>Ga0098061_1001293_pt1 | contig 12120 bp, 15 predicted proteins | sample 22_taG_FD_92579 | JGI IMG/M metagenome (GOLD analysis project Ga0098061, IMG submission 92579) | Marine viral communities from the Subarctic Pacific Ocean - 22_ETSP_OMZ_AT15343 metaG | ecosystem: Environmental > Aquatic > Marine > Oceanic | place: Subarctic Pacific Ocean | collected 2015-01-20 | reverse complement strand
TCTTTAGTAGGCGTAACGTCCATAGCTTAGCTACCTCTTGCCACTCATCTGGAGTGTTAGCAGTTTCTGCTAGCGCCTTACTCTCTTCACGAGAGGGTATAGAGTCTAGTGGGTATAGGATAGATTTAGCTTGTATGTCAGCATACCTCGCATACTGCATCATATTCAGATCTTGATTAGTGTCTGGTGTGTCCACAGCCCCCTCTCGGTGCAGTGCTTCCATTGTATGCTTCGCTGACAGGCGCGGCCTTGTTAACACTTCCAATAGCCCTGAACGTAATCTCTTGCCTGTGTGGGAGATAGAGAGGGACAAGCTATCCACCCCTATTCTCTTGTATACGTCCTTGCTATCCTTCTCTAGTTTCTCTCGTATAACTGAATAGTCTGCTCTGAATTCCATGTTAATTCTCCAGCAAAGATGGCTTTATTAATGCGTGACATCGTGAGGTGTGGATACGCTTCCAGAATTGAAAACGTTTATCTGTTGTAGCGGTCAATGCTTGCATAGCGCTATATATATACACCACTTCGTTAACTCCGCTCATGACCCTGTTCCTCTAAATATGAATGCTCTTTAATAAACTGCTTTGCTTGTTTGTGTGTTAAGCCACTGGCTATTGTGGCCTTACCATACATCACATGCCACCACCTACTACCTTTAATGTGTTTGATTGTCATACTATCCTCCCACCATATCTGATAACTCTAATAATAATTCACACATTGCTGGCATATAAACAAGTATACCACCAGCACATAACATACCTACAACAAAACTAATAACATTAGACATACCCACTCCCTTCAACTATTTGAATACTATTATAATGAGCATAATTTAGAAGTCAAGCGATCATTTCTTTTATTGTCTTTATATCATTACCATACTCAAAGTTGTGCTCGATAAGTGTGGTTAATTTGTTGCGGTCATCTACCTTTCCATCAGTTTCTAGCAACAACCACGCTTGGTTGAATAACTCTAATGTTGATGTGTCCATATCTGTAAACCCTCGTTGTTTTGATTTGATGAAGTAATCATACACCATTTAATGTAAGTGTGTGTAAAGAAATGTAACTGTTTGTAACCAAGTGAATGTATACATATAGGGAACGCACGCGTATAGCATACAATAACGTGTGATGCAACACTACATATAGACAATATAATAAACATAAGTGTTTAATATGTAATCCGTTGCAATGCCTTGCAATACCTGGCACAGCCAGCATGTGTTGTTAGTGGGGGGGAGTAGTGAAGTTAATTTCAAACTAAAACTAGAACGGCATTCTAATATCAATATATTTTGATATAGATTGAGATGATATCAGCGGGGGCTGACATTAATTAAATAAATGTTGTGTGCAATAAAATAAAAGAGGGGTAGCAGGGGGGAAGGGGGGTTGATTTTATAGTGCATTACAACTCAAAAAATTCTAGGAGAAAATAATGCTTTTAGAGATGCGAGCAGATTGATGTTGATATACGGGGGGAATTGTTTATATACAAACTTTTTTGTTATTTTTTGTAAATAAAGTATACCTTTTCTGAAAAGTGTGGTATAATATAAGTATAGAAAGAAAAACATATAAGCATTCTCTCTTAAGAGAATGCGTAATTATATAATTCTTCATAAATTAACTACGTTAATTCATTCACAATTATTAATTACATTGAATCTCTCTTAAAGAGATTCAATATATAACAAAAGCTCTTAAGGAGCTTTTGTGTAACATAAGGCTTTACAGCCTTATATTTTATTTCCCTTTACCCTGTTTATCTTGCATGATAAACATTCCTCCTTGAGGAGGATAAGAAGTACAGTTGCAAGATAAACAATAAACCCCACCCACTCTCTTGCAGAGAGATGGGAGGTAATAAACAATTGCTGCATCCATGCAGCTTAGTGCCGTACATCCATGTACTCTAACAGTCTGCTGAGGTAATATGAAAGAGAAGAACAAGTTTAAAGGTGACTCAGCCAAATGGCTTACACAAGCACTCTTCTTGGAAGAGTGTCAAGCATTAGAGAAGCATGCTATGTACACCTTGCAACCATGGGATAAGCGTAAGGGTGGTATTTTTTACCCTAGCATACACAAGCTGTATGTAGAGATGGAAGATGTTGGTGAGTGGAACTTTGCTAACACATATTTTGATGGCTTCCAGCATTGGCTGCTGGTTAAGAGTAGACCATTCTTTAAAGAGTATTACGCTGCTATGGTGGAAGAGCTTAACGCTAAGCTACGTGGTAAGAGTCTTGATAAGATGTTAGCTCTTGTAGAGAGTGGTGAAGCACCACAGAGTGTTTTGAAATACCTTGCAGATAATGACTATATACCAAAAGATAAGAAGGGTAGACCAACAAAGGCAAGTATTAAGAAGGAAGCAAAACACCTAGCCTCTGTATCTAACATATTGCAAAGCGACCTGGATAGAATTAGTAAGTGAGTAAGGCACAAGAGCAGTTACAAGAGATTAGGAAGCTAGCAGAAGCAGACCTCCTCACCTTCGCTAAACTTGTACATCCAGAGAGGATGTACGGAGAAGTGCATGAGAAGGTGTTTAAATGGCTACAACGCTCTAAAACCCCTAATCAATTGTTGTTGCTCCCTAGAGCACACATGAAGAGTCATTGTATTGAAGTGTGGTGTTGCTGGTGGATTACGAAACATCCAGAGACATCCATTCTATACGTCTCTGCAACAACTACGTTGGCAGAGGCACAGCTATACGCTATTAAGAATACATTGACATCTCATACGTATATGCGCTATTGGCCAGACATGGTTAATGAAGAAGAAGGGAAGAGAGAGAAGTGGACTACTGGCGCTATTAGTGTTGATCATCCACAGCGTAGAGCTGAGGGTATTCGAGATTTTACAGTGATTGCAGCTGGTATTACAACAAACACCACAGGGTTGCATGCTGATGTAGTTGTGAGTGATGATGTTGTTGTCCCAGACAACGCATATACAGCAGATGGTAGAGCTAAGTGTGCAGCAGCTATGTCACAGATGGCTTCCATCTTGAACACTGGTGGTATTGTCAAGGCTTGTGGTACACGCTACCACCCTGCAGATCAATACGCTGTGTGGAAAGAACAAGAGATTAGTGTCTTCTCTGACACTGGAGAAGAGATTGACAAAGAACCCATATGGGATTTAATGGAAGAGGTGGTTGAGAGAGATGGTAGATTTATCTGGCCACGTACATCAAGATCTGATGGGAAGATGTTTGGTTTTAATAGACAAGAGCTTGCGCGCATCAGCGCTATGTATTCAGATAGGATACAGTTTTACGCTCAGTATTATAATGACCCCAACGATCCAGAGAGTCAAAGGTTTGATATCTCCAGATTCCAATACTACGAGCAGCGTAAGCTAGCTCTATCGTACGGTAAGTGGTGGTATGGAGATGAGAAGTTAAATGTGTATGCAGGGATTGACTTTGCCTTCTCTCTGTCGAAGAAAGCTGACTATTCAGCTATTGTTGTTATTGGTGTTGATGGAGCCAATAATATTTATATACTGGATATAGATAGATTTAAGACAGATAAGATTAATGACTACTACGAAAGAATTGAGAGGATGCATCAGAAGTGGGAGTTTCGACGACTACGAGCTGAAGTGACAGTGGCTCAGGCTGTAATTGTACGTGACCTCAAGGATCGTTTCAAGCAGGCTGGTAGTGTTATAAGTGTAGATGAACATCGCCCCACGAGACACGAGGGGAGTAAGGAAGAGAGGATAGCTGCGGCCCTAGAGCCTCGCTACGAGAATCAACAGATTTGGCATTATAAGGGTGGGTATATTCCTGTGTTAGAAGAAGAATTGATTATGGCAAGACCAGCGCATGACGACATTAAAGATTGTCTAGCAGCTGTTGTAGAGACAGCTAGAGCACCAAAGAGTAGAATGTCAGCTACAACACAAAACACTAATGTTGTATTCTCTAGCAGATTTGGAGGGATAGCACACTAATGGCCACTAAATTAGCTAATGATCAAATAAGAGAAAACGAGGCAGTTACTCTGGCCGCTGCTGTGGCAGACACATCTCTGTTGGCCGGAGATACAGTTGTTATAAGTGATAGAGCTTACGGAGTATTTGATGTTGTGTTAAGCAGCAGCGTCACAGATAACACTTATAATATTGTTCAGTGTACAGGGGTTGCTAATCTTGCATTGGTTCTTAGGGCTGAGGCACATAGCTTTGCAGCTGCATGCGGAGTTACATTCGATGGCAGTACTGACGACGGTGATGCATTGCAACACGTGTTTGATAATTCTGATATTTTAGATAATTCATCAGATGGGCTATCAGAGTTACAGCTACCAACAGGCACATGTATTGTTAATGCCCCTATAACCATCCCTTCTCTAACGTTTAAGCTTACCGCGCCAGGGATGGGGAGAACTCAGATAAAAGCGGGGGCGAGTTTCCCTACTACGGGCCATAGAGGAGTGATAGAGATACCTGCTGATGGTCAGTTTATAGAGATAGACGGACTAAATATAGACTGTGCCAGTAGAGCACAGTACGGCATATTAACACCCATCACAGGTGCACCTAGCGATGATAGAAAGCATGTGGTGATAAAAAACACACAAGTGGTTAAGGCCACAGAGGTGTGCTTTGCCATAGCGTCATGGATGTTAACAATGGAGCAGTGCCGAGGCGGTGGCAACAATACATCAACGGTTATATTCGATATAGGCAAGATTACAATAGACGGAACAACTTCAAGTCGTGAGGGTACAACTACATCATTAACAAACTGCTACGCGCTACAGCCGCAAGATTACGGATTTCGGTTTACGTCAATTGCCGGTCTGGTTTTAAATGCATGCTCAGCTGATAATTTAGAACATGCAAATAAGCCCTATGCTTATAGATTTGAAAACTGCACAGCAACTATGACTGGCTGCGAGTGCGAGTCTGTTGCGCGATATATTGAAAGTGTAGGTTCAGATACGGCACAGCATATTACAGCTAATACCTGTAGATTTACTGGCGGCGGTAAGGTTGCAAGCACAGCCCAATTAATACAGTTGAGCGGAGGCAGTCTAAATTTCCGCAATACTTTCATTGATGACTCGTCTGTTGGCGGTAATGTTACGTACGCCGTTAGCGCTGGCGCTGGTGGCAGAAGAGTAACATTTGATTCGTCTAGTTCTAATTTGAGTGCAAGCACTAACAGCCTAACAACTAATGATCAGTTAACTGAAGTTAGCCCAGTTACTAAAGCCCGCGTAACAATGAGCGGAACAGATCAAACTGGAGTAGCCACAGCGACAGAAACCCAGGTTGAATTTGATGTAGAAGATTATGATATAGGCAGTAACTTTGACACTACGGCTGCCGCATGGGATTTTACAGTTCCTGGTAACGGCTTCTACAGAATCTCTGGGCAACTAACATTTGTAGATATCGCTAACAACGCATTTGTACAAGCAAGAATTAAGACAGGTTCGACAATACTATGTAAGCCATACGCACAGGCTAGCAACGGCGGCACCGAAATGACTACTGTGCAATTTGATTACACTGGTCATTTTAGCAAGGCTGAGGTGATCACTGTTCATGGTTATCATACACACGGCTCTAACAGGGATATAGAGGGTGATAAGGATGCCACTTATTTGCACATAGAGAAGGTTATGTAAGGTTCTTTAGTTTGTTCTTGTAGAGGTAACAACTATACAAGGTCAGGAAGAGGGTGTTAATTTCATAACCACTGAGAACATAATATAAATAACAGGAGGAAATATTGTTTCATGATCACTGATAGCGTGCTAGAACTAACAGACATCCTCTCTCGCAAGGGATTGATGGATAGGATAGCCCAAGAGTGGGAAGATATGAAAGGGCAGCGTAGCGGCAGAGAGGAGCAGTGGCGTGAGTTGCGCAACTACATCTTTGCTACAGATACACGCTCTACGTCTAACCAAACACTTCCTTGGAAGAACAGTACAACAATCCCTAAGCTGTGCCAGCTTAGAGACAACCTGCATGCCAATTACATGGCAGCTCTATTCCCCAATGATAATTGGGTGAAATGGGAAGCATACACACAAGACGCTGACCAGCTTGAGAAGAAAGAAGCTATACAGGCTTACATGTCTAACAAGGTGAGAGAAGGTGGGTTTAGAGAGGTAATTAGTGACTTGCTGTACGATTACATCGACAGCGGTACGCCTATTGCTGATGTTAAGTGGGTGAATGAGCAGAAAGAAGATGAAGAGACTGGAGAGATTATCTCTGGTTATGTTGGCCCAAAGGCTGTACGCATCTCCTACTTAGATTGTTTATTTGATGCCACAGCTGTATCTTTTGATAATAGCTGGAAAATCACTAGAAGCATTAAACGCTTTGGTGAGTTTGAATTAGAAGCTAAGCACAACCCAAGTAAGTGGATAGACGACAGCGTAGCGTATGCGCGCAACACGCGTAATCAATTATCAGCCTTTACCAAGGATGACTTTGAGAAGGCTAGTGCTTATGCAATTGATGGCTTTGGCAGCTTGTTTGAATACTATGGCAGTGGCTTTGTAGAGCTGTTAGAGTTTGAAGGTACTATACACGACACAGAAACTGGCGAGTTGTTAGATGATTATGTTATAACAATCATTGACAGAAATAAGATTGTACGTAAAGAGAAGATGCCCGCGTGGAAGCGTGGCGGTCATAAGGTTATGCAGGGATGGAGATTACGTCCAGACAACCTGTACGCTATGGGGCCATTAGACAATCTGGTTGGTATGCAATACCGTCTAGATCATCTACAAAACCTAGCAGCTGACATGAAGGATCTGACAACAGCTCCTCCTCTCGTATTCAAAGGAGAGTTGCAGGAAGCAGCTGAATGGGGGCCATTCGCTGAGTTTCACATGGAACCAGATGGTGATATACGCCCATTGTTCACTGGTGTTAATCTACAGGCTGTAGAGAATGAAATAGCTTTCATTATGAATATGATGGAAGAGATGGCTGGTGCTCCTAAGCAGGCTATGGGGATTAGAACACCAGGAGAGAAGACAGCGCACGAAGTGCAAACTCTAGAGAATGCTGCTGGTAGAATATTCCAAGAGAAGGTGACACAGTTTGAGATTGGTATTGTAGAGCCTCTGCTTAATAACATGCTAGAGACATCTGTACGTAACATGAACGGTACAGACATCATTCGTGTTATGGATGATGACTTAGGTGTTGCAGAGTTTATTCAAATCACCAAAGAAGATATTACAGCAGCAGGTAAGCTACGCCCTATAGGGGCTAGACATTTTGCTGCACAAGCACAGCTTGTACAGAATCTAACAGGGTTGGCTAACTCCCCTATATGGCAGAAGATTGAACCGCACGTAGGCGATAAGAAGCTTGCTAAGTTGTTTGAAGAGACATTACAATTAGCTAGGTTTGAGCTAGTTAGTGACAATGCTGGTATTATGGATAAGATTGAGAGTCAACGACTTATGAACCAAGGACAGGAGGACTTAGCTGTAGAGCAAGCCACTCCTATAGAGGGAGAGGATATTGAAAATCAAGCCCCGATGGTTTAAAGGTTTAGAGAGGAATAGCCCAGCAGCGAAAGCGCTGAAGGCCAACTACTTGGATAGCATACTAATGCGAGAGCGTTTAGTAGCTATGTTAGAGGAGGACATAGACGCAAGCCTTGTCCGTATGAGAGATGCAGCAAAGGGGGTGATCCCAAACCTGTCAGAGTATTACGCAGACGAGCTTGCAAAACAGTCTGCTTTAGATGAAGTAATTAAACTTATTAAAGAGAAATGATATGAGCGATAGTAACCCTATTGATCCAACTGTAACTAATCCGCTGGAGCCTACAAGCCCAGCAGCTGCTGTAGAGCCAGCAGTAAATCCAGCTCAGCCCGTAGATCCTAACTCCTTGTTTGCAGACCAGCTAGCAGGAATTAAGACTAATGACGGACGACAAAAGTATGCTGATGTAACAACTGCGTTAGCATCTGTTCCTCATGCACAGTCTCACATTGAAGCGCAAGCTGCAGAGATTGCTACATTGAAAGAACAGATTGCACAACAGCAGGGTATGGATGCCGTGTTAGAGCAACTTAAGTCACAACAAGCTTCGCCAGAAACACCCTCTGTACAAGGCCTTGATGAGACTCAGCTAGCAGATGTGGTAAACGCACAGCTAGCACAAAGGGAACAAGCTGCGTTGGCACAAGCCAACCAAGCTAGAGTATTAAACTCCTTAGCAGATAAGTTTGGAGATAAAGCAGAAGCTCGCTTCACAGAGCAAGCAGATGCGTTAGGTGTCAGTGTAGGGTTTTTGAGTGATCTAGCTCGTAAAGCTCCCGAGGCAGTATTAGCATACTTCCCTGGAACATCGACACCAGATACCAATCCTACGCAAGGGAGTATTAACACACAAGTCTTAGACTCCACTCCTCCGCCAGCGGATGAATCACACCTACGGTGGCTAAAGCCACAACTTAGTGATCAACTGCAGAAATGGCGAGCAGTGGCAAAATCTTAATAGAGGAAAGTAATAATGTCACAAAGTACAGGGAATACCCAAGCGTTTGTCGAAGCATCACAATACAGTGACTTCATTTTACGCAATTTGCATGACGGGCTTTTGCCTACGTCATTCTATCGAAACGTGTCAGATTTTGGTGAGGGTACTACCCTTAACATCAAAACAATCGGCTCTGCAACAATCCAAGAGATTACAGAGAACGAAGATCTGACGTACAATCCAATTGATACTGGTACTATCCAGCTACAAATCACTGATTATATCGGTGATGCTTGGTACATCACTGACGTTCTACGTCAAGATGCATCACAGCTAGAAGCTCTCCACGCAGCGCGTGGTCAAGAAGCTGTACGAGCTATTCAAGAAACTTTTGAATCTCGCTTCTTACAGACTCTTGCTAATGGCCAGGACGCATCAGATCGTAACCTAATAAACGGCTTTAGTCACCGCTTCCGAGCATCAGGTACTAACCAAACACTAGCAGAGACAGACTTGATTGATATGGCTTTGGCTTTTGATAAAGCTAACGTACCAATGAACGGTCGTATCCTGCTTGTCGACCCTGTATCAGCAGCAGCATTTAGTAAGCGAGCACAGCTCACTTCTAATCTAGATGCAGCATCTCCAACCACACAAGCTCTAGTGAAAGATGGCTTTGCCAAAGAGCACAAGTTTGTAGTGAGTATTTATGGTTGGGATATCTGGACATCTAATCGTCTACCTTCTGTAGATGCTGAAACCCTAACTTTGTTTGATGGCACTTCTAGTGCAGCTACATCAGGCACTGCAAACATCTTTATGTGTGTTGCAGATGACAACTGTAAGCCCGGTATGTTGGCTTGGAGACAGCCTCCTAAAGTGGAAACAGGCCGTGATCGCTCTAAGAAGCGTGATGAGTTTGATAACACAGCTCGATGGGGTGATGGTGTTCAGCGTGTTGACACGTTGGGCGTATGTGTAACCTCAGCAACAGCTACGGCTTAATAGGAGAATAATCATGGGTTATGAAAATAGTGCATTCCCGCACGTTACGGGATCAGCTAAAAACTACTACGGTGTTCGAGACTCAGAGGCTGGTGTAGCTTCTGGTGGAGAGATGCACGGTCAAGGTGGTGCAGAGCGTGATGTAGTTGTTTACATCACTGGAGATGATTTTGGTGGAGGTACTAGCTTTAATACAGAGCTTATTATCCCAGCAGGAGCTATCGTTGAATCTGCTACGTTTGAAGTGAGTGAGGCCTTTACTGTAGGCAACGCTGACAACGTGTTCAATATCGGTACTGACGGATCAGAGCTTACCAATGGTGTAGCCATTGCAAACCCTGATGTAGCGTCTACCACACAAGACACATCAGGTGCTGGTACTTGGGCTGCTGCCCTAGCTGCTAACACAGCTGTGGGTGTAAGTGTTACTGGTACTACCGCAGGCGTAACAGCTGGGTCTGGTCGAGCTAAAGTAGTTATTAGTTATACTAAGATCTAAAGGTACATAGCCCCTTCGGGGGCTATTTTTATTTAAAGGTATTACAGAGGAAAGGTAGATGGGCACAGCAATATTAGCAGCACTGAGGGCTATCTTTATTAAACTGGTTGCTACTATGGCAAGCAAGAGCTTACTAGAATGGTTGATGTTCTGGGCAGCAGATTTAATAGTTAAGTCTACTAAGACAACACACGACGATGTGTTTTTTGATAAACTCAAGAAAGCCTATAAAGAAGAAGAAAAGTAGGAACACGGGCTACAACAAACACTACAATTAATTTTAGAACATATACAAATTAGAAAGACCGCAGAAATTAAAACGCTATTTTTTAAAGGAAACTCTTATGGCACTTGTTTTATCAACAAACTTAAGAAATGACATCGCTGACGCGATTACAGCTAAACTTGATGCAGGTGCAGCTGGAGCAACTATTGAAATTTATACAGCACCTCGCCCAGCATCGCCTGACGTGGCTGCTACAGGTACATTACTAGCCACCTTAAACATGTCGGCTACTTCTTTTGGTAATGCGGCTAATGGTGTTATTACAGCAGCTTCTATTACGGGAGATGCCTCGGCAGATGCCACAGGCACAGCTGCCTGGTTTAGAATATCAGACTCTGATGGCCTAGCTCATGTAGATGGAACGGTAGCCACCTCTGGAGCTGAATTAAATGTTAATACTGTCGCCTTCGTAACAGGGGCTAGCGTAGATATTACATCTGGTACAGCTACCGCGCCTAACGCTTAATAGGAGAAGTATATGGAACTTCTCGATAGAGTGAGGTACTCCGGTACTCAGATCACACCGACTACATATAATGTCACACTTGCCGAGGGGTATAACCCCATTCCAGCAGGTGTTACTGAAGTAATCGTTAAGATTTTAGACACTGGCGGACAGGAACTCACAGCAACCGCTTCTATAAGCGGGAGTACACTCACTGTTAATCAGATCTACTCCAGCTCTACTGTGGGCATTCCTGCCTTTTCTGGCACTCTAGACATTTACAGCACAGTGAGTGATGTAATGTTACGTAGAAAGTTCAAGGGTGTAGGGGCTATTTTATGTATAGGGCAATCTAATCATATAGGGTGGGATACAAGCAACACTCATGTTGATGTGGAAGCTGCTGTCTCTGCTATTACCCAGATGAAGTATAAACATACTTTACTTGGAGGCTCGTTAGATAGTACCTTCGAGGGTACGCATAGGATTGTTCAGCCTTTGTATTGGGCAAGAGCAAGCTCGGGGTACACCATTAATGGAGGAAACCTCTTTGGAGGTGCTCCTGTAGTCCACGCTGCTAATAATTTATACCAGTATGAGGGCTTCAATGCTATTCGTATTTTACCCGGAGCTGAGGATGGTAAGGGGATCTTTGGTAATTGGCGCAAAGGCGACACGCTTTATGAACGGATGCGTGAGATGGCTGCTAGCCACCTTAACGAGAACCCAGACAACTATTTGATTTGTGGTTGGTTAATTGGAGGGGAGCATGATCAGATGGGTGGTCGAACTTCTGCGGAGTTCCAAGGTGATCATGATCAAATGTGGAATGACCTAAAGGCCGATATCACAGCCGATACAGGGGTAGATGTAAGTGGTACTCCTTATATAGTTAACACTTTAAATGATGTTATGGTAGCGCAGGCAGGCGACCATGCGGGCATACAGGCGGTGATACGCGACACCCCTAACCGTATCGTAAACTCAGCGGTGATTGATATTGCAGGGGAGCCTGCTATTGATGCATATCATAATACAATAGGAACTTCTCATAAAATAGGTAATGAATTATTTGTCCCTGCTTTTCGTAGAGCGTTAGCTAATTACAATATAACGTCTGCTGTTACAGGTTCCTTCGCTGCTCCTCTTGATGATATCACCCTTGACATAATCGGGGATGTCGTTACACCTTCGCAGCCCGTAACGGGAACCCTTGGTATAGCTCTGGCACCAGTCGTCAGTAATCTAACAGGGGATGTAGTCGAGGCTGCTCCTTATCCGCTAACAGATGCCCTTAATGTAGATGTTCATCTAGTCAAAGGGGTAGGACAAACAATAGCGACGGGCATCAGCCTCTGGGAGGATCAGTCGGGGAATGCTAACGA
>Ga0098061_1001289_pt1 | contig 12130 bp, 2 predicted proteins | sample 22_taG_FD_92579 | JGI IMG/M metagenome (GOLD analysis project Ga0098061, IMG submission 92579) | Marine viral communities from the Subarctic Pacific Ocean - 22_ETSP_OMZ_AT15343 metaG | ecosystem: Environmental > Aquatic > Marine > Oceanic | place: Subarctic Pacific Ocean | collected 2015-01-20 | reverse complement strand
TTAGATGAATCAGGGACAGGTAGCTATTTGTATATGGAAGCTTCAAGTTGTTATTCAAAAACAGCTTTTTTAGAATCTCCAAGATTTGACTTTAGTCAAGAGACATCACCTTTTATACAGTTCTATTATCACATGTATGGAGCTACAGTGGCTACAATGAAACTAGAATGGTCGTTAGATAAGAATTTATGGTTCAACGCTTGGAGTGGTACTGGGGATCAAGGTAATTCATGGAAGTTAGCTTTTGCTGATCTTGGTATATTAGCTGGAATATCAGAGGTATATTTTAGATTAACAGGTACAACAGGTACTACATATGAAAGCGATATGGCTTTTGATGGATTCCAAGGGTTTGGTAGTGGAGCACCTTTACCCGTAGACTTAGTTAGTTTTGGAGGTGAATTATCTGATGATAAGAGTTTAGTTACGTTGGAATGGATTGTTACAAGTCAAGTTAATAATAATTACTTTGAGATACAAAGAAGCACAAACGTAGAACAATGGATTAGTATAGGTGAAATACCAGGTGCTGGTAACTCGAATTCTCAAATGCATTATACTATGCACGATGAAAACCCTTTAAAAGGTGTTTCATATTATAGACTAAGGCAAACTGATTATGATGGTAATAGTGAAACATTCTACCCTATATCAATATCAAATGAAATTAGACCTCATGTATTAGAAAAAGTAATTAATTACTTAGGGCAAGAGGTTGATGATACATACGAAGGTTTCGTAATAGAAATATATCAAGATGGAACCACAGAGAAAAAGTATAAACTAAATAAACAATAATATGAAATATGGAGTTATCAAACAAAATTTTATCAAACATTACCGTGTACATGAAGTACGCAAAATATATTCCAGAATTAAATCGAAGAGAATCATGGAGTGAACTGGTCACTCGTAATATGGATATGCATATTAAAAAATATCCAAATTTAGAAGACCAAATAAGAGTGAATTATGAACTCGTATATGATAAAAAGGTTTTACCTTCTATGCGGAGTCTTCAATTCGGTGGTAAACCAATTGAAATATCTCCTAACAGAGTATATAACTGTGGTTACTTACCTATTGAATGTGTAGATGCATTTCCAGAAATAATGTTCCTTCTTTTAGGTGGTACAGGTGTGGGATATTCTGTCCAAAAACATCATGTAGCAAAACTACCACCTGTAAATAGACCTTATACAAAAAGAAAACGTAGATTTTTAATTGGTGATTCAATAGAAGGTTGGGCTGATGCTATCAAAGTGCTTATGAAATCCTATCTCAATGGGAAGAGTTCTAGAATAGAGTTTGATTACTCAGATATTCGCCCTAAAGGAGCACAACTAGTAACATCAGGTGGTAAAGCGCCAGGTCCACAACCATTAAAAGAATGTATTGTGAAACTCACCGGTATATTGGATCAAAAAGAAGATGGTGAACAACTAACCACTGTAGAAGCTAGTGATCTAGTTTGTCATATTGCCGATGCTGTATTAGCTGGTGGTATACGTAGAGCTGCATTGATATGTTTGTTCTCTGCTGATGATGATGAAATGATTGCTTGTAAATCTGGAAACTTCTGGGAATTAAATCCACAGAGAGGTAGAGCTAATTTCTCAGCTGTATTAATGAGGCATAAGATTACTAAAAGTTTCTTTATGGATCTTTGGAAACGTGTTGAATTATCTGGATCAGGCGAACCTGGAATATACTTTAATAATGATAAAGATTGGGGTACAAACCCTTGTTGTGAGATTGCTTTAAGACCTTATCAATTCTGCAACTTATGTGAAGTTAACGCTTCAGATATAGAAAGTCAAGAGGATTATAATGCTAGAGTAAAAACAGCAGCATTCATTGGGACGTTACAAGCTGGATATACTGGGTTTCATTATTTAAGAGAAGTGTGGCAAGATACAACTGAAAAAGAAGCCTTGATAGGCGTGTCGATGACTGGTATAGCTAGTGGTAGAGTTTTAGGTTTAGATATGACTGAAGCTGCTAATGTAGTTAAAAAAGAGAACGCAAGGATTGCAAGACTAATTGGTATCAAATCTGCGGCACGATGTACAACCGTGAAGCCTGCAGGGACGACATCTCTGACATTAGGAACATCATCGGGTATACATGCATGGCATAACAAATATTATGTCCGTAGGATGAGGGTTGGTAAAAATGAATCTATATATGAATATCTAAAATGGAAACATCCTAACTTGTTAGAAGATGACTATTTTAGACCTCACGATACTGCTATAATATCTATACCGCAAAAAGCTCCGGCAGGTTCTATTCTTAGAACTGAATCACCATTTGAATTACTTGAAAGAATTAAGAAGGTCGCTATGGAATGGGTTACACCTGGGCATAGGAAAGGATCTAACACTCATAATGTATCTGCTACTATATCACTTAAAGATAATGAGTGGGATGATGCTGGAGAGTGGATGTGGGACAATAGAGAACATTATAATGGTTTATCTGTATTACCTTACGACGGTGGTAGTTATGTTCAAGCACCATTTGAAGATATAAAAGCTAGTGAATATAGTGAGTTATTAAAACATCTTGAAGAAATAGATTTAACTAAAATTATAGAAACAAATGATGAAACTGATTTAGCAGGTGAATTAGCTTGTGCTGGTGGAGCATGTGAGATACAGTAAAGTTTGCTATACACAAAGTAAAAAGGGGACCTCGTTTGAGATCCCCTTTTCTGGTTACAGGAACTTTTGGGTATGGTGCCCATTATCTTTGTTCCTATTTATAGTCTTTGATTAGGTCCACCTTTAATCCATTGTTTCTTTTTCTTATTGTACTTCTCAACAACTTCACCACCAACTTTTCTTTTGTAAACTCTTTTATTTTCTTTTTCAACCTCTGTAACACCGTCTTTATGTGTTTTAGTTTTCTTTATAAACTCACTACCATCCTTGGGATTTCTTTTAGTTACTTGACGTGACCAGCCTCTCTCCCCTAATTTCCCGCCTTGGTAAGTTTCCACTCTCCTTCTTTTAGTTTCATTAGAATGTACCAACCCACCGTGTTCATCCACGTAATCAACTCCATGCACTTTATCCCAATCTGCTTGCATTTTTTTATTTCTATGTCCCATAATATATCTTTTTTTTGTTATTAAAATATTTCTTCATATAAAGCGTCGGCATCAACTTTTTCTTTATCTTGTTTTGGTTTTTCTTCTCTTTTCCTGTATTCACTCCACTTTTTATAAGCGTTGTCATTTTTAGAATGTTCTATTTCGTATATTCTTTTCACTCTATCAACTTCAGTTTTATATTTACCATTCACCCATTTTTTGGTCAATCCTTCTTTCTTCATTAATATAGCCACTTGCTCGGTTTTACTTAAAGCATATATCTCTTCTAGTTTATCAAACACTTGAACTTCTTTTTTAGTTAAACCTTTTGTAGCGTTTTTATATTTTTCTTCTGTTGATAATCTTTTCTCTTTATCGACTCTAGGTTTGTATTGTTTACCTTCTTGTTTCTCTAATTCTTGTATTTTATCAACCCTTTTCTCTTCAGTATTTAGTTTTTCTATTTCACTGTCAGTTAACTTAAATTGCTTCAATACGTCAACTTGTTGATTTTTATTATATCTACTAGGATCTTTAAGAGCTTTTTGAGCTTCTCTCTCTTCACCTTGTTTAGTTTTTTGCTCAGTTGTCATTATTTGCCAGTCAGAATAACCTAATAGTAATGCAACTTTTTGCCACGTTTCGTAATCTTCATTAATAGCAGCTTCTACATTCTCAGCTTTCTTAATTAATCTGTCTATAGGTACATTAGTAAATGCAGATATAACCTGTGCCGCTGCTAGATAAGCTGGTTGATCAAGACTAAATCCTTGCTCTTTTATTTCATCCATTTCATAATCTAAAGCGCCAAGTGCAGCTCTTATTTTAGTTATTTTATGATCTATAGGTGGTGATATATCTAAAAGTTTCCAAGCAGCATCTTGATACTCAGGTCTATCTTTTTTAGATCGGTCATACATTTCCACTAAAAAGTTTTTACCAACAGATATTGCTGCTCCAGCATAACCCATACCTCTTAATAAACTATCAAGCATTCCATTACCAACTTTAGAGTATTTCTTTTTAATCTCCTCTTCCTCTTCATCATCAAATGCTAAAGCAAACAATGCTTGTTGTAACGTATTAAATATAACATTCTGTATAAATCCATAATAAACTATTCTAGACATATTAGTCTTCCAATCACCTCTACCATGCCTAAGATCTGTAACTGCCTTCTTTATTAATCTAGTATATTGCATTGGAGTATTAGCGAACGCTAATATAAGTCTACCTATTCCACTCGCTTGTTGTTGACTAATTCTATCAGGTCTAGAAGATTGCTGAGATTCTTCAGCTAACTCTCTAAAATCTTGAAAAGCTTTTTGTTCAGCATCTTTTTGTTCTAATCCTTGTTTTATATAAGTATTTACTCTATTTCTATAGAATGTTGCACCACCAGAAGCTATAGCAAAACTATCCGCAAATTGAGTCATTACAAAACCTTTTTTCAATATAAGATTAACAACGCCTTTAACTTTATTAGTCGATGTTGACGCTGCATCAGCTATTTCAGATTCACTAACGTTTATTCTTAAACCGCTTCTTCTGTCAACTAAGAATTCAGAATTCATTAGCATCATAAAATCTTTCCAATATTGAGGTTGATTAGCGAAAGCTGCACCTGCTTTAATAGGGTTATTGTCACTCCAGTTAACGAAGTTTATAGCAGATATAGTTTGCAGTAGTGCTGATCTAGTATTTAAGAACATTACTACACCAACAGAATTGTTAACCCAATCTAACCACAAGTTTTCTAATCTACTGCCACTAGTTTTCTTATTAACACCTGTCTTCATTCTTCTTAAAGAATCCCTAAGTGCTTCTACATACTTTTTACCATAAGTAGCTTCTAACTTTAACATGTTTTCAGGTGAGAACATAATATCAACATTCTTCTGCCATTGTTCTAAATACTTCTTTCTTTTGGTAGTATTTAATCCTCTAAGCAAATCAGTTGTAATAGTTCCAGCCATCCAAGTTTGATCTGGTTTAGCGAAACCATCACCTTTATTAATAGCTAATAGTTGATCAGCAAAAGCTTGTAACTCTGGTTGCTCTTGCATTAACTCCCATACTTTAGACATGGTATCTTCATTTAGTCCAGGTATTGCAAAACCTTGTTTGTCCCAGAGATATATTCTAACTGCATTCTCGTAAGTCAAACCAGGGAGAGCTTCTTTTCTAAGATTTTTAGGTACATTTTTTAGATTTTTCTTTAACTCTCTAAAATCCCTCATGATTTGATTTCTATCCTTAGAAACATTCTCCATTGCTCTAGCAAACGGTTTAAATAAAACCTCGTTAAACCACTCCATTTGCTTGTTACCTAATTTACCTTTAGAAAGTAATGGGTACATTAAACCTACAAAATCTTCAGCTGAATAAGGCACGAAGAATTTATATCTACCTTTTTTCTTACCTATACCTTTAGCAATCTCATCAAATGTTTTTTCTGCGGCGATACCAGTTTTAGATTCTATTATATGATTGAATGTTTTATTTAAATTACTTTTACTATATCTTATATTGTTAGTTTGAGTAGTAGAACCTTTATCTACAGTCCTCATAACATCCCTAACGGGTTTCTTTTGATTAGTTAAATCTTTCTTAACCGGTAAATGCTTAGACACTGTAAATTCAGTGAAATCGTTTTGTTGACCTATTGCTAAGTCAGAGTAAAGATCAGTAAGTTCGGGATCTAAAGCCATTGGATCAAAAGTAACTTCATTAACTCTTTTACCCCAACCTAATTCACTAGCGAATAAGTTGGTTAAAGTATTATATAACTTAGTTCTGTTCACTTCTTTAGAACTGTAAGTTATACCATCTATTTTATTGCTTCTAACAAAATCTAATACTCCGTTAGTAATTATACTTATAACAGACCCAGACTTCTTCCCTGCTTTACCGGTTATATCTATATGCGGTACTCCGTTCTCATCAATGTGAGCAAAACTAACATCATAATAATCACCTTCAGGAGCCGTAACTTGACCCAAGTTACCAGCGACTTCTTCCTGAAGCATTTTAACCATTTTTATCTCGTACTCATTATTATCTAAAACAAAAGTAGTAGTGTGAGTGTCCATGGTGTAGTTGAGAAAATCTAATTCAGTAGATTTCTTTTTCCAAGTTAAATCCATTCTAGTATTCATGCTAAACCTTAGAGAATTACCTTGTTCATCAACTGGAATTCTTTTTCTCTTAAGTCTTATTGGAATTTCTCCTTTCTCAACCATAAGTTCACGATATGTTGCCCATCTACCACGCTGATCCTGATGGTTGACCATCTTGTGTTTTTCAACTAATTCGTTAACTTTTATATCATACTCAGTCATGTATTTTTCACCATTAAACTCTTTCCAAACTACTCTTGGTAGAAGATGTCTACCGGTATCTTTAGATTTTTTCTCACGATAAACTATTTTATTTCCATCTACGTCCTTACCTTCTGTAATTTCCATTACTTCTACATGACCGTCACTATAAGTAATTGTATCTTCACGCTTAGTATAATGGATTTTTATCTTTTTACCTTGATCAAAAGTTTCTATTTTAGGTTTATTTCTTGTGATGGAAGTAAACTCAGATGTGTAATCATTTATTGTTTCTTGAAGTTGACCATTTTTGTAACGTCTAGTCATAGTGTTACCTTCGCTCATTTCACTAAAATCCCAACCATCTACAGGTTTACCATCTTCTCTAGTTATGTCTTCTACTATAGTTCCATCAGGCTTCTTTTTAATAAGTCTCCCATTCTTTTCATTACCTTTAATAAGATAATCAACTTCAATATCACCGTTTTCTTGTAAAACCCCAACTTCAGTAAAACCATCTTTCAGCTTTCTTCTGGTTGGTATACCATCACTTGGTTTATCCATTCTATTCCACCAGCGCGGAGTACTTTTACCATCTCTAAAAGCTATTAATTTACCATTCAAAAAAGCTATTTTTTTATTTGGACCATACTGTTTCCAAAGCGTATATGCTGCTGCTAATTCGTCGTGAACTGGAACACCTTTGTCGTCAACTTCAATTTCATCAAACATTACACCGTGATCTGGATGTGGTAAACTTCTGTCATATTCTACGTAAAGACTATGCACTCTACTATCATCCCAAGAAAACGTATAAGAAGCATCCTTTACTGTAGCCCCTAAATCCTTTAATTCTTCACGTGCATCACGATACTCTTGTTGGGTTTCATATTCTATATTGTCACTCCAATGAATACCTCGTTGTTCCCAAGCTTCTTCTCTTGTTTGAGGAGCTTGAGAATCTCTAGCAGCTAAACACCAAGGATTTGCTTTTCTACCCCAATTAGCATCAATAGCAGCTCTAGTAGCTAATTGACCCTCTTTAGAGTTTTCAACATCATATACTACCAACCCATCTTTGTGTTCTTTTTTATTTGAAAATGCTTCTACTTGATCTGCATCAAACGAATCATCTTCAATCTTCTCTTTAGCTAAAGCCATTATTTCATTTGGATTTTTAAAAGAAAATGGATCTAACTTTTTCAGTCTTGCTATTTTTTCTGCAGCAGTAACTTTATAACCATCTTCTGGTAGTATTAAATAACCATTAGCTAAATAATGTAATGTTAGTTTTTCAAATTTTTTCTTTTTGTTTTGTGGTATGTCAAGTTTGTCTACAAATCTAAACACTTGATCGATGTTTTTCCTGATTTGTTGAGGAGTTAAATCTTTTCTTCTTTTAGTTAACTGCTTAGTGTATAATTCTCTACTATTTTTAGAAAATCTTATATTTAATAACCCATCAGAACCTTCTTCAGTTGGTGAATCAATAGCTCTATCCATTTCAATTTCTTCCACTGTAAATTCTGGAGTGATTATTGCAATTTGAGTTCTAGCTTTCACATCAGTTAATTGATCTAAAGCGTCTTGAACAGCTTGTACATTTTTAGCGTGATCGTCGGCAAAATAGAAATCATTATAACCTTCAGCAGCTTTCTCAATAACCCATTGTGATTTTGCAAATGGAGAACCATTACCTAAACCGGTGATATTTTTTAATGGTATATTTAAACCTATGCTATTTAAAAACTCTTTAATTGCAGGTGCAGCTTCTTGAGATCTAGCAGTGAGTACAAATACATCTTCAGTACCTCTTGCTTTCTGTATTCTTTCAGCGATTTCAAACAGTGGACCTTTTTTACCATCTATAATTTTATTAAATTCAGAGAAATCTAACACAGCACCTTTAGCTAGTAATTTTTCACCTTTCTTAGCAAACTCTTCAGCCGTGAGCTTACCTTTAGTACCATCTGGCATAGTGTATAACACTTTGCTTTTAGTTTTAGCAAGAGTGTCATCAAAATCAAACACCCTTATTTTCTTAACAGGAGTATCAGGGTTTCTAGCGAGATCTAAAGCAGCATCCATAGTAGCAGCTAAACTAAGTATATCTTCGTTGGATATATCTCTACTTTCTCTTCCACTTTTAACTATATCTCTTATAGCCCTCATGAAAGGTTTATTAAGATTTAATTCCCCTAGTTTTTCTTGCTGTTCAGCTAATCTCTCTATTTCTCCTTTCTTAAAACCAAGGCTTTTATCAGCGAGTATTTCTTCGTATAAACTCTTTCCAGTTTCGATGTTAAATATTTTTTTAGCTAAAGGTAGATTATATAAGAATCTAGCTCTACCTAATCTAGAGTTAACACCTGACATTAAATCTATAACATCAAAATGCTCTTTATTTCCAAATATTTTTGAGTAACCTGAAACTTCACCATCAAAAGACTCTCTGTCGAATCTTCCCTCAGATATATTAACTAATCTTTTTGCTGAATTTTCAGCAACAGATTTTAAATGCTCTTCTTTAGTTATCTTTTCTTTTCCTAGATACCAGTATTTATTAGTAGCCATAGCTGAATCACCAAATACGTCTCTAAACCATTTTTGGTGATATAAGTACTTTAATGCTTCGTTGAAGCTTTTATCTCCTTTTTTACCTTTAGAGTGTAAATAATTTTTCAAAGTTAATGACAAGGCAAAGTCTAAATCTCTTAATGCTTTGTTTGTTTTTACAGCTTTTTCATCAAGATGTTTTTTGATTATTTTAGCTTTTTCGCTTGGAGTTAAGTTTTTATTCTTTAATTCATTTTTAATTCTCTCAACACTTTTAATCAATGTAAAATCATATTCAGAGCCCTTATTCAACACGTTTCTATTTGTTATTTCTAAACTACCTTCTTTTAAAATTTCTCCAGTTTCAGAATCTACTATATGTTTATAGTGTTCTTCAACTGCACGCCAAGCTTCTTTTAATTCTTTATTATCTAATTCTTCCCATTTAGATTCTATAGTTTCAGACTTTTCTACAATATCTCTTTGTAATTTTTTGAAAATTCTACCTCTAATATTGCCTTCATAACCAAGCCAATATCGTAGAAAACCCAATGAATCACCCGCGTCCATTCTACTTGAAGACACTCTTGTTAAACCTAAATTCATCATAAAAGGTGGTAAAAAACCTGAAGTTAAAAGAGGCTTGTGATATTTATTAGCAACCTGTCTTTGAAAAATAATTTCATCTTTAACTTCTTTATCTGTGATCATTTGTTCAACATACAAATCAGCTTCCTTGCTCCAATCTTCATCCCCATAAACGTCTTCCAATTCTAATAAATTATCTTTTTCTTTCTCTAACTTTGATTGAGTTGGCTTTTCCCATTGATAGTTAGTTTTCTTTGTAACTTTTTTACCGGTTTTTGGATCTATTTCTTTTTGAACTTCTTTTTCTTCTGAGAAAAACTCACGTGTTTTGATATGACCTTCTTCTATTATACTTGCTTTTATATCTTCTTGAGCAACTTTTTTACCATCTTTATGTTTTCTAATACCCAATATATCCCAAAGTGGATTTTCTTTATTTGGATCAATTGACTCCAAAACATCTACTATCGTTCTGTCAAATCCAAGACTTTTATCTTCTTTTACTAAATTAGACTTCATTATCTTTTCTTGAATTTCAATAGCTAATTCAACTTTATCTCTAATCAATGGTTCAAATTCTTCTCCAAACGTCTCGTTCCATGACGGAATCATTAAACCTTCATTTTTTATAAAAGCTTTAGTAAATTCATCTATTTTGGATAAAAACAAATTTTTATTTTCTAAACTGCTAAATGAAAAACGTAACCCATTCTTACTAAACCTTAATCCAGGAGAACGATCTATTTCTTTAGCTATAATTTCTAGTTCATTGCCAAGTAAGTTGATTCCTTGAAGTTCGTAAAGATCTTGCATTCTTTCATATACTTCAGGATTATTAACAGTTTCCATAGTAGCATCGAAAGCTATCTCTTTAGCAAGGACTTTAAACAATCCTTCCATCCTCATTGCTTTTCTACTAACTATTGGGTTCAAGAAGAAGTTTATAAAATCCTCTTTTATTTCAGAAGAGTTTTGCTTAGTCCAAACTAAATTACCAGCTTCTCTGTCTTTAACTTCATAACCAAATAATTCTTTCGATCTATCAGATTCATCGACGCTCATCCATTTTTGCTCACCTGTTTTAGGGTCAATAACAGGCTTCATTATCAACTCACCTTTTTTCCAAGTATTTCTATTTAAAGATACTAAAGTTTGTATAGGTAATTTGTCGTATATAATCTCAGCGTATTGATCAAGTCTCTCTTGGATCAATCCCCAGTCATACATATACCTATTTTTCTTCTCATTAAACTTAGCGCCAAATAGATCTTCTCTAATAACATCAAATAGCGCTGTCTCGAATTCTTTCTCTAATTTAGCCTTAAACTCAGGTGAACTTGGGTGTGGTAACTTACCTTTAAATATAGCTTTAACTTTATCTAAAACTCTATTTCTAAACTCATCATTTAAACCTAATTCTTTTCTTAAACTCTTCTCTATTTTGTCTACTGCTACATCTTCTTCTATTGCAGCTAAATCTCTTTTTTCAGAGGCAATCTCCGTAGCGCCGGTAAGTTCAGCACCTTCAAATTGCTTTTTGAGAGCATTTAATATCTGCCCGTATCTTCTAGGTAAATTGTCAGCAATATACGCGCCGAAAGGAACATTACGATGTTGTCCATCTAAAACTTTGTTTAAATAGGTTCTTATGAGTTCATTAAATTCCACAGAAAATCCAGACATGAATTCTTCTATAGTTATCCTAGTAGTAGGATCTACAGCAAAACCTTTATCATAAGCTTTTTTAGCTTCAATAGTTATTCTTCCGATGTTGTTGTTATATAACTCTCCTTTTAATTTCTGGATGTTGCCTTCTATAATTTGGTCAAGCTTTGGTATACCAACTAAACTCTCGTACTCTTTAATTATTTCGTATACTATATCTTCATTATACTTAGATATTACCTTGTTGTTTCTATTTTGCTTCTTGTACTCTACTCTTCTATCTTTAGATGTAGACCTAGAAAACCTTAAATCACTAATTTTAATAGATGGATCAACAGGTTTACTTATTGATTTTCTAATATTATCACCCGGTTTTAGAGTTTTCATCCACCCTTTTTCAACCGCGTATTCTTTAATTCTTTTTATAGCATCAACAGTCAAATCAGCTTTACTAAACGTCCCTATTCCCTCTAAAGTAACTTTTTCACCAGCGAAAATATTATACCACAGCATATTACCGTCACTGGCTTTTATACTTTCGAGTCTGTCTAACTCTTTGACAACTTTATTAGCAAACTTAATATCTCCTTTTAAACTTTTTTCAATATCATTTTGACCTTTAACTTTAACAACTTTTTCTTTAGTTGTCTTTTTAATTGGTTTTAAACCGATGTATTCGTTAGCCCTTGCAATAGACCCATCTAATGTATTAAATGTCCCTAGGATCTCCTTATTGCCGTCCTGATCAGTTCTAATCAATTTATAATTCCCAGTTTTCCCAGTTGTTTTTAGAATACCACCTTTCCCATCTGGAAAACCTTTTTTGATTTTAGTTCTAGTTATTTTTTCAGGTACAACTTCTTTTTCCTCAATTACACTACTAACATCTTCTCCACCTTCCTTT
>Ga0098061_1001288_pt1 | contig 12131 bp, 8 predicted proteins | sample 22_taG_FD_92579 | JGI IMG/M metagenome (GOLD analysis project Ga0098061, IMG submission 92579) | Marine viral communities from the Subarctic Pacific Ocean - 22_ETSP_OMZ_AT15343 metaG | ecosystem: Environmental > Aquatic > Marine > Oceanic | place: Subarctic Pacific Ocean | collected 2015-01-20 | reverse complement strand
CACTACATCTGCAGGATCAGCTTTAAGTGCTTGAAAGTACAAGACATAATCAAGCCAATAACCATATGATTGATCGTCTTCGTCGGAAATTCCGATGAGCGCCAGAAGAGCATCATCTCTTAAAAATCCCTCGTTGCAATCTCCGGCTCCTAAGTTAACTGGATTGAGCGCCGCTTCAAATAAATTAAATGCCCGCTCCGTATAATTTCCTGGAAACGCTGTGGGACCATAGATCATTTCATTTAAGATCAAAAGTTGATCAACATATGCTTGAGTTGGATCGATCCATATTCCTCCAGAGAAACAACCGTCATCAGCAATCGCAACACCAATATTATAATCAGCATTGACAGAGGAGAGCAAATTCAAAAACACGGTAAAATTTCCTTCAACCGCTGCTAGGTCTGGGCCCATTGAACATGACCGGTCAAGAGCAAAGACAATATCTGTTTTCTTAGTTTCTGGCTGTATAAAACTGTCAAACCCATACCCTGCCACATCGCCAGTGCCGTCTATAGTGACCTGTACCGTGGGATGGATGGGATCGCTGGAATCAATGAAGAGAGTGCCAAAGTCATGCTCTCCGGCTGTTGGCCGGTATGACGTATTAAAGAGGATGACCTCTGTGGGTTTAATCGTAAGAGGAAATGAAAGCTTGTCAATTACTAAATCTCCATCATTCATTAAGTCTTGAATATTAGTTACAACAAGATCAGTAGATCCAATATTCGTTATTTGGAACATCTCGCTGTCTTCACAACCTGCCTCCAGAGTCCCAAAATCGTATGCTAAAGGCGTTACGTCAATGATTGGGACTACACCCTCACCGACTAAATTAACGTACTCCCAGGGCTCGTCAGGGTCGTTAGAGACGATTAAAATCTTACTGTTGTGTACCTTATTGTCGACTGGAGTAAATGAAACGACAACTTCTGTTGATTTTCCAGGCCATATCACGTTTTCTCCAGTTGACTCTAAAATGTATGAATCGTATGATGTAAGTTGAACGTCTTCAATGTCAAGTATTCCTTCACCTTCGTTTGTTACAATTATCGTCGCTGTTCTCTTTTCATTAAAAACCTCTCCGAAGTTAACGTCTTCAGGATAAACTGCGATATCCGGATCTAGATCCTTGAACAAGTCTGGAGTGATTGGGTGCAGTCCATACTCCGAGCAAGCCATTAAAAAAGTAAACAACATTAACAATCCGGCCATAGTCCTCCATTTTCCTTACATAAAATTTTTCATCTCATATAGTATATATGAATCGGAATTTATAACAGAAGCCGTTTTCTTTAATTGCAAAAACTGTTGCTTTGTAATAGCGCCAACATCCTCAATCCCCCGCGTATTAATTTTATATAATTCAACACCATATTCTATAAGCATCCTCAAGAGCCTTTTGGCTTTTTTCTCAGCATCCCAATCTAGCGCTACAAAAATTGGAGTGTCATTCTCAACAATCTTTTTCAATAATCTAGAGTCTTCTGACATAGTTGATCCTAAAATTGGCACTGCGTTTCCAGCCTTAAAAGCATCAAATACACCTTCGACTAAAATAACATCATCATCCCAATCAACATACAATTCGTTGAAAATGATATTTTTGTTGACTTTTGGAGCCATATATTTTCTAGAATGATTCTCATATGAACGCGCCACGAAATAATTTAAGTCACCATCTTGATTAAAGCTTGGAACGACTATTCTCCCGCCCCAGAAGCCGGTTCGTATATAACCTATTTTCCATCGGTTTATGTCCGATTGAGTCAAACCACGTTCAGCTAAATATTGATAAGCTGGATTGTTTTGATTCGGATAAGAAGAAACGAGAGTCTCAAAGCCTTCCGGCAGACTGAGCGCTTGTTTGTTCTCTTCTGCTTCCGGAAAGAAAAACTCATTAAATTTGATAACATCGGGAGTTTCGCAAACTTCATCCCATGTTTGTAATTGTAGAAAAGAACCAAATCGTCGGACAATTCGACGAGCATGACCTTTCATGTCGCAAACCCAACACTTGAAAACTGCACGCTCCATATTGACAGAGAGCTTCTTCTTATAATGTCGGCAATATGGACAATGAAAAAGATGCTCCTGACCTTCACAACGTGCAGGGCCTAAAATACTTTTGAGAATGTCAAATTTGTCTGCCATGTATATCTCCTTAGAAAGAATATATACACGCAGCTTTAATCGTCAAGACCCTCTGAGATTATTTTTCGGCCGGCTCTTGCTATAACGATTGCGTCTGCCATGTCAAAGAAGCATGGGCGCGGGTTACCAGCCCTAGTATACTCAATATTAAAGAGAGGTTCATTTGTCTTAAGATGTTCCATGACCACCTTTTTAGCCTTTTCACCGCGAGGAATCTTAATCCCGCAGAGATTTCTAGCTTTCGCGGGAAAAATATATTTAGGAACAATCCCTGTTCTATCTTTCAACATCCAAGATACCGCGCCATTAAACCGCTGTAACTTTGCCATTGTTTGAGCAGTTGACGCGCCGCCTCTAAAAAACGAAAATGGTGCCTCGATAAAAATGTGACCAGATTTAAATTGGCCTTTTTTATAATAATTGGACATGTGTTTTTCAACTTGATCCATCTTGAGAAAAAAATCCTTATACTTTCTCAAATCGATATTGTCGTATAATATGAGATTTCCCTGACCATCCAATCCAGAAAGGCCAATGATACTGGTCGATATATCAAAACCCCATATAAAATTATTTTTCATATATATTATATATCATATTTTAACTTAAATGTCAAGTCCCTTTCTTCAGTTTTCTTAACTGGAGTTGCAAGAGATGCAATGCCAATAAGATTTCTCTGATCATCATATATACCAATTCTACTAATATATGTTTGCTTGGCGAAAGACGCTGTTGGATCAGCATAAGAGCTTGACATAGTATTTTTGATATCTAATTGACTTTCTTCAACATATTGATAACTACTTGTAACAGAAGACGAAGGGTAAGTTTGGCTCCTTGCAATATATGTCGGATTATTTGAATGATTTAAATGACCTTTGTCAGCATGAGCAAACATCGTTACAGTATTAACATAATTAAGACCTTCAAAAGATAGATCAAAACTAGCCGAACATAGTGATTTATCTGCGCGAGGATTAATTCCATCATTTGCTCCAACTCCGAAAAATTGCCATGATGATTTTTTGAGATCTGTTAAGTCATTAATATAATCTCTCGTTATCGACGTATGTTCCAACGGCCAGGATCCTGTTAAAACCAAAAAACCTTCATCATATAGCACAACACCAGCAACTGACCCAGAGCCCCTATTCTGAGCAAACGTTGTGCCTGAAACTTGTATTAATTCTCCATTTTGATTTTTGTCCTGAAGCTCTGCCACTAACGTTCCAGTTACATAATACTTGAGAGAAACAGATCCTTTGCGAATCGACGATCCATAAAAAATCGAGGGTATACTAACCAACCCTAAAGATTGTGTGCTTTTATCCCCCAAAGACGAAGAGAACGAATAGTGATCACTTAAGGCCGTGTAATTATTCATTGTATTTTTAAGGGCCGTGATATGCTTTCGACTAGTACCATGCTGATAATATTTCTTGGAAATACTTGCCGACAATGGATAGCTGGAAGTTACTGTATCTCCATATGCAAATGTATTATCAAACGCAGTTGTACTAATTGTTTTAAAAGAAGTACGACCGCCATCTTTAGTAATAAAAGGGTATATGTAGGAATTTAAATTTACATCTCTATCAATGTTAAGCTCATATAAACTTATGTGACCGTTAGGAACATTCTTTGTAGTCGACGTAAATGATCCGCTATACGACATCTGGTTATTATAGTAAACCTGAGCATCGTATATGAAAAAACTACAACGAGGATAAGTCTTCACTCGATTGTATATTATATCATTATTACCAAATTTATGTAAAAACATTATATAATAACTAGCTGATCAAATTAAAATGATATTATTTTAATAATCTAATCTAACTCTTAACGTCATATCTTGAGTAGAATCATTCTTAAGAGGCTCGGACAACTTTGCAACCGCCATAAGCTCTCTTTGCGAACTGTATAAACCAACAGTTGTAATATAAGATACTGGATTGTCAGTGCTTGTGGTTTTTGTTCGAATTTTACTACCGTTCAGATATGTTGGGTTGCTAGAATAATTGAATTCGTTATGGCCAATTCTGCAGAAGTAAATTGCAGAATTCAACTCAGTGGTATTATTAAAAGAAAGATTTTTAATTCTTGCTCTTAGTCCGTCCGCTGAACCAGAAATAGATCCACTTGTAAATGCATCATGAGCAATATAGTTTCCAGATGCATGCACAGTAATTCCATCAGATCCGCCTGTAAAATCTGTTTTTGTCATGCCGGTAGTGTCGGGGTCTACCAAAGTAATACTCGTATTTCCCGCCGAGCCGGCCGATTGTGTGACTGTTACCACTGCGCTAGCAGCGGTTGCAGTAAGATCATCATGCAAACTAAGAGCCGTTGCTATATTAGTAGCCGTAGCATTATTACTAGTGACTGCTGCGAAGGTTCCCAGGAGCGATTCACCAGTAGTATCACTCATAGCAGTAGCGCTAGCATGGCCGGTAATCGTCACGGTATCTCCAGCAGTTGTAACAATCGATATAGTATTATTTGTCCCTACTTCATTGTAATCGGTTGTAGTTATTGTTGCTGTAGCGTGCTGAGTATATTCTGTATTATGTAAAATGCCGCCTTGATTAGTTTTGTGAAAAACTGATCCAGATAAAACAACAACACCCGCTTGATAAAAAATCAATCCACACTTCTGTGTGCCATCATTTGTGGTTAAAACTGTAGAAGATAAACTGTCAGTAGATGCTGATGCATATAAAATGCCGTATTCACCAGCAGACGCATTGACCCTATAATCATTTTGAGCATTTGTGTCAGCAATTGTAAGCTGATTGTCAAATATACTATTACCTTGTGAATCTCTCCAGTTATAACTTCCTGATCCTCCCACACCCAAAGTCAAAGAGAAAGTGCCTTTCTTGATTTCATCTTTAGTTAATAGTCTTGAAAAGTTAACAAAATAAGCTTCTGTAATTTTTGTGCCTTGCCCGATTAAATCACCGTCCTCATCAAAATTCTGAACGTTTCCTGTAACGTCAAAACCCATCAAAGTTTGAGCCATTTGGTTATAAATATTGATTTTCTTTGCGTTCTGTGTTCTATTAATTGATGAAGATAAAGGTGATGTAGAAGAATAACCTAAAGTAACATCAAAGATATGGTTTGCAGAAGATGACAAATAAGGATAATCATACACGCTCTGGAACATTCCGTGAGCATAATTCTTAATATTGTTTTCTGCATATGTTCCCGAAACAATGGATCCAGTTAAGGGAATTGCTTCATGGAGTAAAGTCTTTGTATTAACAATATCATTGCTAGGATCTAAATCTTTAAATGTTGTTGCTGACATTTTATTGCTTCCTTATGAATCTAATTGGCACATCGACGCGATATCCCGTTTGGACTCCGGTTATTTTCAAAGTTGTATCGATATAACTTGTATTTACAGTCTCACTACCTGCGCTGGTCACCTGGAAAGAGTCGGATCCGGTATCTGTACTTCCTAATCTCGAAAAGAGATAAGTGCCGGTATTTAAATCTAAAGAGGCGGCGATATTAAGCTGTAAAATCGTGCCTCTCGGCCCAGCCAACGTTTGATCGCCGTCTTCAGCCGTAGTATCTGTTGAGTTGTTCTCAGATACGTAATCGGTATTTCCAGTATCAACAGCGTAAGATGCAATATTGTCGTCATCAATAAAGTTAGGCTCTAGAGGAATAATAGAAGGGCTAGCACCTTCAAAGGAGGTGGATAAAAGAGGCGATACGATTTTGCCTAGCCGATTATCCAACTCAATAATATATTGTGTCTCAATTAAATTTGAATCTAAAGCCATGGCTGGTGAAATATCACTAGTATCCAAACCTTGATCTAAGCGAATTGTGGTGTTTGGACTTTGTGCATTTTCTCCCTTTATAACACCAGTAAGACCGCCGTTATCATTGAGCGCGTTCTCTGTATCATTATTCACAGCCACCAAAAAAGCGCCGCTGGTATGCCTCTTTGTAGTGAGTTTCTTTTCATTAAGTTTAATAACTGGAAGATATAACAAATCTGTATTGGCAACTGTCATTAATTTTGATTTAAGCGAGGAAGCGTTATTCGTAAATGCTTCTAAAACTGGGGTTTGGAGAATTTCCAAATCATAATATGTTGATCCGCTAGCGTGAGTTTTGTTATATAAAGAATAATCAATCTCATCATCACCTAAAGCAAACTGAGAGATATTAAATTCTCCTCTTGCTAATTTATATCGACCCGTGTCTGTCAAAACCGCGTCCAAAATAATGTCGCCTGAATTATCTAAAAATGCCATATTCGACTCCTCTTTTCCATTATATATAGTGCTAATTTATAAAATATATTATTCATTTTCAACATCAGATGTAATATGTTCTGTTTTAAAGTTGAGATTAATATCAACTTTCTTTCCGGTCTTTTTAGATATTAATCTCATTTTAATATTTTTGCCCCAAATAGACTCTTCTTTTGCCCCCAACTTGAAAGCGCTATCAAAATTAATATCTTTTGCAGAGGTTACGTCTGTCAAATCAGATCCTATCAAAGACTGGCCAATAGTCGGGGTAATATAAATAAATCTTTTCATTGGTTTTGATACCATATGGGGCTTTGGTATATCTAAATCTACTATATTATGTACTAAATAGACCGCGCCTTTATCTTCTACCATTTCTATTTCATGAATAATAGAAGGATTTGAGATATTATTATGTATATCAACACATCTAGCCGCATAATAATATCTCTGATTAGGTTTAATTGTGTCTAAATATCCTCCGGATGAATGCGGCTCTTGGCTCTTGAGACGACCTTTTCTTAAATCAATTTTTACCCTGAGATTGTTCTTGAAATCTTCATATGAAGTTGGTTTTTTTGATAATCTATATATTTCATATATTACATTCGGATCGTCAGAACTATAATAAATTTTATCGTCCGAAACAAGCCCTCTGCTATTTTTGATTTCATCAAACAACTCTTTGTCACTCTCGTCAATCGAAATAGGATCTGCCGACATTGATCCCATTCTCCCCTCAAACCAAATTTTAATTTTATTTTTAATTCCAATAAGCGGAAGCATGGTTAAATATGGAGGCATGGGAGGGGAATCTATCATTCTTAAAGTTTTTGAAAAAACTAAACTTTCAACAACCCTTAATGCCGGTCTAGTGACAACATCAAATTCTGCAATGTACTTGGGGTTTTTTCCAATTGGAATTAGAGGTCCGCCCCTTGTAATCGGGTTTTCTTGAATTCTATAGTTAACCTTTTGGTTAACGGGCTGTCCTGTTCTTTGGTCGATTAATTGTATACAATCTTCAGATACAGTTTCGCTAATTGCTAAATTTCTATACACATATTCTGTTCCCAACACAAAGTTATATGCATAAACTCTGTATGTGTATTCGCTATTATATTTTACTTGAGTGTCGACAAAATCAAGTACATCAAGCTCTCCTGTGTTAAAAAACCAAAAATTCTGTATAGGCGTTGCTGATGTTCCAGCACCATTGCCTTTAAATTTTGCTACTCGATATGATAATGTCTCTGATTGACAATAGTCTCCTCGAATCATATCTTTAAAAGATCTAAATCTAGTCTTAACATAACTTCTTGTTTTAGCCAACCAAGTCAATGCAGAAAGTTGTTTTGCAAATGGACCGCCAGGAGGCTTACCTTTACCCATTGGCATGCCCGGCCCTGGAGGTGGACCTGAATTGGTCTGCAAATTGTCAAACCATAAATTAACATCAAAAACGCGATTTTGCTCCCTGTGAAAACTCCCGCCAGCCAATTGGCTTTCTGCATGCACAAAATTTTGCGATCCATAATTTAATCGATTATGTAAACCTTCAGAAAATTCTAAACTTAAATTAGAGTCCATGACTAATTGCGCAAATTGTACAACCGGATCTGTATCAAGTTTAATTTCAAAAAACATAGGAAAAATATTTTTCTTAGAATTATAATCAAGCAATTTTTTTGTGTCTTCTGGAGCGAAATAAACATTTCTCATCGCCTCATCATGGCCCACAACACTTACAAAATTTTTCGCAAACTCTTTAAAATAAGCTTTTGGTTGACCGGATTTCTTAAAAAGACCAATTATTTTCTTTTTAAGTTGACCATTACCTGTAATATTTTGAGAACCTGGAGCTTCTTCATCTTCTAAAGCAGATGCCAGACTATGTAGAGACGGTATTCTAGTTTCAGAAAAATTAGGATTTGAAATCTTTTTTTCGTATTTTGAAACATAGAAGTTATACTCTGTCTCTATAGAAACCGCTCTTGAATTTCCGGAAAAAGTAAAAGTTTTTTCTTCAGTTTTTATCATTGGTAAATCAATTCTATGAACGAAATCTCCGTATGTAGTATTTACCGCAACTTTTGGGGCATACGTCTTTTCTCCTACAACACCGCCCAAAACATATGTGGCCCATTCTGAATCACTAGAAAACTCTTCATACGAATAAATTTGTATGCTTTGCTTATTTGACATCCACATATCTGAATCTTTATTAGCAACTGGACCAAGCTCATATTTCAAGTTTTCTCTCGGAGAAATATTGTTGTGTCCTGAATACTGAAGAGGCCCTTTAGTAAAGTTGGAAGATTGATTATTCGAAAATTGAGATTTTCGATTAGGCCTTGGCTTGTGATTATGCCAAAACAGGTTCGCAGATCTTCTAAAAGGATCCGAGACATTAATACCAAAAATATCACTATTAATATATACTATCGTCTTTGTTGTGCTCATATTTGATAAATATCCTGTGAAATGTTTTTTTGACTACACATACTCTGGCAAGTCATACTCTGGCGAGTCATAGTCTGTTGCGAATAGGAGCCCTTCTTCAAGCTGTAGATGCTGCATGATTTGAGTACCAAATGAAGATAGATTTGGAAGTTTTTTAGGGGCCGAGATATTCACTTGTAAAGCTTTATCGCTAGTAAGTATAAAGTATTGATCTGCTAATACAAGCTTTAAATCTCTTTTTGCGTCAGGTATAACATCTGAGTTAACATATTTTTCAAAACGACAAATGATCGATCCTCCAATATTTTTTAGCTCCATCAAAACCTGCCTTGTTAATTTTTCAAAAACAGGACTTTTCATGCCCAGACTATAGTTGTTTAAATATTGAGCCTCATAAATCTCTAGATAATTAAACTGCATCATAGCGGTCGTAGATGAATTGGATATTGGATCAAAACTTATATCTAGCCAATTTTTTCTAACATTTGGAGATCTTGAAAGTGCTAGAGATTTAATCTGTATCGGAAGATCGGCAACTGGCAACTCTGTGCTTATTGTGGTTTGCGGACTGGATAAATCAAAGCTTGAAATTGAAACAGAAGACTTGTCAAATAAAAACCCAGATATGCCCCCAATCAATAATTCAGCGACAGAAACTATAATCGTATTGGCAACTGCCTCTTTATTCTCATCTGGAATTTCTGTCAATTCAAAATCAAATAAATTTTCATATCTGAATTTTGTACCAAGACCAAGGAGATCTCTAGAATTTTTGTACTCTGAATCTCCTCTATCAACCTTGATTCCTATTGATAGCGTGCCACCCCTATCCCGTGGCGCTATCGTGAAACCTGCTGCGGCAAGATTTGAGAGGCTCGTTGAACCGTTTGGATTTTCCCCTGTTGGGCCAGCGAGATCTATTGGAAGATAATTCGTGTTAGATGCTGCAGCTAGCGCTTCTTGATATACACCATTATATAGCGCTGGATTCCACAAGGCTTCGCCCTGGTTTGTTAATTCAATAGTATTATAATTACTTATTACTCGACTAGGGGTTAAATATGTGTATGCGCTGTCTAGATTTGCTAGGTCACCTAAATCAGCCGCGAGAACTTCAGCGCTTGGCTGGATGTTCCCTTCTGTAAAATAATACTTTTTTACTTCTTCCGAAACCCTTTTCTCATATGATGCGATATTAATCGTTAAGAGACCGCCAAACGATGAATTTTCATCAGAGTCAAAAAATAAAGCTTTAATATGATTTTTCATTTAAAATTACACTCCAAGATATAATAATTCCTCTGCATTGCTAAATGAGTATTCTAGCTTAATCATCATCGATCTTGATTTTTGTCCTGCTGCAGATTTGGTATTTCGATCAACCGAAGGCTTAATTTTATATTTCGAATTTAAATTATTTTGTAAAATTTGAACATCCCTCAGTGCTGCGCTGATGTTAGACGGACTAGAGTTGGTTGGTATTAAAAATTTTAAACCAGTCTCTGCAAGATCATATGCAGTAGCATCATCAATGTTATAAAAGCATCTTAAGACGTCTGCGTAAATTGACGGCGCTATCAACCATGGTTTTTTATTATCTGATCTAGATTTCATTTTGGAAATAAAAGATTCTGTAAATCTACTTTCCTCTGGAATATAACTACATGGTAATTGCGCAAGGCTATCGTACTCTTTTAAGATTCGAATTGCAACAGAAAGATCTCTAATTCTTTTTTTAATAAAATTGATCACATTATCCGAAATTGTTATGACTAGACTATATTGATATATTCCATAATTTAAATAGGGTACATCATTATCTTCTATAGTAAAATGCCTATATAAAAATGGATTTGGCAATATAGTCATATCATCCAATTCACGAATACTGGCCAATATGTTATTATCGTTATCTAATTTAGTACCTGAAATAACACCATTATTTGCTTTCGCAGAAATTAAAAGCTTCGTGCGCGAACCGGGAATATCCATTCTTTGTCGATAAACATCTATTCTTTTAATATGAATATATGTAAGCATCTCTTTATAAATGTCGGGATTTGTGTTTTCGAATAAACAAGAATGAGGAGTGCTTCCTTTGATTAAATCAACATGGTTAACAGAGAACATCATTCTTGCAGGGCCATAACCTGAGTTAGGTGGCCAATCTGGAGGAGCGGCAGTGGTGATTAATAAAGTTGAAAATTGTGCCGCCTCTCCCTTGGAAGTAAAAGCTGATTTATTTTTTGAGGTTGATGAAATATTACATAAATGATCGTATTGATAACATTTAGCATAATCTACCACGACTCCTGGATTTGGAATTAACCCCTGAGTTAATATATTTTCTGATTTAGAAGCAGCAACATAAAAATCAAACACTGCCTTCAAGCCACTATAATATTTTCCCGCTAACGTGGAAGGGTCTCGCTCTTGCCAAGCATTAACCAATCTCTCCATTTTTCTTAAGAGATCATCGCCTTCTAAAATAACAATAGAATATAAATCTGCATAATATTTACCAGCGGTAGATCCAGTGTTTCTTTCAAGCCATTTCCTTAATAATTTCTTTAGGTCATCTCTCATCAAAGAATCAGACACTCTATACCCTGTCTTACTAGATCCATCAAGTGCGATATGGCGAGGGCCAACATATATTTTCCCGCTAGAGTCGAAAAAAGTAACAATTTGTTTTTTGACTCCCCCATTTTCGAAAACTGTCTTTGAAGAAATCTTACCATACATTGATTCTCGTAAGGAAAGCGGAAGAGTGCCGCCCGTAGCATTTTGCCAAGAATCGTAGTCAACAAAGCAACCAACCAAATAACTTAAGTGAATCGGTTTTGATGATTTGTAATATAAGGAAAGTACTCTTTTATAATTTATAGATCCATCACTTTTCTGCAAAGAGTCTATAAAGATATCCGACAATTCAACGTGTTCTGAAATATCTTCAATAAAATTAATATTACCATTTGCAATATCATTCTCCAATGAAGCGCTAGAACACTGTACTACTTGAATTCGTAAATATTTCAACAACTCTGGTGAAGATTCCCATTCACCAGGAGCGACACTTAAGCTTACTGTAACTTCCAATACCATATCTTCTGCGTCGTCTGGTAGGCCAATGGGCACCTCAGATGCATTAATACATCTGGCCTTTACGCTTTGAATCCTAACGTTAGGACATATATTAATTAATCTTGGCAACTTTCTGTATCCTCACAATCT
>Ga0098061_1001287_pt1 | contig 12138 bp, 10 predicted proteins | sample 22_taG_FD_92579 | JGI IMG/M metagenome (GOLD analysis project Ga0098061, IMG submission 92579) | Marine viral communities from the Subarctic Pacific Ocean - 22_ETSP_OMZ_AT15343 metaG | ecosystem: Environmental > Aquatic > Marine > Oceanic | place: Subarctic Pacific Ocean | collected 2015-01-20 | reverse complement strand
TGTTATTTCACCTTCAGGTGTTACTTGAAATTTTGAAGATGAAATAAAGTACTGACTACTTGCATTACCCTCTAAATAAAACGAAGATCCTTGTTGTAATTTTGTACCATTAATATCAAAGCCTGCAATTTGTCCACTTGTTGCTGTAATATTACCTGTGATCTTAGCAGCTGAAGCAGTAATTTGTCCAGTAGAACCCTTTAACTTTAATACACCCACCTGGGAATCTATAGTGTTAGATATGTTAAATCCACCAATTGTTCCTGTACTTATATCTACATCATCAAAAGTACCAGTTGTTGCAGTAATATCACCTGTGATCTTAGCTGCTGATGCTGTTATTTGTCCTGATGCCTTTAATCGTAATCCCGTGTTTCCACTAGCACCACTTGAAGAGATCTCAGTTGATGTAATTCCAAAACCACCAATGGTTCCTGCTGTATTTGCAGTTATTGTATTAGCTATAATGTCACCAGTAATTGTTGCATCAGTAGCTGTTATTGCACCTGCATGTGTAACCCTAAATGCCGGCGTTCCACCTGTCCCTGCTGTAAAGGCATAAGTTTGTCCTGAAGGGTGTATTCCTATACCTGTCGAAGTCAAACCTGTATTTGCTAAGGTAAAATTGGCTATATTGCCTGCTGTTGTTGCAGTAATTGTATTTGCTATAATGTCGCCTTGAATATTTGCTGAGGATGCAGTAAGTTGTCCAGATGCCTTAACATTAAATGGTGCACTACTACTTGCAGCAAGTGATGTTGCACCAGCAAAAAATCTTGAATCACCAGCTGAAGATAATCCTGTGTATGTAGGATCTGTAAAGTAATGTATTGTATCTGACTGAATATTCCAATTTGCGATATTACCTTCTGATGACGTTAATACACCTTCAATTTTTGCACCACTTGCTATTAATTGTCCTGATGAAGATACTGCAAAATTAGATCCAAATCTTACATAATATGGATTTGAATTTGAGGGTGTGAAATCTAGATAATAGCCATCAGTTGGATTCGTGTCAGGGCCTGCATCTGACTTATATAATGCTGCTCCTTCTGCATCAAGAGTTGCATTAGAGCCGGATAATTTATTACCAAGTATTTTCCACCCTGCTATTTGTCCTGAAGTTGCTGAAACAGCACCCGACATACTTACAGCAGATGCTGTAATTTGGCCTGTACTTTTTAAAATTAAATTATTATTTGTAGAATTTATTTGTGAATCTGAAACACTAAAACCAGCAATTGTTGAAGCACCTTGTATTAGCGCGGCAGATGCTGTAATCTGTCCACTATCTTTTAAAATTAAGTTATCGTTTGTAGAATTTATTTGTGAATCTGAAACTTCAAATCCACCAATGGACGCGGATTTAAAACTTGCGAATCCTTGTGGATCAATAGATGCTGATGCATTAGAAACTGTAGAAGGTGAGCCACCGATAGAAGCTGGCGTTCTAATATTATTTGCAGTTATGTCTCCTTGAACAGTTAATGTGTTCCCAACATATTGAAGATAATGACCTGCAGATTTATTTCCTAATAATATTGAAGATCCTGTCATCTGACCTGATGATCTCAAAAATAATGAAGAATCTGATGATATGATTGAGGTTGGATCTACAGTAAATCCTGCTATTGATGCTGACTTAAAACTTGCGAATCCTTGTGTATCAATAGATGCTGATGCATTTGCGACAGTAGAAGGTTGGCCACCAATTGTTGCTGGCGTTCTAATATTATTTGCAGTTATGTCTCCTTGAACAGTTAATGTGTTCCCAACATATTGTAAATATTGACCATCACCTTTGCTTCCAAGTATCATGTTACTAGCTGTTACATTACCCTTTGGTGTTAGATGAAAGTCAGATGAACTAATTTCTATATTACCACTACTACCACTTATAAATTGTGATGTTGTAGTACCAACGAAAAAAGCATCTGCAATAACTTCAAATCTTGAAGGTATAGTACTAAATCTTAAACTTCCAGATTCACCTGCTAGCTCTAGACCAACACCGGCATAATCATCTCCTGAATCTGGTAAAACAGATCCGCTATAAATCATCCAACCAGTATTATTGTTACTTAAACTTGAACTTTTAAAACCTTGATACTGTACTGACCTTATAAATCCGGATCCGTCTGCTCCGGAGCCACCAGTCTCTGGTAATGTTGATGATACACCGCCCATCTGTATACCACTTGATGTTGCGTCTCCGCCAATGAATAAAGACCCACCAATAGAATTATCATTTCCTAAAATATTAAGATTTTCACCTTCAAATTTTACACCGTCTGGGTTTGAGGGTAATGTTGTTACTACTGTGCTGGATTTATTATTATTTATATCATAAAATTCAAATGCAAAATCTAAATAATCTGGTCTAGTCTGAAGAGGAGGTATTGGCGCAATTAATCTAACATATTCAGGGGAGAAATTTGTATCTGAGTTTGGTTTAACTGAAATTTCTGATACTGACCAATGACCACCTGTAAATCTCATTTGCAATACAGCAGCTCCATCAGAATCAGGTGTAAATATAGTTTCATATTGTGGGCTTGATGCTCCTACTACACGCCCAGCTGAATCATTAAATTCAACTTTACCAATTGCCCTTCCATAGCCTTTATCAGCAAAAGTATTATTTTGTGACATACCAAATGCAGATCCTGACATATGCAGTACTGCTTTAATTTTATTTTGTAAACCTTCAGAATTATCAGCAATTAATTTTGCACGGAAACTATATTCTGTTCCTGCTATAAAATCCATCTTAAAATCATCTTTTAATTGAAGCTTAATCCACTCTTTATCATCATCTATCAATAAATCAGCATTTGATCCGGAGATGTAGATTGAATCTGTTAAGTATTCATTAGGAGAGTACGTCTGTATTGTTGTTGCTGACTCAGTACCATATTGACCACCTGTTGCAGTCCAGTATGATGTTAATACAGCATCAGAACTAAAAAATCCCATTCTAGATGTGCCAGATGTTGATGTAGGATCAACTAATAGCTCGGGTGTTTCGATAGGCGTATCTATTATCTTTGACCAATTACCAAATGGACCATTATTTTTTACATAACCTGCTACTCTGTAAACATCGCCAGAAAATAATCGTAATTTTGAAAGCCTTACATCAGCAAATGATTTAAAATTTATACTGCTAGTATCATATTCACTTAATTTTGGCCAATTAATCTTATAGCTAGATGTTCCAAGCTCTGCCACTCTGTAAAATCCGCTTCCAGAATCGTAAACACCGAAAGGTTTTTGTACCTCTATTGTTTTCTTATTAATAACATTTGATATTCTAGATGAATATCCTGGAATTATAGTGTTGCTCCCTGTAGAAAATGATATATTAGGGTTTGGTGCATCAATTGTGATTGTACCGCCAACCATAGATGATGAAAAATCAGCATCAGCTATTGTTATTGAGTATCGCGGATCTGTTGAATCATACTCTTCATAATTTCCCATAGGATTAAAGCCGTAAACTTGCTCAGAATAGTTTTGCACCTCTTGGTAGTTATCACCATCGATTGAAAAATTTGTTCCTTCTGTGCCTTGTACAGGTGTACCAACAATAGTGCCAACTGTTTGTTCATTTGATCCTGTTGTTGATGATTGTTGTGTAACTTGTCCCTTAATAATCTCATAGACATTCAATACTGGCCGCTTATAAAATCTTACGGGTCTATCATTCGGAATTGTCTTATTTACAGTAATTGTTCTTGTATATTTTACATTATACGTACCTTGCCATTGTTCAGGTATGTCAACATAATCCGGATCGAGCTCTCCTAATATTGTAAGTGTTGCTGCACCTGCTGGTGTATCTTTAAATACTTCTATTCCTACTCTTACTCCATTACTTTCTGAATAATCATAAACTGGCTCTATATAAATTGGGTTCCCTAAACTATCTACTAATTCGATTTTTAATACAACATCATTTAATAATTCAGGCGATCCCATTATTAGCATTGAAGACTTGCCCATAGGCAGTTCAAGTGGGAGATCTGTTATATTGAAGTACTTAGATAACAGCCCTTCTTCAATTTCATAGGCTTGTATTGTATCTAAGTCTTGCAGGAACGCTGTTTTTTGCTTTTTTGCCATAATTTACCTTTGTGTAGATAAATATTTCTCAGCGTAGATTGTATCACAAATATTTGTTAAAGTTATATAAAAATTATACCATTCTTATACTTATTAAGAAAGGTAGTAATATGAAAAGAGCTAGAATGTGTGTTTACTTAGATGTTGAACTATCTAAGTGGATTAAAGATAACGCAATAGTCAACTATAGAAGTTTTTCCTCGTTTCTTAATAAACTAATGTTAGATTATAAGGACGGAATGGAAATAAACAATAATGTAAAAACTTTAAAGAGCGAAATTAAAAGATAATCTTACTATAGCCTTGTTCTTGCTTTATTTCAAGAAGAATATCCGTAAAATCTCGCATTGTGTCTATATGTGATATTATAAGAGAGAATTGATAAATATTTTTTAAATATTGGAACAGCTGGTATAATGAATTAAGATTGTCCGAGTCCATTGTTCCCCACCCTTCATCAATAGCTATAAAGTTAGGTCTTGGAAGATTTGATATATTTGTTAGAGCAATTCTGATAGCTAATCCTGAAATAAACTTTTCCATACCTGATGCCATTTCTAATGCCCACGATTTATCATTATCGTAAGCAATATAATTGTTTATATTCTTTCCGTCCATGTCAAAGATAATTTGGAAATCTACAATTTGTGATAGTATATTGTTGACCTCTAATTCAACCTTAGTTAAAACCTTAGATATTAAATCATAGCTTACACCATTTTTATCTACAGCCATTAAATAGTATTTATACGCTTCATATTTCTCTTCAAGATCTCTGACTCTATTAATAATCTGTACAATCTCTTGCTTTTTTGTTTCTAATGCTGATTTTTTACCGACATACTGGTGAATATCATTTACTACTGCTTTTATTTCTGTCTCAATAATTGACTCAGATGATTTTTGATCATTTATCTTTAATTGTACCCTATCATTATGCTTAATATCTTTTTGATAGCCTTTGCTTCTTTTAATCTCATTTTTTATAGAGGAAATGTATGACTCAGTACTCTTAATAGCATCATTAATATCTGTTATTCTAACTTCATACTGCTCAAAGTATTTTTTGTTATTTTTTAATTCCTTCGTCAAGTCTAAAAATTCACTATAAGACTTAGGTACATCCTCGTTAATTTGTATTTTATTCTCTAGTGTCTTTAATTTTGCAACTGTTGATGTTGCCCTTGTCTTATCCTGTTCTAAATCTTCTTTTGTCTTTATTGCATCTTTAACAAATACATTATTCATGCAATACGAACACCCAGGATCGTAATCCAAGTTTCCTAGCTTATCTATCTTATCTAATTTATTTCTTACTTCAACCTTTAAATTATCTATTTCGTTTTTTGCCTCATTCCTTTGTGATACTATTAACTCATACTCAACAACCCTATTTTCAATATCCTTATATTTTTCAGATTTAATTCTGTTAGCTAAAATTTCATCATTTCTTTTAGTTTCACTTGATTCATCTTTTGTACTATTGAGCCTTTTTAATAATTCTACTTTTTTACCTTCCTCTAGTTGTTGGCTGTCTTCTAATTCTTTCAAGTCCTTAATTGTAGCATCAATTGGCCTCATTGTACCCATTAAATCTAAAATTTTATTCTTATATTTGTCTCGATCAATTTCTTTTTTGCTTTGAGAATCTTCAAGCTTTGTTATAACCCCTTTTACTAGATTTAGCTCAGTTTCAATATCACTTATTTGCTGATCATAATCTACATCTAAAAAATTCTTTAACATCGACTGTAATCCGCTAGATTCCTCTTTTGCCAGCTTATATAATTGATCAAAAATAGATAAGCCTAAAAACTTACCTAAAATTTCTTTCTTTTCAGTCTGATTTTGTTCTAAAAATATAGAAGAATTTCCTTGTGCTGAAAAACTTGTCATTATAAAGTCATCATACGTTCCTATCAGCTTTCTAATATTCTTATTTGTTGAATTTCTTTGATCACCATTTAATGATACCTTCTTACCATCTTCTAGTCTGTAAAAATCAACATCAACACGAGTAGCACCGTGCCTTAAAACTTTTCCAACGCGCTTAATAACGTATGATTCGTTGCCAACATCAAATTCTAACTCACAACTAAAGTTTGATTTAGAATGGTTCATGACATTTTCTGCCTTATATGCTCTTGTTGACTTATCAAATAGGCAAAATGCTAATGCATCCAAAATACTTGATTTCCCACTTGCATTCGGGCTAAATAAACCAGCAATCCCATTACATCTTTCAAAATTAATTACATTATCTTCACCATAAGAAAACATATTGCTAAATGTAAACTTTTTTGGTTTCCAGCTAATATTTCTAGAAATCTCCTCACCTACTAAAGAGCTACTGAGCTCTTTATTAATTTTCTTTACCTTTTCAATAATTTCTTCATTAGCTGTTGTATTATTTTTCAAGTATTGTTCTATTAAACCATTCTGCACATCTGGATCAAATACATCCCCAAAATCGACTATAGATGAATTTCCTGTATCAACTCTATATTCATCTTCTCTTATTATTGAGACTTCTTTAATATTGTGCCTGTGTTTGATTATTGTGAGTGCTTTTTTTAAATCAGAGCTTGATGTATTTTTAACTTTTATTCTTAATCTAGCTTTGGGTGGTAAGTCATCTACTTTTGGTACAAGACCATCTTCTATATGAAGAGTATAATAACCAAATTCATTTTCTATTTCTTTATGAATAAATTTTCTCTTCTTGACATCCCAAACTGATATGCCGTGTCCTTTTAATGTTTCACCATGATTCTGTTGAACTAATGAACCGCAGTATCTTACAATAGGTTTTTTAATTTTACCAGGTTTATATTCTTGCATTGTTTGCATTTTATGAATATCACCTAACATCACCATGTCATAACCATCAAAATCTTTTAATTTAACAGCACTTGGAAGATAGAAACCTAAGTCAGTTTGTGACTTATCAACTGTTCCGTGATATAATAATATTTTTGTTTTTGCATTGATTGTTGCTGGATCTGGTAAATTTGATTCACTATCTCTAACTTCTAATACAGCAAATCCAACATCACCTACATAATAAATCCCTGACTCATTTAGATAATGTAAATTTTCATTTTTAATGTTCTCTACAATCGGCTGAAGTACATCTAATCTGGATCTGTTATTTAAATTACAATCATGATTTCCTGCAATTAATAATGTAGGACATAATTCAGATAAACGTTTAAACAATCTAGAAAGTTGATCAACTAATTCGGGTGACATATCAGTCTTACTATGAGCAATGTCACCGCCAATATAAACTACAGCATTTTCTGTATCTTTCTTTATAAACTCATATAAGTTTTCAAATACTTGCTCATATTCTTTATGACGTTGTAAATTTCTAATTTGTATATCTGAAATATGATATATCTTTTTTAAGGTTCTAAATTTTGTTTTAATTTTCATATATTAATTCTCTGAAGTATAAGATCATAATCAGTAACATCAACTCTTTTATTAATTGTATATTGCATACCTTTGAATCCCACATCTGATGGGTCACTATCACTTAGTTCAACTCTTGATACTTTTAAATTCCATTTTTTCAATTTTTTTGATATCACGCTTATCATTTTCTTTGCATCAGAGTCCAATGCTATAATAACTTCAGAAACTTTACTTGATACTAACCTTGATAGTAAAGAATCCTGTATAGTTTTACCTAAAAGTGGTATTGCGTTTCTTTTAATAGCAATTGCATCAAAAACACCTTCGCATAATATAACTGGCATGTTCCAGTTAATGTAAAGATCAAATATAACTGTATTCTTTGGTACAGGTGGATTCTTGTATTTTAACTTTGAGTTATAAAAAGATCTTGCAATAAAATAATTTAATACACCATTAGAATCATATGATGGGATTATTATTCGTCCTCCATACACACCGTCTGTACAGTAGCCTATATTATAACGAATGATGTCGTGTTCTTCTATATTACGTTTTTTCAAGTATGATTTTGCTTGATTAAATGAAAGTGCTTCATTTTTTCCTTTCAATGTAAGAAATTCCTCCGGTAAACGAATTATTTGCTGTTTTTCTTCATTACTAAATGTAAACTTCTTTGAATTTTTAAAAATTTGCTCTAATTCTGTGTATATTGCTTTTGATGCCTTTAGCTTTTTAGCTAATGTAAATATAGATTTTCCCTTAGCATCACAAACCCAACAATGCCATTGCTGTGTGACTACATTTACTTGTAATTTTTTCTTATGATGATTACAGAATGGACAAAAATAAACTATCTCATCTTGACCACCGTCAGATCCTAGACTATCAAATGCTGTATTAAGTATGCTAAGTAGTCTTTGCTTTATTTCCATCTAGTAAATTTAAAAAATCTGTAATCTCTAATGTTGCGTAGATCTTTGATTTGTTTCTTTTGAATATTAATAATGGTACTAAGCCTTCACAATTATTTTCAGCTTGTTCTAGACTTTTCCAGATATTTAATGCTTCTTGATTTTTACATTCAATAGCAAAAGGAAAAACCTTTCTAGCAGCAGGAGAAAGTTGAACATCCATTCCATGTTCTCCCATTGTTGTTGACTTAAAGTCGCCTTCTTCTAAGTCTGAAGAATATTTTTCTTGTAAAAGTTTTGTAACTTTATTTTGTAACCTTTTACCTTTAGCTTTAGCGCTTCTTGGTCTCATTTTGTTTTAAACCTAAGTTTAAGTTGTTTTAAGAAAGTTTTAATTTTTAATTATTTTTTATTAGCTTTAGCTTTATAGCTTTAGCTTTATTGGAAGTTTTAGAGTCAACATTGGCGAAAAGAAGGAACATTAATCCCGTCAATACTACAGTAAATCCTAGAATAGCTAAAACCTCGTACATGTACAGTTATATATATACTGATTAATTTGGAAAAGCTTGAATTTTTTTCATATATTTTTTAGCATTTTTCTTAGCATACTCTTCTGCTTGCTTTTCAAACGGATTATCCCAATAAAAATCTTTACCTTTATCAACTTGTTTTTGTCCCGCTATAGTATATGCTGTTTCATAACCTTCAGAACCTAATTTTTTTCTCATCATCGCATGATCACATTCATGTAAAATAGATTCTACAAAATCTTCTATAGAATCCTGTCGTGGATCTATCGATATTGTATCAGAGACCCACTCATAATCTGCTTTATTATTTGATTGATCAATTTTTATTTTAGATCTCAATCCATGCATTTTAACTATTTCTTTTGCTATGTCTATCATATCGCTTCTATTCATTTTAAAACCCTCTGTAACAAATGTTTCTTTGTAATCTTTAATCTTGACAGGAATATTAAATCCTAATGCAAGTCCCATAATCATTCTAGAATTTCCAGCCATCAGATACAAGTCATTATTTTTATCACGAATCATAAGCGGAGGTGGCAACTTGCTACGATTAATAAAACCATCTAGTAATCTTTTCCAGTCTCTTCCGTAATGCTTCATTAGTTTAATACACGCAGATAACCTTAATCCTTTGTTGCTGTAACCTAATATTTCTCCAATATCAGAATTTTTTATGTTAGCTAATTTATCAGGATTCAATAATTCAATATTAGCACCCTTGATAAAAGTTGCCATATCATCTTCATTAGAAAATAATTTTGGAATTGTTTTTGAAGTATAATCGTTATTAAAATATTCTGCATATTCTGATTTTATTTCTTCAGAAGAATATTCTCTATAGTATTTGTACGGTTTTAAGCTACCATCCACCATGCTGCCCCTATTTCGACTAGTAAGTCAGCACCTGTATTGTACGCCCATTTCTTTTTGGTCCCGTACGTTTCCTCAGTACCTTCAACATACACTTCGAAGATTTCCCAAGCAACACCAATTATTGCAACCCATAAGACAGCCCATAAATCAGAGCACCCTAACCACTGGGCGATTTTAGCAATAAACAGACCTGCTGCTATATGATAAGACGTCCAGTGATCAAGTTGTCCAGTTGAAAGCTGCCAATTAACAAATCCTTGAATCGGATTGTTCATTATTTGCTCCCAAATACCTTAGAAAAGAAACCTTTCTTCTTTTTGCCTTTGCCTTTAGAAATCTTCTTTCCTTTTTTCTTTTTCTTCTTCTTAATTTCTTCCATGCCTGCCATGTTCATATCAGCTGCATTAACTGTTGGTACAGCAGCAAATAATATTACAGCAGAAAGAAGCAATTTGATTATGTTTTTCATAGGACTTCCTCCATTTTCTTATTTATAGCACCAATTATGCTATTAAAATCTTTATATGCTTTTTTTATTACGCCAGGCTTCTTGCGCTTGATACCACCTAATAATCTTTTAAAATTTGTAACCATATTACTTCCATATAACTGTAGTAATACATAAGCGCGTTCATCATCATCCATTTCACGAAGACGCTTGATTAGTACTTCCGTCTTAGACATTATCTATCTTTGTAATAGTCTTCGAAATCTTTCATTGCAGACCGCATATCAAATTTTTGAGTTTGTGTATTGATATTCTTTTTAATTGCGTAAAGAAAAGCAACTCTTAATCCAGGTGCATTAAAATTCGACATCATTTGGTTTATCTTATCAACAGAATTTGAAACACCCTCAATAGCATTTTTCAATGGCTTCTTAAGTTTAACAGCTGTTTTCATATCTTCATCTGCTACTGACCCTTCTTCTTTGATGAGCGCTTTTCTGATAACTTCTCTTAACTGTGATTTGAATTTACTTTCCTTCATTTTATTATCCTCTGTCTGATTTGTCCATCGATATCTTTCCATATCACTAACAACTTCGTCGGGAGATACACCTAAATCGTCAGCTATTGATTTAACAATATCATATCCCTTAGCACCAGATTTTTTAGCCATCTTGATCATTTTTTGCAGTTGAGCCTTATTGACTTCATTTACGGATTCATTCGCTTTTTGCATAAGCTTTGCAATTTTTACTAATGTCTCTTTGTCTTTTTTAGAAATCATATCAAGCTGTCTATCTTTTGCAATTGCTTTTAGTGCTTTTTCATAAGCTGCTGTTGACTCTATCATTTTATCTCACCTTCTTTAATAATTTTTCTATTGCCATAAGCAACTTTTTTGATTGTTTAGGATTATCAAATGCATCATTTGCTTCTTCAGAATAAACTGCGTCTATTAAATAATCTACATCTTCTATTGCGTGCTCAAGATGATTTATAAGAGGAGAAGCAATTTCTTTTACTGATTCAGAAGCGCCATCTGGATAAAATCTATCTAATTGATCCCACCATTTTTGAAACTTTAAATATTCAGCTTTATAGCCACCTTTCTGAAGTGCGTACTTCATATTAACTATTGCATCATGTACTTCATCGTATGCTTGATCAATATTTAAATTTTGCTTTGGTGCTTCATTTACAGATTCGTCAACGGACTTAACTATGTTTTGTATTTTTTGTTTTACAAATTTTTCTTTAGCACTATCTTTAAGAGACTTATAATGTTTTATTACTTTTTCAGCAGTTTCAACATCCATAAAGATACTATCAATTCTTTTACCTTTTTTGGTTTTGAGAATCTTTCTTATATCGGCTATTTTATTTGCTGCTTCATTTACAGATTCGTCTATATGAGGATTATCTTGGCGTCCTTTTGACCAACTACTCATTAAACCTACAAATGGAATAACATGTTTTTTAAAATTCTTTAAAATAATTCTTTCATCCGTACTACCGGTTGTGCCTACCTTAGTAGTACTTTTGGCTAAACTCATAGTTTCTCTTGCAAAAGCTTCATATGTTTTATACCACTTCGTATATAAATCCCAATATTTTTTCTTATCACCCTCAGTTATCAATAGATCTGTTAATTTTATCATTATTACTTCCATGCCTTTACATAATCTTTCATAAGACTGTCTAATGCTTTTTTAACTTTCTTTTCCCAATCAGTCAAGTTTTTATATCTCTTTTTGTATAGATTATCATCTCCACCTTCAAAACCATGATACTCACCTGAATCACCATCAAATGATCCACC
>Ga0098061_1001286_pt1 | contig 12145 bp, 4 predicted proteins | sample 22_taG_FD_92579 | JGI IMG/M metagenome (GOLD analysis project Ga0098061, IMG submission 92579) | Marine viral communities from the Subarctic Pacific Ocean - 22_ETSP_OMZ_AT15343 metaG | ecosystem: Environmental > Aquatic > Marine > Oceanic | place: Subarctic Pacific Ocean | collected 2015-01-20 | reverse complement strand
TGTTCAAATGGCTATCGACTTAGGTGGAAAAGATATTTATGTTTTTGATTTAGGTAAAAATGAGTGGCATAAATGGAATGCAAAAACTGTTAAGATGACTGAAAAACCATCATTCGTAAAATCTGAAGCACCTATTTTAGCTAATAATTATGCAGGGATAGGGGCAAGACCTTATGATAAAATAAAAAGACCTTTTGGCATAACTAAAGCAGGCGAAGCTGCTATAAAAGCTTTATATGAAAAGCCTAGAAAACTTACTAATCAAGAAAAGGCGGATATAGAGGCAAGTATAGAAGCAAAAGACAAAAAAGAAGCAGAGTCTGAGGTAGAAAAAACTAAACCTGAAAATCAGGTTGAACAATCTGAAGCAAATATAAAAGAAGAAACAAATATTCCTGAGCCTCCTAAAGTAGATGTTAGTTATATTGAAAAGGAAACAAAGAAAAATCCTGATAATGATATATTTGAGGATAGGATAGATTCTGAAGATTTTACTTATACAAGCGGTCAAAAGAATGTTTTAAATAAAATAGTAGAATTTCTTACTAGAAAAGTAGAAAAAGGGAAGATAGTGGTCGACAGGATGGTTAAACCTTTTGTCTTCGCTGGCTATGCTGGTACTGGTAAAACAACAATTATTGAGAATATTGTAAACTATGGCAGTAGGAATGGCTACACCGTTGATGTTATTGCCCCAACAAACAAGGCAGTTTTAAGATTACATGAAAAATCTTTAATGGTAGTTGGTGGAGTCAAAAGAAAACGATATAATGGTAACTTTTCTACAATACACAGTATGCTTTATGGTGCTCCTAGTGAAAAAACTGGCGATTGGGAACTCAAGACGAAGGATTATAATGAAAATAATCTTATAATTATCGATGAATCTTCAATGATTAGCACAGAGGTGTGGGCAGACTTAGAAGAGGCACTTTTAGGTCTTGGTGCTAAAGTTATATTAGTTGGAGATGGTTTCCAGTTACCACCTGTTGGAGGTGACCCACATTTAATGGAACGTCATAAAGAGCTAGGAATACAGCTTACTCAAGTAGTTAGGCAGGCAGCTGAGAGTGCTATAATAAAGATAGCCACTGCTTTAAGAATAAGAAAAACGATATTACTTCCAAAAGAATCAACTGAAGATTTCTCTATTATGGAGATGAACGAAGCAAAGGAGGAATTTTATCAAGATGTTATAGATGACAAAGATTCCATTATGATTGTCTCTACAAATAAATCAAGAGCAGAAAATAATAATGCTGTTAGGTCTAGAAAATACGGAAAAAAACAAGCAGAAGGAAATCCTATACAAGATGATGAGCAAATAATAGTTATTAATAATGCTACAGCGGGGAAAAAGAATGGTGAAATATTTAAGAACGAAGGAAAAATTAGGGCGATTAAAGACCCGTTTGTAGTTCGTTTCATAGTAAGAAAATACAATCCTCAGACGCGGAGAAAAGAAGATGTAGAACTACGCACTACTTTAATTCCATATATAAATTCGAAAGGCGAACATCATTTCTTTACTACAGATTTATTAGAAGCATCTTTGCACAGCGGTCAAATCACAAAAGAAGATAGAGATATGATGTTTCAAGAGTACCCAGAATGGATGGCTCAAACTAAAAAAGGAACAATTAAATTAGGCGAAACCGTTAATATTCAAACCTATGGCTATGTTATTACTGCTCATAAATCGCAAGGGAGTGAATGGGATAGTGTATATGTGATGTCTAAGCAGACTTGGAACGACCCTATTGAAAGAGTTAGATGGCTTTACACTGCAATTACTAGAGCTGCTAAAAGGGTTATTATACCACATCAATTGATAGACCCTGGACAAGGTCGCAGTTATGCAGAGATTAATCATATTATTAATAGAGAAGGTGCTATTGAGAATGATGATACAAATGAGAAGTTGCAAGAATTTACTCAAGGTCAAAGAATAGATAATAATAAAGAATTAGCTGCTAAAATAGCAGCAAGGCTTAAAAAACAATTTCCATGGATTACTCCTAAAGCTGTTGAGAGGGTTTATGATAAGTACGGCAGAGAGATAGCAGGAAAAGCCATAGATGATGTAGCTTATTGGAGTCTTACTCAAGGGACTTTAGATACTATTCCTCATGAATATGCACATATTTATATTGATTTATTAAGAGATAGCCCAGTTGTCCAGAAAGGGATTGAGAGATTTAGAGGGAAAGATGATACTTTAGAGCAAGCAGAAGAAAATCTTGTTCAATATATAGGTGAATATTATGCTGATAGAATACAAGTAGATTCTATTGCTAAGAGAGTTGGTATTTGGCTAAAGCAATTTTGGTTAAGTATTAGAAAGGCATTTGGCAATATAAAGAAAGAACAGATTGGGGACTATTTAGCTGAAAAGTTTTATCAAGATAGCATAGCAAAACAAACAGTTCAAAAGACAGGTAAGGAAAGACTTCAAGAGATACCAGAAGTTTCAGGCACATGGGTACAAGTATATGAAACTTTTAATAATGGATATAAAGCCTTTAAAAAGTATGCAGTAAAGCATGGGTATAGAGCTGAGGGAGTAAGTATTGAGCAGGAGCATGCATTAATAACTCAATATATTGAGGGGCTTTATAGCAAAGATATGAATCCTTTATATGAGCCAATTCTAGAAGCATGGTTGATTGATAGGCAATATCCAGAGAATGCAGAAACTAGAGATATTCAGCTTCAGCTTATTATGGATGAGTCAAAAGATTATTTTGATAGTCTTTCTGAGAATATAAATCAATTATTAACTATCTCAGATACCAACCAAGATTTAAAAGTTTTATCAAAAAGTACTTTTAATCACATTAGAGGGCTTGGGTTTTTTAGTAAAAGTGAGATGTCTTTTTTAATATATCAATCAAAGGCTAAAATTCTTGAGGATTTTCATGAGGTTGTGGCAAGTTATTTGAGAATCCCGTATGAAAGTTTTACAGATACAAAGAAAATGTATTCTACTAGGCTGTTTAATAGTTTGAATAATAGAGTAAGCACTAATAGAAAAGAGGGCGAAAGACAGGATAGAACTTATTATGAAGTTATTATTGAATTAGATGGAAGCTTTTCAATAAATCGAAAAACAGAAGTTACTAATGGTAAAAGCAATCCTTCTCAGGCAGTAAAAATGTTGATAGAGAATGATGTCAATATCTCAGATATAATGTGGATTCACGGTGAAGATATCAAGGTAAGGACAGAATTTGGTATGGGATTAAATGATAAGTATGATTCTTTTAAATATAAAGATTTAATTAAACTTCAAAAAGCGTTAAGAAGAAAAGGAATGATGATTGTTTTAAATAGGGGAGAGAAAGAAAGATATGCAATTATCAAGCTAACTAAAGAAAATATTGAAAATGGAAAAAATGCTGAAGCCTACTGGGAGGATAAGGGGTTAACTAAAAAACAGATTAATAATTATCTTGGTACAAGATTTGAAGGTATAGAGGGGATTGATATAAATTTATTTAGAGCAGAGGAGATTGCAAGATATGAGGCTATGGAAAGAATCTTTCCAGGTCATCTCAATATGCCAGGTGAAAAGGTATTTAAAAGAATAAAGCTTCCATTAACTCCTGGTATTGTTTCTCAGCAATTGCCATCTGCTGTTGGTCATATATTTAATAAGGATAAAGCTTCCTTTGTTGTTGAAAGAGATGGGAAAGAAGTTGAGACAGATGCATTATATGAAGTTTCTAGAGGAAATAAGAAATATAGAATAGATGGCTCTTCTTTAACATCTACAAGATTAATTAAAGCTATGATAAAAGCTTTTGGTATGAAACCTGGGACATCTAAAGTAAAAACAGTAATTCAAACGATAAATGAAAATCTTGATAAATTATTTGTAAAGCACAAACATTTTCGCCCTCCATACCCTGTTAAGATTTATGAGAATTATGGTAAATCTAATCAGAGATTAGTGGCGACAATTGATACATCTGGATACATAAAGGATTCTGATGGTAATGATATCGATATTTTACTATCGGATGATGAAGCTAAGATTTTTGGTGGAGAGTTTGATATGGGAGGAACTTTTACAATCCCAGGGACAGCATTTGGGTTGTTAAATATGGAAGACAAGACTCACGATTCTGCGAAAGGGGTTATGCAGTTATATAATTATATAACCAATCAGAGTATAATTCAGGCGTGGAAGGAAGAGGTATTCCCAAGTGTACAGAAGAAATTAAGAAGTATTTTTACATTAGGAAGAGCTACATCTAGAAAAAATGCTCAACAAAATATTGCTGATTTATTTAGAAGGCTATCTGCAAGTCCAAGCAATATACCTGATGTTGTTCATGAGATGTTTAGAAATAAGTTGGGGATGCATAGGTTTGGAAGTAAAGCTCTTGACAAGATTATCCAGACTCAAGTAAATCTTCCAGCTCTTGGCTTAGAAGGTCGACCAGGAATGATGGGCGATATTCTTGTAGACTATACAGGAGAATTAGATTATCTTGAGGCGAGGGTTTCAATACAAGACGCTGCGGTTATTATTAAAGCATATATGGATGATGTTGGAAACCATAATGATAGAAGAGATTTTAGAACATTAAAGCAACATGGAATGGAAGCGATAAATGAATGGTTAGAAACTGCTGATTATAAAATGCTTATAACCCGTTCACCTGTTTCGCATTTAGGTGGTGCTAATATGGTTACTGTGACAGAGCTTCATGATATGAAAGGTCAGATACATTTACATCCTTTGCTTGTATTTAAGGATTTAGAGGGCGATGGAGATGGTGATAAAGTAAGCTTGGAAAAACTTTCACCTAGAATGGAAGAGTTGTTTGTAGAATTATATAAGAATCTTGAAGTAAAAGCTATTGACTTGACAAAATATCAGAAGAAAAAGAAATCTTATGATTTAAGTAAAAGAGAAGATTTATATAGAATGATGGAAGCTATTACTTGGGGTCAAAAAGCTGTTCCAGAGATTGCAAATGCAGCTCTTTATTATGGCATTTTACAAGAAACATTTAATTTTATAGAAATATCCACACCCCAAAAAGGAACTTATCAATTACAATTAGTTGGGCTTGATGAAAAAATAACAGATTTAAGAAAAGATGGGAATGAAGAAGTTTCTGGTAGTGGTATTACAGGTACATATTCTGAATTATTAAGAGTATACTTACAAGCAGCTGTCGACAATGTTGAGTTTCTTTTGTTACAAGGTTGGAACTATGAAAGCACAGATTTTCGTTCAAAGATGTTTAAAAGAAGTGACGGGAAGCCTTTAACAGAGGGCGATGTAGGAGTCATTACATCTTTATTAAGTCAATTAAAACCAGCAGCGGACATAAGGAGGGGGCATGACCATAAGAAAGGTTCACATACATTGTCTGATAGTATCTCTTTATCTGTTGGGTTAAAGAAATTTACAGATGGTAAAAATAATTTATTTTCAGGTGTAGAATTTGACGAACTAGCTGGAGTTATTAAAAAGACTTCATTTAAGCGTGAAGGTGTAGGATTTTCCCTTCACCCTGTTGAGATGATAGCAACTGAAGTTGCTGCGCTTTGGGAAAAACATAAAAAAGATAGACCGTGGTGGGAAAGTAGTCCTTATGTATTAAGTGACAATGTATATTTTAGTGCTCATGTTTATGCTATTTCTCAAATGCAAGAGAAGATGAGAGATGAAATGACAAGTGCTAAAGTTGAAAAAGGTGTTGATTATGGTAAGAGGATGGGTACGCAGTTTGGTCTACTGTTTAAAAACATGGAAGAAGCTGAGCAAGTTGGTCTTGATGGATGGAATACAAATGACAAAATGATAGAGTTTGCTACAATTTTTTCTCCACAGTTTAGAAAGTTAACTAAAGAAGAGAAAAGGGCTGGTGCATATGCTTTTCTTGAGGGATACGATAGATATGTTGATGGTCAGGTTGTGCAGGTTGCAGAGATAGGGACACTTCCACCATATAGTCCTGACCCAAAACAGCTTCAACTAATTGACAATGATGTTATGGGTGAATACCTTGACTACTATCATGATTTTCTTTATGAAGAGCTTAATAAAGGGGATAGAGATTATACAACAGATAAGGGGAAACTTAAACATTCGGAGTTTGATTTAGCTCCAATTAATTCTATAATTAGTAGGGATAAAAAAGATATAGAGAGGCATTGTTAGATGAAATCATGTGATGTAAAAAAAGGAACGAAGAATGCTCAGAATCTTCACGATAATAAAGAAGAGAGAATATTTTATAAAAGTATAAATCTTTCTAAAGAAGATAGAGATATGCTAGATAAGGTAAAGGATTTTTTCAAAAGTATTGTTGTTGGGACTGGTGAAGCAGTAACGAATAAAGAAAAACAAGACTTTCTTAACAGAGAATATGGTAATGATGCAGAAAGACATGGTATCCTTATTAATTTATTAGCTGTTCTGGAGGCTAATCCTCAAATTCGTGAGATGATTCATGATTTAGCACTTATACAGGTAATTAAAACCCATAAAAAGACTGCTATAATTAAAGATATTCAAGAAAGCAAAGAGCTTTTAAAAACACTTCCACCATATAAGGAATCTTATACCAAGAAGGAAGAAAAGCAAATTAAAGATTTTGCAGATAAACATGGAGTTGAGTATAAAGGATATGAGCCAGTTAATACTATTTTAAAGGCTATTCATTTACAGATGGGTGGGTTTAATTATTCATCTCTATCAGTAGGCTCTTTAAGATTTTTATATAACAGCGCTACTGAATTAATTGAAAATGGATTTGGCGAAAGACTGAAAGGGGTTCTTGGTAAATTTAGATTATCAATTTCAACTGCACTAGGTCTTGCCAAATCAGATGCTAGTGGCTCTATATATAGCATGGCTAAGAAAATTACTAGCTATACATCAGACATTACAAAACACATTAACAGATTTCTTGAGAATAACGCTTTTAAAGACACTATTTCTGACAAACTAAATAATATTAAGTTGGCTAAGAAAAGAAATTATGGTATGAATAAAATATTTGAGATGTTTGAGGCTTTTGCTGCCAGACCAGATGTTTTAAGCGAAGAGTTTAGAGAGATTTTGGAATACCCTGATGAGAAAGCTGTTGATTTCTTTAATAGACTTTTATCAGGATGGGTCTTTTGGGATGAAGAGAGAATGGAATATATGATTCATTCAACATATGATAGAGTCCCAGATGGAAAAGGGGGATGGTTAACATATGAGTCAACAGGTGACCCAATTTATAAATATCAGAATCCTGTTAGCTTTAGAGACTATTTAAAAAAGAGAAATGAAACACGAAAGTTAACTAGAGAAGAAAAAGGTGAAAGAGATAGATTTCATAGGTCTTTCTTTATAGATGAAAACTATGTGAAAATGGTTGAAAGTTTTTCATCATCTAAAGAAAATGTCGATATTATAACAGACCTTCATGATAAGGCGATGGGGATACATGATGAGGTTTTTCTTTATGCTAAAGAGCAATTTTCAAAAGCCCACAATCAATTAATGATTGAATTAAAACAATACTTTCCAGGATTAGATAACGATGAAATTCAGGTTTTATTAGAATCTCGTAATCTTGAAAAAGAAGAAATATTCCAAAACTTATCTGAAGAACAACAAGACCAGTTGAAATATATAGTAGATGCCTTTGGTTCTTATTCTATATTAGACCCTTATTTTTTCGGTGCGCAGGGCTTTGAAGAAAAAGCAGGAACCTTTCCTATTATATACAATCAAGATTATTTTCAAAGTGTTATGTGGGAAGAGGCTTTAAACGAGGCTAAGATTAGACATAGAAATGCAGAATCTAGGTTAAATACTGCCAGGTCAGCTTATATGGCTGATAAGAAAAATTTGGAACTTCAAGAGGTTTATAGAAAATTAAAAGAAGAAGAAAAAGCTTTATATAGTGAAGTTGCTAGAATGGAGATGATAAGAGATAGACTTGATGAATATCCTCAAGACCTTAAAGGCAATATAGTCCCACTAGCAAGAGATGTTGCTCCTTTAAAAAGAATTACAAATTCATTTGATGTTAGAAACCAAAGGGCAGATAAGCTTGTTTACTCAGAATATTTAAACAGAATGTTTAGTGGATTAGAGAGAAATAAACTTTCTATTCAATTATTAAAATCTTTGAGAACAGCGAAATCTAAAGAGGTTAAGGATGCTATAGTTTCTCAATATAAAGGTATTAATAATGACCCAACTGCGAGGTCTCATGTTATGGGAGTCCCAATTGACTTAGCGACTGTAACAGTCTTTATTAATCAGTTGCCTCTTGTAAATATCTCTACTGATACTTTATCTAGAAAGATAAGAACTTTTAATAGTTGGATTACAGGTATGCACCTTAGAAGAGGTTCTTCAGCTCTTTTAAATTATACTGCAATACAAGAAGGATTTTTTCATCTTGGTATGAAAACTATGTTCAAAGCTAGAAAGATAATGAATCAACAAAAAGATGCTGTTGAAAGATTGGTTACTATATCTGGCATTGTAGACTTTAGTGAATTTATACAACAGGGCTTGGTTAGAAAAGCTACTGATATGGAATTTACTGAAAAGCAAGCTGATAAGGTTGTTATGGCTATACTTAAATATTGGAAGGACATTGCAAGTGGAAGAAATAAGAATGCAGCTTTAAGGGAGCTAAGAGAACATTTGGTTATAGAAGCTGAGAATATTCCTGGAGCAGGTGAAGTGTCACCTAGTTCAAGAATAAAGAAGAGACAGAAAATGAGAAGGTCGAAAAAGATAAAAAGAATTGTTAATACATTTGCAAATTATGCTATTGAAAAACAGTATGATATGAAACCAACTATTAAAAATGTTCCTTATAAAGTTTGGGGAAAGACATGGATGAGTTGGGGTCAACTTCAAAGAGAATTTAATATGTCAATGGGGGTTACAGAGAAAAAGCTAAGAACATGGCAATTTATGGCAGGAATTGTTTCTGCTATGGAAGCTGATTTAATACCTCAAGTACCATTTGACCAATTAGAGGGAACAGATTTAGAAGCTGCGATAGAAATTGGTAGACAGTATGTGCAATTAAGTGCTTTTAGTGTTGGTCGTGAAAACATTGGAGAAATTGCTAGAGGTGAGGTTGGAGCATTTTTAACAAAATTTAAATATTATGGTATGCAAAAGTTTGCAGCTGACTTAGATAAGTTTAGTGCAGCTTTTAAGCAGTTACAAAAAGAGACAGAGGATGGAGAGAAAGAATCATCTGCTAAGACAATGACAAGGCTATTAGCTATGACATTTAAATTTAGGAAAGTTCCTCAAACTGAATTAAGAACAACGCACCCTGAGGTAGCTACATTTAGAAGTTGGATTGCGATACAAGGTGTTCTGACCTCGCTTTTTGATTTAATAATATTCGGTCCTTTTGCTGCCGCTAAGTTTATTCCTGGTGCTAGGAATCTTATTTATGCATTACCTGGCGTAAGAACTCTTGGGGGTATGACTTCAGATTTAATATCTTTATCACTGTTAGTACCTAATACTCTTTTAGCTCTGTCTTTTGGTTGGGGAGAAGATGAAGATGATATTCAAGATTTATTTGAATATTATATGAGAAGAACCATGATTGGTTATGGGGTGACGTGGTCATATGATAATTTCTTATTATTATTATCAATGATGAGAGATTCGGATGATGAGGAAAAGGCAAGGAATATCAAAAAAGCCCTTTCCCCAGTCATGCCGAAAGATGTCGACTACATTCCTGGTCGACCTGTCGATAAAGGTATCGGTTGGATTGTTGAAGAATATCTCGATTAATTAAAAGTTAATCCGATTATATAAGCCATTACCATATATATAAGTATAAATGGCATCATAATTAACATTACTCTATATGCTGTTTTCATAACCATACATCGCAATACATAAAGCGTCAGCTGTACTTAGCGTAGCTTTAATTTTTGTCTTTTCTGTGGCTATTTCTTTTAATCTGTTTTTTCTATCTTTTTTATCTTTAGGGAGATTTAGTTCTTTTTGCCATTTTTGAGGTGTTACTAATATGGTTTCTATATCTAAAGCAGACAAAATGCCCTGCCAAATGCCAAAATTCATTCCAAATTTAAACGCACTACTTCTACCATCTGTAGGGAATGCGTGGACACTTTCCAAAAAACATTTAGGTTTTATCGGTAATTTCTTAAAAGTTTTAAGTAAATCAGACATTTCCTTAATATTTTTAGGGCATTTGTATGCTTCATATATCGGTGTTTTGTATAGATATCTTTCTTTGTCTTGCCACGCAGTAATTCTTCCAATTCCTCCGTTTTTTCCTGGGTCTATACCTATGATATGTGTATTTTTCATTTATTATTAACCTGTTGCTCTTTTTCGACTAACCCTTTTACTATATTTTCCAAATCATTTTTTAGTTTGGAATAAGATTCTTTCTCTGGGTCTTGTCCTATTATATATGCAACATCAATCCTAAGTACCAATGCTTTGATTAGTTGATTTATTTCTTCTTTTGTAAATTTAATTAAGGCTGATGACGGTTCCATTAGAATACTCCTTTTATTGCTCTATTACCGTCTATCATTACTGTATTCTTATCATTCAATCTTTTGATTTCTTTTTTCGCCATTTCTCCATTATCATAAAATTTACATTTACTTCCATTAAATCCCATAACATAAGTACCAATCTTCCCATATCTTGCTTTGTCACATATTACTTCTATTTCATGTTTATCATATTTTTCATCATCAAAGTTATATCCATAGAAAACAAATAAAGCTGTTTCTGCAGTTTGCTCAATAACTCCACTTTCGGAAAAATCTGACATCTTTGGTCTTGGTTCTAATCGTTTTTCTATTTCTCTATTTAATTGTGATACTAATATTGCACTACAATTTTCTTTTTTACAAACCCATTTATACTCAGTAAGTATATCTTCTATTTCAAAGCGTCTGTCTTTATTTCTTTTGTTTTCAACTTTAATTAACTGTATATAGTCATCAATAACAACATCAGGTTTTTCTCTTTGTATTTCTCTCATAGCATCATTTAGAGTTCTTATATCATCATACATAATGAGATTTTTTAATTCATCTTTAATTTCATCTGCTATTATCTCGATTGTTTCCATTCTTCCTTTTTCTATATCACCAACTCTTAAATCTTCATATGATAATCCATCGCTTTCCATTACAAAGAACTTTTTCATCATTTCCGAATTACTCATCTCACGATTAAATAACATTACTTTATAGCCTTGTTTTAATAGAGTTCTTACAAGATTTGTAGTTAATGTCGTTTTGCCATGACCAGGTCTTCCACCAATAACTGTTATCTCTTTCCTTGTCATCCCTCCTGCTATATTATCTAGTGGTTTATATCCAAACTTAATTATATTCTTTCCTGTTTTAAGAGTATCTACTGTTTCATTAACTATCTCACTTATTTCTCTCTTTTTACTAGGTGCTATTTCTAATAATTCATTAATTAACCTAGCGTGTTCATGTAATAATGCCTCTGCCTTTTCTTCTTGTTTGTCAAAACTTGTATTATATAGTTCGTGAGCTGATTTTATAGATTCTCTTTTAATATATTTTTCCCAAATAATTCTAGCATAATGCTCTACGTTTGCAACTGTTGGTATTTTATCTGATAGTCCTGTTAAATAATACATACTTAATTGAGAATTGCTGGTTATTTTCTTTTTATCTTTTAGGGTTTGAGAAACTGTTACAACATCTATTGCTTCACCATTTCTATGCATTTCACTACATGTTTCCCATATTGTCTTTGTTTTCTTATCATAGAAGGCATCTGCATTCCGAATCCAACCGTCACACTTTGTAAATATATCGTTGCCTTTTAATAAAACGGCTCCAATAACAGCCTCTTCTGCCTCAAAAGAGTTTGGAAATGATTTTATTCCCATTTATCCTCCTTTATATTAAACTTATCTGCTGGTTAGCAGGTTCATAGTTAGTAATTACTATTTCATTCTTATAGTCTTTCTTATGATTTTGTCCAGAATATTTAGTTGGTATCTTTTTAATTCTAAAATCTTTATACAGTTCCATTACTAAGCTCCTGTCGTCATAACTAACCATAAACTTTGCACCTGCTTTATCAATTGTCTTTACTAGTTCAGCC
>Ga0098061_1001284_pt1 | contig 12169 bp, 13 predicted proteins | sample 22_taG_FD_92579 | JGI IMG/M metagenome (GOLD analysis project Ga0098061, IMG submission 92579) | Marine viral communities from the Subarctic Pacific Ocean - 22_ETSP_OMZ_AT15343 metaG | ecosystem: Environmental > Aquatic > Marine > Oceanic | place: Subarctic Pacific Ocean | collected 2015-01-20 | reverse complement strand
GGAGGCTGTATTAGAATTCTTTCCTGAGATTGATCATTGGTATACTCAAAACTTACTGTGCGAGCATCCTAAAGTTTCTCCTATACCTATTGGTATAGCAAATCCTAAGTGGTCTCATGGAAACCAAGATCGCTTCAAAAAAATCATGGAGGAGAGCAATGAAAAGGATAATTTATATTATGCCAACTTCAATATTTCCACCAACCCCCCAGAGAGGGTTAATTGTTACAAACAGCTACGCATCGAGCCGTCAATTGATTACCCAAATGCAGCCTCCATAGAAGATCACGATAAGTTTGTAAATGAAACCCAAGACGACTACTTAAGAAACATATCAAAGTCCTTTTTCGCAGTTTCACCCGATGGCAACGGCAAAGATTGCCATAAAACATGGGAAGCTTTATATATGAAAAGCATACCTATTATTAAGAGATGGTATGGTGCAGAAAGGTTTAAAAAACTAGGCATCCCTATTTTAATTATAGATGACTGGTCGGAGTTTAGAGACTTAGATCTTTGTGAGGATACATACCTTAGTCTTTGGAAAGATTTTAAAATATCATCTCTTAATTTCGAACTGTTTAAGTAATATGAAAAAACTAAACAAAGTTTTTATAATCCACTATACAAAATTAGAGGCCCGAAAAGCTCACATGCTGCGGGAGCTTCGACAGTGGTTTCCCGACACCGAACATGAATTTATAGAAGAACTTGATCAAGAGAATCTTACTCAGGAACTAATAGAACAAAATTTTGACTTAGAAGCTTTTGAGAAGAGATTTGACAGAAAAATGCTGATATCGGAAATGTCCTTATGTATGAAATACAAAAAAGCAGTTAATGATATAGCTAACACAGAAGAGGGAAATCATTTTTTTATTTTAGAGGATGATGTTATTTTCAAAGAAGATCCCTTGAACTATATAGGGTCGATGAATAGACTGTGTTATGATAATGACCTCAAATATGATTGTGTATTTTTAGGAGAGGCTTTAATAAGAAGGGGGGATAATAGAGACTTTTTTTTCAAAAAAGATCACCCAGCAACCAATGGGTTATGCACGGTTTTATACACAAAAGAAGCCATTAATAAACTAAATACGTATTTACAATCCACTAAAATAACTCAACCCTTAGATTGGGAGTTTAATACCGCTTTTAAACAAATGGACTTCCAAGTTTATTGGGGAAAGGCTATAACAAAACATGGAAGTGTATTAGCCACAGAACAGGAAGACTTTAAGTATTTTAAATCAGCTCTTAGAGATTCATACTAATGTCTAAAAAAATAAAATTAAAGTTTTCATCTCCTTGGGATTCCGCCGAGACCAATAATACTCGCGTTGTATACAACTGGGGAAAACCTCCCGAATGTTTTGAGCTAACGAGTAGAAATGAGTATGACTATTTGGTTATTCTAAACCACAGTGTGGAGATGTATTCTTCCCCGAGGGAAAAAAATATTGCCGTAACCATGGAACCAACATGGAGCGTAAACTCTTTAAAAAATCTTAATGATTACTGTAAATATATAATTACTTGTGATCAAAAAATTAAAGGAGAAAATGTGCATTATACCCACCCGTTTCTCTTTACTCACGATTCTAGGAATAACAGCTATACTGATAATTTATTTGGACCTACGGTCGATGAATATCTACAAGACGATTGTTTTCCCGAAAACATTGATTTGCCAGATTACCCACACAAAATGTCATTGATAGTGGCCAACCACGGGGCACTAGGGGGATCGCCCCAACACGAAGCGGCCAACTACTCAATTAGAGAAAACTTATTATTAAAGATTTTAAATTCAGATTTAGATATTGATATTTATGGAAAAGGGTGGTCTATAAACGATTCTCGATACAAGGGGTGCCCTCCCCTTAAAAAAACTGCCCTAAAAAACTATAAGTATTCCATCTGCATGGAAAATAGCTCTGAAGACTTTTACATTTCTGAAAAATTTTTCGATGTGTTTTTAAATAATTGTGTTCCCGTTTATTATGGTTGCTTAAAAATCAAAGATGCCTATAATGAAGATGCCTTCATTGTCTTTGACCCCCAATCAGATAATGTAATTAATAATTTGAAGGAAATAATGGACAAACCTATCTCTTGGAGATTGCCAGCAATAAAAGAATGCAAAAACGATTACTTCACTAAATACAACTTATTAAATTATTTAAAAGATTTTATTAAACAAACTTAGCATTTATGGACATTCAAGAAGTAGTGAAAAAAAACAGGGAAGTGCTAAACTCAGTAGATTGTTTTATCTCTGATCTGGACTATAAAAATAGTCCAGATAATTATGGCTTACCTTCTCACGTTAGACATTTGATTGATTTACCTATCAACAAAGACTTAACCTATGTAGACATCTTGATGTTTTTGAAGCAACATTTAAAAACCCAAAAGCCTAAGTATGTAGAAATAGGAGTTTCTGTTCTCAAGACATTTTACCAAGTTGCTAATTTTCTTGAGGATTGTGAATTATATGCATTTGATATTAACGAAATTAATCCGACTGTCGCAGAAAAATTCACCCCTACAGAACAACGCTCTCAAGTTAATAAATACAACTATAACAACAACAAAATAACTCACTTTAAAGGAGATGTTTTCAAAAAAGAAGATTTTGATTCTTTTAAAAAAGAAGTAGGAACATCTGTAAACATAATTTTTTCTGACGCTCACCACACAGGAGAAGGGTTAAAAGCAGAATATGATTCCTACATTGAGGAAGGGTTGTCCGATGATTTCATTTTGTATTATGACGATTTACACAACCCTCCGATGCAGCAAGTTTTTCTAGAAATTTGTCAAAAACATAAACAGAAAAACCCATCGATTACAAGTGCGCTCCTTCAAGCTAACGGGTGGTTGGGCCAACATGAAAGCCTTCATGTTAACGGTATTATCACCTCCATTAACATGCGTAAAGTTTTTCCGTTTATTAACTACATGCCATAACAAAAGTCATGAAATATTTAATTAACTATGCAGATGGAGGCTTTCGTAAGGCTCAGGCGCTAAATTCTATTTCAGGAATATCAGCTGGGTTTGACGCTATAATTCAATACAAAAAAAATGATATAGATAAAAATTTTCTAAAGGAAAACTCGAAAATTTTGAGCCAAAAACGCGGGGCTGGCTATTGGCTGTGGAAACCATATTTTATCTGGCGAACTTTAAAAAACACCAATGAAGGGGATACAATATTTTATTCAGATAGTGGAGCCCAGTTTATAAAACACATGAATCCTATTTTTGAAAAGATAGAAAAATCTGACAGAGGAGTTGTTATTTTTAAAATGTCAGGGCATCACAAAGAAAACGAATACTGTAGAAAACAGGTAGCAGAAGAAGTGGTAAATTGTGACAAAGAAATAATGGAAAGCGATCAACGGATGGCGAGCTTTGTAGGAGTCCGTAATTGTGTAGATTCAATTGCTATAATTTGCAAATGGCTAAACCTTTGCACAAAAGAACATCTTATTTTAGATGTGCCCCCCGAAGATAATGAGTTCTCTGTGTTTAAAGATCACCGCCACGACCAGTCCCTCTTAAGCCTTTTAAGCAAAAAACTAAACTTAGAGACGGCTACTGATCCATCTCAATGGGGTCTGATTCACAAACAAACAACAGAAGAGGATTACTTTATTAATCACCATAGAAGCAAGCAATGAAAGAAAAACTATATATCCATCACCATTTGGGTTTAGGCGATCATTTTGATTGTAATGGAATGGTTAGGTATATTTTAAAAGAAAGCTTGTTTGATAAAGTCGCCGTGTTTTGCAAAGACACAAATTTTTCTATGGTAGAACAAATGTATAGTGATAATGAAAACATACAAACAATTCCTCTAAAAAGCGATCCTAATTTGTATGGCAAACTTGACTCTAACGAATATTCTCAAGTTAGAGAAATTGTTGGGGAAAAAGCTGGTTTGTTTTCTAGCTTTCTTCAAATTATTAACTCTGATGAGAAAGAGGAGGAAGCCTTACTGGTAGTTGGTCACGATTTTTATCGCGGGGCCGAGGGCAAAAACTGTTGGGAAATTTTTTACGATCAAGTAAATCTTCCTTATGAGGTAAGAAAAGATTACTTTTATATAAAAAGAGACATAAAGGAAGAGGGCAGAGTTTTTGATAAAAACAATCCTAACCGAGAGCCTTTTATTTTTATTCACGAAGATAAAGACAGGGGTTTTACAATAGACAGAAAACATTTAATAAACAAAAACTGTCTAGTGATTGAAAATGACATCTCAGAAAATATTTTTAGTTTCATTAAAATCTTAGAAGAGGCCGAAGAAATACACTGTATGGAAAGCTCGTTTAAAACTCTAATAGATGTTTATTGCGAGCAAGAAAATTTATTTTTCCACGACTTTAGAGGGCACCCCTTAGGCTCTAAAAGTAATAAAAACTGGAAGACTATTAAATATGAGCGACCTACATTTCATTAATTATAACTGGATGCCTACTGTGGCAGACCATGCATTAGATTTTGATGATTCTTTTTACATTAACGCTGGGATAAGCAGGCTGCACCAAAAAGAGAACCTACAACCAGATGATGTAAAAGAAGGAGATATTGTTTTCGTAAAAACAGACTATGTTTATCATGGTCAGTTTATTAATATTCTTAGGTTAATAAAAAATAAATTTACTCTTATTACTGCTGGCTCTTCTTATAATGTGAGTTATGGGCATCCTTCTTATCTTGATATTTTAAATTCAGATAAGGTCAAATATTGGTTTTGCACAAACCCTCCGAACATAGATCACCCAAAACTTATAGCGATGCCCATAGGTTTTGAAGAAAAAGAAAGAGAGGGAGGCGACCAAGAAGTCATAAAAAAACACTGGGATAAGAAATTAAGATGGGAGAACAAAATTAACAAACTTTATTTATCTTATCACACTTTGGGCAACAACCCCAGCAGAGATAAAAATATAAACTACTTAAGCTCTTTAAGTTTTGTCCATATTGAAAAAAATAAGCTACCCTTCGACAAATATCTTGACGAGGTAGGCAAATACAAATATACTATCTGCCTAGAAGGATCAGGATTTGATACTCACAGGAACTATGAATCTCTCCTTGTAGGCTCTATTCCCATAATGATCGACAGTAGCATAAGAAGGGTATATAAGGATTGGCGCTTGCCTAGTATTTTTGTAGGTGAGTGGACAGACATATGTCCCAATTTCAACCTTGATAAACACGATGAGTTAAATAAATTATCTAAAAATGTCGCAGATTTCTTAAAAATTTCATCCCATAAAGAAAAAATATTAAACCACGCATAGGTAATGAAAAAAAGCGAAGAGTATATCAGGGACTTAGAGTCCATTAATATGGAAACCCATAGTAGGTGTAACATGGAAACAGTGCATTGCGAGGAATGCCCCATCGTCACGCGGTCGAGAGTGTTTGGGAATTTTAAGTTAGAGATGGGGGTAATGAGAAAATTTCTTATAGAGCTGGAGGGGCACGGGTATCACGGGCTAACGGGTCTGCATCATTACTCTGATCCTATGGCTGATAAAAGAATTTTTGAGATCGTTGAGATGTGTGTTAAATATAACCCTAGCGCAAAATTTCAAATTTGGACGAACGGTAGGTTACTGGGCAAAGAAAAGGCTGAGAGACTTTTGGAAATGGGTATCCACAACTTTCGTATTAGTGCTTATACTCAAGAAGAATATCGAAAGTATACAGTTATGGTAAATGAGTTAAAACAGAGTTATCCTGATAGGGAGTATGAAGTGGCCGCGCAAACTCTGGATAAACGGATTATGGTTCATTCTTGGCCCAAAAATAATATCACTAGAGGATGCCCTCGGATTAAAGAACAATTGGTCATCGCCAGCAGTGGAGACATCCAGCTATGTTGTGTGGATTGGCTCCGAACTAATAAGTTCGGGAACATTAATGAGAATAGTTTGGTGGCTATTTTAGATAATAGCAAGTTCTTGTCCATGAGGGAAGACCTTATGAACGGGAAGCGAAGGAAGCACTACCCATGTGATAGGTGCGAAGCTTAAGATGGGAATAAACTTAAACATAGAAGACAACCCATCCTTTTACCGTGACTACAGGGAGGGTTTACAATATTTGCGAGACCTAGACGAAAGCGAATATGAATATCCTGCAAACCAAACGATATTCCATGTCTATTCTGAATTTAAAACGCCCAAAGAACTTATGGCCCTCAAGTCTTATTTGGCCACGCAAAATTTAGAAAAAACAAAATTAATTGTATGGTCTGATTATGACATATCGGGTCAGGAAAACATACAGCCTTACAAAGATTTAGTTGATTTGAGGGTTTATAGGGGAGAAGACCTAGCTAAGGATACACCTCTTGAAAATTCTAAGATTCATTTCTCCTTAGGGGGCGACCAAAACCACTGGATGCATAGTGGCATAATGAGGTTTTTAGCTCTCTATAAATTTGGCGGGATCTATTATGATATGGACATAATCTTATTAAGAGATTTTAAACCCATATTAAATCAAGACTTCGCTTATCAATGGGGCGGGGCGACAGATTTTGCGAAAGAAAGAAGAGACTTGCCTGATTGTCATGGGCCTTGTGCGGCGTTAGTAGGTGCTCGGTATAAAAGCGAGTTTATTGAGGAGTGTATGCAGAGACTCTTAATTACCCCCCCATCTGGTGGCACATGTTATGACGAAGACATGCTTTCCTATGTATATAGGAAGACAAAATTCACGGTGTTTCCTTCTTCATTTTTCGATACCCAGTGGCTTATTAGCAAAGTAAGCGTAGATGATTCTGTGGTGGCGGAAAATGAAATGCTCGATACTCCAGTAGGGGATGAATCTAGGTTGTTTTTAGAAGCCTTTGCTTGGCATTGGCACAACTCCTCCTATAAGAATAAAATCCCCGTAAAAGATTCAAAATTTTATACTTTAGAACAATTAACTAATCAAAGATTAAAAGAAAAAGGGATAATAAATGAAAGTTGATATAGCTATAGGGGAGGTTTTTGATAGAATTACAATTCTAGATCTTAAGCTGGAAAGAATTGGCGACACCTCTAGACTAGATTACATTCAGTCGGAAAAGTCTGTCTTGCTTAAGGCTTTAATGGATGAAAATATAGAGATAGAGGAATCGCTTTATGACACACTTTACGGGGTGAACTCCAAGATTTGGGACACAGAAGCTGGATTTAGAGACAAAGAAGCCAAAAAAGAATTTGATGATCAGTTTATAGAATTCGCTAGGCTAAATGCGAAATACAATGACGAGAGGTTTGTTATAAAGAGAAAAATAAACGAACACTACGGCTCCGAAATAAGAGAACAAAAATCTTACGATTCTTTATATGAAACCCATAAATCAAATTGAGCCTTGGATAGACAAGAGTGAGCTTAAAGAGCTGAAAAGAGTTGTAAAATCAACATTTGTTTCTGAGCACCTACTCAATAAGGAGTTTGAGGACTTAATCAAAAAACTCACTAAGTCTCCCCATGCAGTTTCTATGACTAATGGGACTGCTGCTATTTTTTGTGCCTTAAAAGCGTTGGGGATAGGCGAAGGAGATGAGGTTATTGTCCCCAATATGACATTTATAGCGTCTTCTAACGCTGTAATTTTTGCTGGAGCCACTCCAGTGCTTTGCGATGTAGATGAAAACTCCATGTGTATGTCTGCACAGGAAGTAGCGAAGGTTATCACCTCTAGAACCAAGGCTATAATGCCAGTTCATCTTTATGGGAGGAGTTGCGATATGGACGGCCTGACCAAACTGGCACATAAATTCAATGTAAAAATCATAGAGGACGCAGCCCAAGGGATGGGGGTCTTATACAAGGGCCAACATGTTGGGACTCTTGGAGATGCTGGGGTATTGTCTTTCTACGCTAACAAAACCATTACATGCGGGGAGGGAGGGGTTGTCCTAAGTAAAGACAAAAAAATAATTGAAGATTGCTATAGAATGAAAAATCATGGGAGATCCCGAAAGGGAGTCTTTGTCCACGAATCTATAGGCTTTAATTTTTGTTTCACGGAAATGCAAGCGGCGGTAGGAGTTTCCCAATTAAAAAAACTTAAAAAAGTCATAAAGAAAAAGAACCAAATATATAACTTTTATCAACAAAATATAGATAATAAGCTTTTACAAAATATTCCCATTGAGGGTGGCACTCAGCCAGTTCATTGGTTTACATCTTTTTTCACTGATCATAAAGAACCTTTTAAAAAATATCTGAGCCGACACGATATTCAAACAAGAGAATTCTTCTACCCTTTAAATCGCCAGCCTTGTTACAAAGACTCACAGTTCATTGACACAGATGGCGACTTTCCTGTGAGCGAAAAGGTTTTTGGGCGTGGAATATCGTTACCTTCGTCTTACAATATAACCAACAGACAACTAGAATACGTTTGTAAAACAATAAATAAATTCGATCCATGATAAAGCTGGTCAATAACACGATATCCGACTCAGAGATAAGCTCTCTCTGTGATTGGCTAAAGACCAGTCCGAGATTGACAAAAGGCGAACTAACAAAAGAATATGAAAAGCTTTGGTCTGAAAAAATAGGCTGCAAATATTCTGTTTTTGTTAACTCTGGTTCTTCTGCGCTGCTTCTTTCTGTTTACTCTTTAATCGAAAAAGGCTTATTACAAAAAGGGGATAGTGTTGTAGTCCCAGCGTTGTCTTGGGCGACAGACTTGTCTCCCGTTGTCCAATTTGGTCTAAACCCAGTTCTTTGCGACTGTAACCTACAAGACCTTTCCATAGACCTTGATCACCTGCGCGAAATAACTACTTCTCACAAACCTAAAGCTTTAATTTTAGTTTCTGTTTTAGGTTTAGTTCCTGAAATGGATTCGATTGTTGGGTTTTGTGAGCGCGAGAACATAATTCTCATTGAAGATGCGTGTGAATCTTTAGGCTCTTCTTATTTCGGCAAAAATTTAGGTAGTTTTGGTTTGATGTCGTGTTTTTCTACCTATTACGGGCATCACTTATCCACCATTGAAGGAGGTATGATATGCACAAATGACGACGACATGTTTAATCTCCTTAAGTCTTTACGAAGTCATGGTTGGGACAGAGATATGAGCCATGAACATTCGTCTAAACTACAAGAAGAATTTTCTGTTAACAACGATTTTGAGTCGTTGTATAAATTCTATCACTTTGGCTTTAATGTTAGATCTACTGATCTACAGGCTTTTTTAGGTATTAATCAACTAAACAGGCTAGATGAAATTATAGAGAAAAGAAATCAAAATTATAATGTTTACAAAAGCGTTTTTGACAATTCATATTGGCGACCCCCTCCATCAACAGAGAATAGATATATTTCTAGCTTCGCTTACCCAGTTATTCACCCCAATAGGTCAGAGATAGTTGAAAAACTAAAAGAGAATCAGATTGATTCGCGGCCTTTAATTTGTGGCTCATTAGGAAAGCAGCCTTTCTGGATAAAGAAATACGGACCTGTTAATTTAAAGAACGCCGACCACGTTAATGATTATGGTTTTTATTTACCAAACAATCATGATATAACAGCGGAAAACATTGAAACAATAAAAGAATCCGCCTCGGGTTTATGGTAAATTTTTAAAAATGAAAAAAACAATTGTTACTGGAGGTGCTGGTTTTATTGGGTCTAATTTAGTAGATTCTTTACTTGAGCTTGGTTGGGAGGTCACAGTGATAGACAATGAGTCTAGTGATGCCCATGACCAATTTTATTGGAACCCCAAAGCGGATAATCATGTTTTAGATATCTGTGATTATGAGAATATACGCCCCCTATTTAATGGGATTGATCTAGTTTTTCATGTCGCAGCTGAAGCGAGGATAGGGCCGACTCTAGAAAATCCGACGTTGGCTGCGAAAAGCAATTTTCTAGGGACATGTAATATCCTCCAGTGCTCGAAAGAAGCTGGAGTTAAAAGGGTTATCTATAGCTCTACATCGGCTGCTTACGGTCGAGCAAACGAAATTCCAAATATTGAGACTATGCCCAAGGATTGCTTGGAGCCATACTCAGTTACCAAGGTCGGAGGGGAAGAGCTTTGCAAAATGTATACAAATCTTTTTGGATTAGAAACTGTTTGGTTTAGATATTTTAACGTATACGGGGAGAGACAGCCTATTAAAGGACAATATGCTCCCGTCATAGGCGTATTTCTTAAACAGAAACATAACGGCGAACCCATGACAATTACGGGAGATGGGAGCCAAAGGAGAGACTTTATTCATGTCGCTGACGTTGTTAAAGCGAATGTATTAGCTGCGGATTTGTCTAACAAAAAAATCATAGGAGAATTATTCAATATCGGTGCTGGGAAAAACTATTCCGTTCTAGAAATAAAAGACTTAATTAAAGGTGATTATATTCATATCCCCCCCCGAAAAGGAGAGGCCAGAATCACATTAGCCGACAACACTAAAGCTAAAGAAGTTTTAGGGTGGTCACCTAAAATAAAATTAGAAGACTGGATAAAAAGCAAATGAAAAAAATACTCATCACGGGCTCCAAAGGCTTTCTAGGAAGACATTTAGTTAAACGGTTAAAAGAAGAGTATGAACTTCTTACTCCCGACAGTTCAGAGATGAACGTAAAAGATTGGGGGGAGTTATATGGTTATATATCCGACACCACCCCTGACACTATTATCCATCTCGCCGCTGTTTGTGGGGGGATTGGGGCGAACCAAAAATCTCCCGCAGATTTCTTCTGGCAGAATTCTTTAATGGGCCTAAATGTATTAGGCGCTTCTTCTTATTTTAAAATAAAAAAACTAATAACACTGGGGAGTGTCTGCTCTTACCCCAAGTTTACCCCTGTTCCATTTAAGGAAGAGGATATTTGGAACGGCTATCCAGAAGAAACAAACGCTCCTTACGGGATAGCTAAAAAAAATCTTTTAGTGGGATGCCGAGCATTTAACGAGCAACATGGCGACAATTTTATCCACCTTATTCCCGTTAACATGTATGGGGAGCATGACAACTTCGATCCCCAAAGTTCGCATGTGATTCCCGCTTTGTTGCGAAAATTTATAGAGGGAAAAGAAAACAACAGCTCCCACATAAAAGTGTGGGGGGATGGTTCAGCTTCTAGGGAATTTCTATATGCTGGGGACTGTGCTGAAGCTATTGCATTAGCAATTGAAAACTACAATTCTCCAGAACCTCTCAATATTGGGACAGGTAAAGAAATTTTGATTAAAGATCTTGTCCATATGATCCGCGATGTGGTAGGGTTTAAGGGAGAAGTGGTATTTGACCCCACAAAGCCAAATGGCCAACCCAGAAGGTGTCTAGACACATCACGGGCTAAAAAGGAGCTTAACTTTACGGCGGTCACCTCTCTCAAAGAGGGATTATTAAAAACATATAATTGGTATATTAACTCATGAAAAAAATATTAGTCACTGGAGTAACAGGGCAGGATGGAAGCCACATGGTGGACTACCTGCTGAAAAACACAGAGCACACTATTATAGGGGGAATTAGGAGGCTAAGTGTGGAAAACCACAAAAATATCAAGCACCTTAAAGACAACCCAAGATTTTTTCTAATTGATTTAGATGTTTCTGATCCTCAAAACACCGAAAAGGTTATAGCAGAACACAAGCCTGACTATTTCATTAATTTTGCTGCCAATTCTTTTGTCGGGAGCAGCTGGGATATGCCTTTCAACCATATGCAAACAAACTGTATGGGAGTTCTTCATCAGCTAGAATCCCTTCGGAGGCATAACCCCGATTGTAGATACTACAACGCAGGTAGCTCTGAGGAGTTTGGGGATGTTGTCGTCGCCCCACAGACCGAAGATCATCCGTTGCGCCCCAGAAGCCCGTATGGAGCCTCTAAATGCGCTGCTAGACACTTGGTCAAAGTTTATAGAGACTCCTATAACCTTTATGCGGTCCAAGGGTGGCTTTTCAATCACGAAGGGGTTCGTCGGGGAGAAGAATTTGTTACTCGTAAAATCACCAAGAATGTAGCGAGAATTTTGGGTCATTACGAAATTGGGAAACCAGTCGCCCCCTTGCAGCTGGGTAATCTAGACGCGAAAAGAGATTGGAGCGATGCGGAAGATTTTGTGGATGGCATTTGGAAAATGCTCAACCAATCCGAGCCAAAAGATT
>Ga0098061_1001283_pt1 | contig 12180 bp, 10 predicted proteins | sample 22_taG_FD_92579 | JGI IMG/M metagenome (GOLD analysis project Ga0098061, IMG submission 92579) | Marine viral communities from the Subarctic Pacific Ocean - 22_ETSP_OMZ_AT15343 metaG | ecosystem: Environmental > Aquatic > Marine > Oceanic | place: Subarctic Pacific Ocean | collected 2015-01-20 | reverse complement strand
TTTTTTACAAAATTGATATTTATAGTTGAAGAATTAAACTTATTGGAGATTAAAGATGCCAGAACTATTAGATCCTTCTGAAATAATGTTCACACCGTTTGAACCGAAAACGAAAAATCGGTATATCATGTATATTGAAGGGATACCAGCCTATCTCGTAAAAACAGCAAACAGACCTTCAATAGCCTTTGAAACTATCGAACTTGACCACATCAATGTAAAAAGATATGTTAAAGGTAAAGGAGCATGGGAAGAATTAGAAATTACTTTATATGACCCAGTTGTTCCAAGTGGAGCACAAGCCGTTATGGAATGGGTAAGATTAGCTCACGAGTCAGTAACAGGTAGAGATGGTTACACAGATTTCTACAAGAAAGATGTAACTATCAATGTTTTAGGACCTGTTGGTGATAAAGTTGAGGAATGGACGTTAAAAGGAACATGGATTGTAAACGCGAATTTTAATGACTTGGATTGGTCAAACACTACTGATCCTGCAGACATTACTCTTACACTTAGATACGATTACGCAATACTACAGTTCTAATAAAAATAAATAATATAAGGAGTTAATTATGGCAGTCATAGCAGATAAAGCTTGGTGGAAGTCAAAGACAATTTGGACATCAGTAATAGCTGGTGTTGTTGGAGTTTTACAAGCAGCAGGTATTGTAGATCAAGTACCTGAAGTTGTTTGGACACTATTAGCATCTTTCGGTTTATATTCCGTTAGATCAGCAGTTGGTGATTCAGCCGCTAAGTAAATAAGAAATATTTTAAACTGGGGATTTCAATATCCCCAGTTAGTTTTATAATTGGTTATATTGTATAGGTTACTATTCAATAGAAATTACAAAGGAGAAAAAACATGGCAGAAGAAAAACGCCAATTTCCTACTGAAGTAATAGATTTGCCTTCGAAAGGACATTTTTATTCGAAGGACAGTCCATTATCAAGTGGTCAGTTGGAAATTAAATACATGACAGCACGAGAAGAAGATATTTTAACATCTGTTAATTTGATTCAGAAAGGTTTGGCCATAGATAAATTATTAGAATCTTTAATTGTTAATAAAGATATTAATATAAAAGATATTTTAATTGGTGATAAAAATGCAATTATGATAGCATCAAGAGTTCTTGGATATGGTAAAGAATATGTTGTTGATGTTGAGGGTGAAGAATTAACCATAGATTTGACAACTTTAAAGGATAAAGAAATAGATTTATCTAAGTATGAGAAAGGAAAAAATGAATTTACTTTTACTTTACCTAATTCGAAACGGAATATTACTTTTAAGATTTTAACTTGGGGCGATGATGATCTAATCGAAAGAGAATTAGAAGCACTTGAAAAAGTAGGTTCTGAAATAAAAAGTGAGATGACCACACGATTAAAAAAACGAATTACTTCTGTAGATGGGGATACTACACAATCTGTTATTAATAATTTTGTAGATAACGAATTCCTTTCAGTTGATTCATTGGCATTTAGACAACATTCAGAGGAGATAACACCCGATATAGACATGACTTATACATTCACTTCTATACTCGGTGATGAAAAGGAGATAGTGGTCCCAATGACCACTCAGTTTTTTTGGCCTACAGCCAGAAAGTAAACCAGACATACACGAAGAAATATTTCAATTAATTTTCCACTCAAAGGGTGGAATATCATTTCAAGATGGATATAATATGCCTATCTATCTTCGCCGATTTTACCTTCAACGGTTAACAAAACACTACAAACAAGAAGCCGAGGCCATCAAAAAGGCTAATCAAAAATCTAACAGGCCAAGATTCAAAAAATAGATTTTCTTATATTTATTAGTAACTAAATACGACAGTTTTAATTATTTTAAGGAATTCATTATGGGTAAATTAGATAGAATAATAAATAAATTTTTTGATAATTTGAGAAAGGGTAAAGTAAATTCTTTTACAAAGGATATACTTAAAGACCCTGAAGCACGTAAGGCCGTGAAGAATTTAGAAAAACAACATCAAGAGTTGGGTGATATAATCAAAAAACGCTTTGCCCATCAACAAGAATCTAAAAATAATTAAAAATCGTATTTTCTAAATAAAGTTTTATAACTAAAACTTATCTAATCAATCAAGGAACACAATGGCTACAAAACGTCAACAAAAAATACAAGATGAAGCTAAATCAGCCAAAGCTAGTGCCGATAGGGCCGCTAAAGATAAAAAATACCAAGATTCATATATGGCCTTTCTTGACGATAAAGAGAAAAAAGAAGGACAGAGTTTTAAGAATTGGGAAAGGGCCCAAGACAGAAAACAAAAGAAACTAAAAGAAGAAGAAGCTCAGACTAAAAAGCAGGCTATAGAAGAAGCCAAATTATCTAAGTTAAAAGCTAAGCAAATTACACAAGATAAAAAAAGTCGTAGTTTAGCAAGAGATTATAGTAAATTTTTAAAGAGTAATACAGGAACACTTTTAGAACAACTTAAAGTTGCAGATGCAGATAATAATTTGGCCAAGATGTCAAGAAATTATGCACGAGATGCCGCCGATGAGAAGTTAGCAGATTCAAAACAAGAAAATTTAGCATCACAAGAAGCATATAACATTGCACAAGAAGCCAGAAAAGAAGCTATGTTGGCTATCGAGTCAGGTGATTTTGAAGGAGTTGATTATGTAACTGATTTAACAACACAATTAGAACAATTGAGGGCAAAGGGACATTTAAGTGATGAGGTATTTGATGAGTTGACAGGTGGGGCTCAAAAGTTTGGTGATTCAGTAGATGGTTTAATTGAATCGGCTGGTGGTGGTGAAAACTTTTCAAAGAAAATGGAAATGTCAAAAGATGCTATGGCTTCTATTGATGGATTTAAAGATAAAATATTTAAGGCAAAGAGTTTCCTTACAGATCCTAAATTTAGGGGTATGATGTTAAAGGGAATGTTTATTGGATTAGCAGTAAAGGCCGCCACAGCGTTAGGAGAAGCACTTAAAGCCGGTTTTGATTTCGCCAGAGAGATGGGTATTAGTTTAAGTTCAATGCCAATTGCAGTAGGAATTGCAAAAGAAGAAGCATCTGCATTATTAAATGAGTTTGGATCCTTGAAGGATGTTACAAATGAAAATTTAATAGCAATGAAATGGAATGCATATTGGTATGGAGTATCTGCTTCAGATTCAGCCAAATTACTAAAGTTACAAATGTCCATTACAGATTCTACCAAAGAAATGGCATTGCAAGACCAACGCGATTTCATGAAAGAACTTACAGATGAAGGTTTGTCGGCCTCTAAAGTTATGGCAGATATGGCAGGACATTCTGAATTTATGGCAAAGTATATGAAAGATGGTGGAGCTAATATACAAGCCGCGGCGAAATATGCAGCTAAATTGGGAATGGATTTAGGGGTAGCGGAAGGTATGGCAGATAAATTGTTAGATTTTGAATCATCAATAAATGCTGAAATGGAAGCAAGTATGTTACTTGGTCGTGCAATTAATCTTGATAAGGCCCGAGAACTTGCATTTCAAGGTAAAATAGAAGAAATGATGAAAGAAGCTAAGATACAGGCAGGTGGTGAAGCTGCATTTGCAAAGATGAATGTTGTTCAAAGAGAAGCGTTAGGAGATGCAATTGGATTAAACGCCTCACAGATGGCAGAATTTGTCAAGGCCGAAGATAAAGGAAATGCCCAAGCAAAACAAGCAATGAAGGATAAAGTTATGATGTGGTCAATTATAGGTGGAATAGCATTAGCTACAATTTTTGCTATAGGTGGTGCTTTATGGGCGGCAATATCAATGGGAGCCGCGGCACTTCCTATTATGGGAGCAATGACATCAGCCGCAGCATCAGGAGCAGCGATTGGTGGTACAATTGGATTAGGAGTTGGTATGGCAGGTGGAGCCACAGCAGCAATGATGATGGGAAGTGGTGGTCCAGTTAAAGCTGGTAATCCTCTTATAGTTGGTGATGCTGGAAAAGAAGAATTGTTTATTCCACAAACTGATGGACATATACTACCGTCTGTTCCAAAAATGGGAGATGGAAGTGGTGCTACATTTTCAGCTGTTGAAGGACAGGCAATAATTGGTGAACTTAGAAGGTCAAATGAATTAAATGAAAAAAGAATTGAACAAGCAGATATTCATTCAGGTAAATTCCGCCGTGACCTTGATGGTGCATTTGGACAGAGATATTAAATGAGTTTAATAAATTTAACAAAGAATTTAGAAAATTTTAAGTGGACGTCTTATGAAAAGGCTGGTGAGGGGAAAAGTCCACAGCAAGATGGCACGAATTATTTTGCAAGACCTAATCCAAAATCATTAGAACAAATGGAATCAAAGTTTGGAAAACTTGATACTCAACCAGATACAAGAGGTCCTTATGGAGTTTCCAATAATATGGACGGAACTAAACAAGGACGAGGATTTATTCAACCAGGTTCTACTCCAAGTGGATTTAGTAAGAATATGGATTTATTACACAATAAATCAGAATTTGAAATTGGTGGAGATTTAACACTTACACCATTATCTTATACTGTAGCAGGTGTAATTTCAAATTTATTTTATGGTCAAGTAGATAAGAAAGAACTTAATATCGAACCACAGGCTGAGGGAGCATATGGTGTTACAACTTTACCCATATCGACTTATTCAAGTAGACAACCAATAGAAGGTATTCCTGTTGGGGCAATTGGTGGTTCTAATACTTACTATGGTAATCTTGATTTATTATCAAGTAGGAACTCAAAATTTCAGAAACCAGATGGTTCATATACCACTCCAGAAGAACCATTATTTGAGGGTGGACAAAGAACATTTTTAATACCAGCAGCATATCCCGATAATACTACAGCATATAGTATCAATACTCAATTTGGTTGGACACATCAAAGTAATTATTTAGAAAGTCATGGGGCAGCATGGAGAGGATTTAAATTAGTTGATACTGTGGGTGGACAGATGAATTCAAGTGGAACTGGACATCCACATGAAGATAGTGGTTTACCACATCCTACAAATAAAATTTATTTAAATAGTGAACCTGCTTATGGGGCCCCAAGTTATCTTCGTGATCAATTTTTAATAAATCATGGTGTTACAGGCGGAATATGGCCATATAAAGTTCTCGGTTTTACAGGAACTCATCCACTTATTAGAAAAGATATTGGAGAACGGATGCCTGCAGGCGGTGGTCTTTCAGATTGGATAACAACACAGGCACAGAGAACATCAGAAGATTTTGAGAGAATACAAGGTTGGTTGGGTACACCTGCGGGTGAGATATGGATAGGAAAACAAAATATTTTACAAGAATTAAATCCACGAGAAGAAACAAGACAATTTAGCTTAGATAGTCTTTTAACTTCTCTTCCACCATTTATTCATGGAAAACGACACATTACAGCATTTGGTGGTGAAACTTATATGGATGTTGCAGATTTTGGACCACTTTTCGATGATTCAAATGCAGAGGGTGGTCTTGCGTCTATTATAGCAGGAAAATGGCCTACATTAGCTGGAAATCTTAAAAAGGCAGAGGCAGGAATGGATTGGTTATCATCTGGATTGAGTAGCCTTGGTTCAGCATTAGGAATGATAGATTTTCATGAAGAAGGTATGGGTGGTAGATTAAGATTTTTACAAAAAAGATTTATAGGAACTGTAGGAATTACAAATGATTCTTTCCTTACATTTAGTAATCCATTTGATGGTAAACAAACAGAAAATATGACAACGGGAGCTGGTCATGTTAATTTAACATCCTTGATGAATTCTGCAGCACCATTTGGACGACCACCAAAAATACCAACCCAAACTGTATTTAGTCAAAAGGGTGCTTTTGGTAGAGGAGCGGCACATAAAGAATTACTTGGTATGGATGGTAGTCCGTTACAAACATATAAAACTTTATCTTATGGACAGCTTGGAAGTAATAGTAAATATACAGAAACTTTTACACCAGGTGAGGTTTTAGAAGCACAAAAAGAAGCAAACGCAGCAGTAGACTTGGAAGATAAAATTGCTGATATAGTAGACACACTTCAAAAACCAGGAGCAGGTACACCATCGCATAAATTAAACGAAGCATGGGAAAAATACGATAAGGCCACAACAGATAGACAGAAAGCAATGGCCATTTTGGAACATAAGAAACATAATATAAAACGAGATACTGATATAGTATCAAAGATTGGAGATCCAGGAAATAAAGTTGGTGAGGCAGTAATAGATGAGGCGATAGGAAAGATTAGAAAGAATGAAAAATATAATTCCACCGCGGTTGATAAAGTTAATATGTTGGCATACGGACAAGATTATACAGATCCAGCAACTGGAAAAGTTAGTGATTTTGTCAAGTTTAAATTTAAAGATTTAGTAAATAATAAATTCATTATATTTAGAGCAATCCTAAGTGGTATATCAGATAGTATTACACCTGAATGGTCAGGAACAAGATACATTGGTAGACCAGATAATGTTTATGTTTATACAGGAGCAGAACGGAAGGTAAATTTTACATTTAGTATATATCCCAAAACAAAACAAGAATTTCCAGTATTATTGGAAAAATTAAATTATCTTGTTGGTTTATGTTATCCAACTTATACAGAAAATAATAGAATGATAGCACCATTTATACAATTAACACTTGGTGATATGTTTAAGGATACTCCTGGTTTTCTCGATACTCTATCTGTAAATGTTGATGATACTTCAACTTGGGAAATAGATGAGGGATTACAATTTCCAAAACATATTACTTGTGATTGCGGTTTTACTTATGTTGGAAAGTATTTACCATCAACTCTTGGAAAACATTATGAGTTAAATTGGTTAGATGATAAGGGGTGGAGTAAACAAGACGGTAAACCAACAACTAAAGGAACACTTATAGACGATAATATATTTCCAGAAAGAACTCATCCAGTACAAAAGATATTTACTGAATTGGGTGCCGTAAATCCAGCAACTGAAGGATAATAAAATGCCAAGTAGATATAATCATACAAGAATAAAGATACGAAAAGATGGGAAAAGAGTTCTTAGGCCCACTATTTATCCAAAAATCCCAATCCGTGATAGTGATGTTTTTATTTATCCACGATTTGGTGATAGATTAGATAATCTTGCACAAAAGTATTATAATGATGTTTCTTTATGGTGGATTATAGCAAAGGCAAATAATTTAGATGCGGCACACATAGGTCTTGAGGTATCCAATCAAATCAGAATCCCAACAGAAATAGAACCTATTCTCAATGATTTGAGAGACATGGCATTTTAATAGTAAAATGATTACATTCCTGCCAATACATAAAAGGATTCAAAAAACTTTATATCAAAAAATAGATATGTTATCTAAGGATAAATCAATTTCTATAGGCACAAATGTAGTTAAACCAACAAAAGATGGTAGTGTTCCACCACCAAATGAAAATTATATGTTTTCAAGAGCCGTTTGGACGAGAGCGGTTTCATTCACACCGATAAATGGAAACGAACCAATGATTTTGATGGGCGGAGAATTAAATAGTGCTGGTAATTTTGCATCTGCATTTTCAACAGCTGCAAGTCATGGTATGCATCTTGGACTTACGGGTGGTAATAGTTTTTCCAATTATGATATGTTTCATGATAGAGGTGGTAAATATAACCGACAGTCTGGGGATGCGGGTGGTAGTATGCCATACAGACCAATGCCAGGAGTAAAAGATATATCAGTAGAATATAAAGGTGGTGGAATGAAATTAGGTGCAACAAGAACTGCCGAACTTAATTGGGTTTGTTGGACTTGGGAAGAATTAAATAGATTAATTCCTCATTTTTTACATCACGGTAGAACAGTTTTATTGGAATGGGGATGGACTGGAGAATCACCCACATTAAGAGATATTCAACCTTATCCACTTTTTACTAAAGATGAAAATAATCATTTAAAATTTAAGTTGGATCAGGATGATAATAGTGAATTTGGAACTAAAGATATAATTTCAAAATTACCAAGTTATATTTTAAAACAGAATGGACATTATGATGCGATGTTGGGTATTGTACAAAATTTTACTTGGTCAGTTAGAGATGATGGTGGATTTGATTGTGTAACTACATTGATTTCACCTGGAGTATCTACTTTACAACAAAATTTTAAGTCGAGTGGAGAGGATAATCTGGCATTTTTACCTGTTTTGTCATCTCCTGTTAGAGGGTGGTTTGAAGATTCTGCAAAAATGGATAAACTATTTGAAGGTGAAACTATTACAGAAGGTGATCTTAGTGATGGAAGTGGAGTTCCTAATAGTGTGTTTAAAAAGTTAATACCGTATGTTAACTTTAGAAATTATGTAGCAGACTTACCTGACCAAGTTTTTCATAATTATACATACAATGATCCATCTCGTACATCAGCGAGTATAATTATGATTAAACCATTTAAATATACAATATTCGCAGCTGCTGTAACCGATTTCAGGGCTGGATTGCAAGAAGTAAATATAGATCCAGCAGTATCTAATCCTGATCTTGAAGAGGGACAATCCTATCGACCAATGTTTGTTACTTGGGGGTGGATTGAAGATAATGTGTTGAGTAGATTTTTTAGTTCAATTGGTAGAGATACAGAAAATAATTTAAAAACAATAGGTACTTTTAGAAGTATTGAACATCAATATAACGCTGACGGAACGGAAGTTAAAACTATATTTGAACCGGGCGAAAGTACAACTTCACCAACCGAAGAACAAAAGGAATTTTTATATACTGGAAATTTTCCACAATCAACTAAAATGAGACGTTCAAAGAAAATGTTGACTGCAGATACTTCTAAATGGATTATTTTCAATGGGGATGTTGTTAGTGAGTTGATGAGAGAAAATGTTGGAGGACCAGAAGGGGAATTGGTTCAAATACAGGCAAATGTAAAAATATTTAGTCCCAAATCTACATCCAATCAGGGTGGAGATATAGGCGGAAAAAGGAATGAAGGACTCTGTAAAGAAGATGAAGGATTTATACGAAATGTATATTTTAATGTAAATTGGTTGTCACGTATAATGAGTGAGTCAAGTAATATTCAAGATGCCGTAACGAGTGTCTGGGATGAATTCGCTGCTACATACGGTGGAGTTCATAGGTTTAGAATAGAAATAGAAGATGATGGAAATCAAGTGGTTATTCGAGATATGGGTTATCAAGGAATGACAATCAAAGATTTGATAGCTAGTGTATCAGAAAATAAAACAAAAAAAGATGGTTCAATTGGTGATATGAATAGACTTTTTGAATTTCCAACTTGGGAAATGGGTTCAATAGTAAAGAGTCAAAATATAAATGCAAAACTACCAAGTAGAATGCAACTAGCAGCAATGTATGGTTCTAATAACTCAAGTGGTGTAATGTCTGAGAGTACTGGGGGTGATTATGATACTTTATCTGCTTTGGCATGGGGAAGATTAAATAAACCAAAACTTCCTGAAGATGCAAACGAAGAAACATTAGAAGGATGGAAAAGAGCACACTATGAGGACCTTTTAGCAGGAAAATGGGATTCTCCTAATTTACATAATAGGTCATTTGGAGTGTCAGATGCAAGTCCAAAGAAAAATATATATGTGGGCGATGGAACTGGAAATCAACAACCAATAAATAATGGTACAGTAGTATATTCATCAATTTTTAATGAAATTGACGCATCACAGACAAAAGAAGTATTACGAAGAGTAAAAAATAAAAAAGAAGCTTTAACTAAAGAAACTTTCTCTGCTGATGAAGGTGGACGACCAAAAACATTTTGGGAAGGAATTGCAGGGACATGGGCAGGAAAAGTTGGAGGGGCGGGTGTAGTTAAAACGGCAGATTTTTTAGGAATAATAGATGAAGAAGATATTTTAAAGCTTAACTTACCAGATCTAAAAGCAGCAGAGGCCAAATGGCAAAACTTTAATCCTACTTCACCAGACAATGTTTATGGTATGTATATACAATCTTTTAAAGACTCAAATCCGTATAAAATATCTGTCTTAAAATCAGCTGCAAAATCACCCATTCCAGGTATTTTTGGAGCTTGGTTTAGTGCATATAATACGGCAAAGATGGTTGAAAATACAGCCATATATAGTATGAAATTGGGTGGTGAATTTTTACACGCAATGAAACAGCACTCGAAGGGTGATTCAACAGGTATTGGAAATAATACAGATCCAATTGTTCCAATAGAATTCGAAATGGATATTGATGGAACTGGTGGAATATTTCCAGGAAATGCATTTCAAAGTTCTTATTTACCAGAAGAATATAAAAAACAAACTTGTTTTCAAGTAGTTGGGGCTTCACATAAAATAGATACTACTGGTTGGACAACTACCTTAAAGGGCCAAATCAGAGTTGCAATGAGAGATTTGGAAGCGGAAAAAATAAAAAAATCAAAAGTATCAGCAGCTGCAACACATATGGGAGATATGACAGATGCTGAAAAGGAAGCACATTTAAACACTCAGATTGAAGGAAAAACTCCTGAACCCGAAACATTACTGAATACGGCGAGTATGAAAGCAGAAATGGCAAAACTGCAAAAATCGTTGGGATACTCACCACCTGTAGTAACACCAAAGGGATTTGATGAGTATGGTGGTGTAGCGGGATACATAAAAGAAAGGGGTCTTGCACCAAGTCTTATGGTTGAGCCAATGAAATCAATGGGTTTTGAAGAAAGTGGTGCAATTCTGCAATGGATGGATGCAAATGGAATAGAACCTGGAAAGACCGTACCAGATGATTTTATGGAAGCACTTGAAGAACATATTTATCAAGGTGGTAATCCGTATGGGGTAGTTGATTGGGATGGAGCAGTAAATAATTGGAGTCAAACAGTTGCAGAATCTGTAAATACAGCACCTGCTTGGACAACAGCAGCTACTATGGGTTCGGCGAATAGAATGTTTAGAAGGTCAGGAGGACAGGCAGGTGAAACTTTTGAATGGAATGGTAATTTATATGCAGCTTGGTAGGAAAATATAATGTCACAACTTGATTTTGGTTCAATAGAAAGAATTAAGAGTGGGTTTATCACGGATGATTTTGAATTTGTGTATTTAGATAAATTCCCAGTAAAAAAAGGTATGCCTTATTCTATTTTTTACACCACAGATAAAACTGAAAAATTTGTGATGGATTTTGGTAAAACTTGGCAAGAGATATTTATCGCCAATCCCAAGAAACATTATACTAATTTTCAATCTTATGTTACTGCAAAGGGGGGAACGGCTACGAGAGAGAAATATATAAGACCATCATTACCAGTTGTAACAAAAGCTATGAGAAAAAAGGGAATAATAAAAAGATATTTTGTAAATTATATTTTTGATAAAGAGTCAAATATATTTGAGGTTAGTCCACAAGATTTCAAAAAGAATTTAGTTTTTTATAAAAAAGTATCTTTCGATTGGAAATTAACAGGTAATAAAGAAGAAGTTAAAGGACACAATGAAAAAGAACTTGAAATGGGAGATGAGACTTTGAGGGGGTTAAGATATACTTTAAATCCACTTGAATTTTATGAAGAAGAAGAATTGACTAAACATGAAAAAATACAGCAAAAATTAAGTAATTTGAAGTATTAATTTGATATATATAAGTAAAGGTTATAGTAAATGGTTATATGGTTCACAGGTCAACCTGGTTCAGGCAAGACCACACTATCTAAAGAATTAATTAAGAAGTTTGATCACGATAATGTTATGCACATTGATGGTGATGATTTACGAGATATTGTTGATAACAAAGATTATTCAGAACAAGGTCGTAGAGAAAACATTAACCTTGCAATGAACTTAGCAAGATTTATGGATAATAAAGGTTTTACAGTAATAGTATCATTAGTTTCACCATATAGAGATCAACGAGAAGAATTAAAAATGGAAAGAAACATCGGAGAGTTCTATTTACATACAACAGAGATACGAGGTAAGGAAGATTATTTCGTAGAAAATTACGAACCACCATTACATAATTTCGTAGATATAAATACAAACAAACCAATAGAGGAGTGTATAAATGAAATACTCAATGTTTATCGGCAGATGGCAACCGTGGCATAACGGTCATCAATGGTTGATTGACCAAAGACTCAAAGAGGGTAAGAATGTTCTGATTTGTATTCGTGATATGTTACCCGATGAAAAT
>Ga0098061_1001281_pt1 | contig 12187 bp, 11 predicted proteins | sample 22_taG_FD_92579 | JGI IMG/M metagenome (GOLD analysis project Ga0098061, IMG submission 92579) | Marine viral communities from the Subarctic Pacific Ocean - 22_ETSP_OMZ_AT15343 metaG | ecosystem: Environmental > Aquatic > Marine > Oceanic | place: Subarctic Pacific Ocean | collected 2015-01-20 | reverse complement strand
ATTGAGATGGGGTCTGAAGTCGCAGACGGCACAGCAGATGCCTCTTTGCTTCCGTTCGGCTTCTACGGCCCAATTAAGCCGAAAGATTTTACTGTCTTTTCGGGCAGTACGGCCACCTTTGCACATGGTAGCACGACTACTGCCGGAACGCAGATTGTCACCTACGCCACAGGTTCTAGCGCAATTTTGCCAAATGATGCGAACATTCGAAGTGACCTAACTTCCACCGGATTTATGTCTGAATTGGCAGATGGAAGTGGTAATGAATTCACCGCTTCTTTCCAGTTTCCTAAGCTTGCTCTTCGCAATAGCGCTTCAGACGGGGGCGTTTCAAATCCTAAGGATGCTTTCTTTGGGGTCCAAACTACCCTCTCCTATAACAGTAAAAGATACGACCCTGGTTACATTGATTACCTGAGGCCCGCTCCAGGGACTAGCGCAGCGTTTACGCCCACTGAGAACACTGCTATGGAATACTCATTCATCTTTACTTTAGACGATATTAGCGGGTCGCAGGGCGTTCATACGTCCGGTTCTGCACAAAGCAGCACTTCTCTGAACGCGGTGAATGCAGCGCACACATCTGTTTTAGATAATGGTTATAATAGATTCACCATGCCCTTATGGGGTGGCTTCAATGGCGTCGATATCCAAGAGATGGAGCCGTTCAACAACCAAACTATTACTGCATCTCCAGCCGAGAAGGGCAATTACGCCTACTACACCCTCAAGAGAGCCATCGACACTGTGGCAGACCCAGAGTTTGTTGAGGGCAATATGCTCTCTGTTCCGGGTGTGTGGCAGCCTGTCGTTACAGATCAGGTAATTGCAGTTGCAGAATCTAGAGCAGATGCCCTGGCTGTTATTGACATTGAGAATGTATATGTGGCGAACACCGAAACAACGGATAATTTCGAGAGTCGTGTTCAGACGGTTGCTAGCGCGGTTAGCAGTCTCAAGAACAGAAGAATTAATTCTTCCTACGCCTGCACGTTCTACCCGTGGGTCAGAATTAGAGATGATATTTCTAACGCTTCTCTCTGGGTTCCACCTTCTGTCATCGCTATTGGCACCTTTGCCTCTTCAGAGGCCAGAGCCGAGCTTTGGTTCGCTCCTGCTGGTTTCACAAGAGGTGGCTTGAGCACTGGCGCTGGTGGGTTCGGGGTCCTGTCGACTACCGAGAGACTTCGTAGAGAGGACAGAGATGACCTCTACGAAGCCAACATCAACCCAATTGCGACATTCCCGAGCGAAGGAATTGTTATCTTCGGACAGAAGACTCTACAGGTTACGCCAAGTGCGCTTGATCGTATCAACGTTCGCCGCCTGATGATCTTCCTGAAGAAGAGAATTTCTAGAATTGCTGCTGGCATTCTGTTTGACCAGAACGTTCAGACCACTTGGCTTCGCTTCAAGACTGAAGCAGATAAGTTCCTTGGTTCTGTTCAGGCGGGACTTGGACTCACCGAATTCCGGGTGGTGCTTGACGAGACCACGACTACTGCTGATCTAGTCGATAGAAACATCATGTATGCCAAAATCTTCCTTAAGCCTGCTAGGGCAATTGAGTTCATCGCAATCGACTTTGTTATCACGAGAACGGGTGCCTCTTTTGATGATTAAAAATAATTCTGCACTACTTATTAACAGAAGCAAAAGGAGAACGATTTAAAATGCCTAATTCCGCAGGTTTCTGGACCTCATCACGGGTTTCACCAAAAAGAACTTTTAGGTTTCTTGTAACAATCGGTTCCATGCCTGACGGAGCCCGCTGGTATGCTAAGTCGGTAACAAAGCCAAAAGTAAGTGTTGGCACCACAGACCACCAATTTTTAAATCATACCTTTTACTATCCTGGCAATGTCAAGTGGGAAGAGGTGACCATTGAGATGGTTGACCCCGTTAGCCCTGACGCGTCCATTAACTTGTCTAGAATTCTTTTTGATTCTGGTTACGTCCCTCCGACAGACGTTAACAGCACGACTACGATTTCCAAGAAAGAAGCTGTTGATGCCGTCCAGTCTGTTGTGATTGAACAGATTGATTCAGAGGGTGCTGTTATCGAGCGATGGACGCTCACCAATGCTTTCATTACTAGCATTGACTATGGTGGAACCCTCAAGTACGGCGAAGAGGGTCTTACAACTGTTTCGGCTAAGTTCCGCTTTGACTGGGCTTCAATCGAAACATTCTTGCCCGGTGGTGCCTCGAACAAGGCAGATCCCGGCCCAGGAACAGAGGATCCCGCTCCAGGCCTCGGCAAATACTGGGGACCAGGTCAGAGCTATTAATTAATTAGAGGTGTTGTTTGGCTAGAAGAAGTAATAAGAGTAGAGCGGCGGCCCCCTCCGCGCCGCCCGCTGCACAGCAGTTTAGCGGAGCTTTAAGTTTTACAAGACCAACGGAGTTCGTACAGTTACCCACGGAAGGAAAGTTTTATCCCGAGGGTCATCCACTGCATCTTGTCACAGAGGTAGAAATAAACTATATGTCAGCTAAGGAGGAGGACATTCTCACCTCTCAGGCTCTCATAAGTCGTGGTATTGTATTAGATCGGCTCATACATAGTGTGCTAGTGGATAAGGATATAGATGTCACTACACTGTATCCTGGCGATAAGAACGCTATACTCATTGCTGCTAGAGCCACAGGGTACGGGTCAGAGTACATTTCAAGTGTTGTGTGCCCTTCCTGTTCGCATGGGCACCAGCACGTTGTGGATCTCGTGAGCCTCCCTATTAAAGAGGTGCCAGAAGATGTAAACCTAACATCGGCAGGTACTTTTACCATTTCATTGCCGGTTACTAAGTTTACAGCAGAACTTAAGATTCTAAATGCAAAAGAACAGAAGTTCCTGGACGGCAACCGGCAGGCAAACGTAAAGAACAATCTTCCGGAGTCTAATCGAACAGACTTGCTAAAGATGATTGTTGTATCAATCAACTCTGTTAGCATAAGATCAGAGCTAGACAACTTCATCATGAATATGCCAGCTCAGGATTCTAGAACAATTAAGAAGGCTTACGACGATGTCAATCCTTCTCTTCTCATGGACCAAGAAATTGAATGTCCCAAATGTAAACAAACCGTGGTCCGGGAGGTGCCACTGGGCTTGGACTTTTTTTGGCCTTCCTGATGACTACCTTGAGGCAGTCTATGAGGAATTTTTCTTTCTATCCTACTATGGTAATTGGTCGTTTATGGAGGCCTATAACTTGCCCGTAGCTATTCGTAAGTGGTTTGTAAAGCGCCTAGTTAAGCAAAAAGAACAAGAACTAGGCCGGGACTAAAATATAAATGTCCTAACTACTTATAGAAGAGGGCTAGCGTATGGCTAACAACAAGACATATACCTTAGATGAGGTTGTACAACTTATAACCGATGGTGATTTTGAAGGTGCGTTAACAGGCACTGTAGGTGGTTTAAAGGATTTTGCTGGAGTCATCCGAGGCATAGTAACGGGCACTGAGGACCTTGGCACCCGACTCACAACGTTGCGAAATGAACTTGGAGATTTTGGCGATGTGGCAGGGTCTGCAACAGAGTCTTTTGCGATATTGGGAATCCAGGCTCAAGTCACTGAAGCAAGCTTAAAATTACTCGAAAACAAGCTTAGCGGTTTCGGCAAGATCGCAAAAATGGCAGCTGGCCCTACTGTAAGACTATTTCAAAATCAACAACAACTAGCAGCGTCATTCAACAAGGCTACCGGTGCCGCAGGTAAATACGATTTAGTTATGCAAGACGCGATAGCTCGGAATCTGCTGTTTAGCTCAACGGGGGCCGAAACAGAGGCAGCCACCCAAGACTTATTCAATGCATTTACTGACTTTACTATTGGTGGGGTAACACCAGCCGAACAAGCGCTAGTTGATGTAGCGGTTGCCTTGGAGGCGGTCGCAGATGTTTCAACAGGAAGAACAGCAAAAAGCTTCCAGCTTCTAAGAACTGGTCTTAACCTGTCTGATAAAGAGTTAGGTAAGAGTGTTTTGGGACTTGAGGCGTTCTCGGAGGAGATAGGAGTCTCGGCTGATGCTATATTCACCGACTTTAATAATGCAATGCCCACCTTGGCCATGTTTGGTAGTAGGGCAGAGCAAGTATTTAAACAAACGGCTGCTGCTGCCAAGGCAACCGGCGTTGAAATGTCAACTTTCCAAAGTACTTTTGATCTAACGGATACATTTGAAGGCTCAGCCAATGCCGTTGGCCAATTAAACGCACTATTGGGTGGCCCTTTTTTGAATTCAATAGAACTTACCATGGCTGAAACTCCTGTTGAGAGAATGCAGCTGCTGTCACAAGCTTTCCAAGACGCTGGGGTGAGTGTTGATGACATGAGTCGTAGGCAGATGCAAGCTTTTATGGGCACTGGCGTATTCGGCCAGGATGCGACTCAATTTGCTGCTGCCTTAAGGGGCGAGTTTGATCTTCTGGCTGATGCTGCTGATGTAACCGGAAAGGATATGGCTGGCCTAGAAGGCAAGCTCATGACTACTCTTACGCCTGGGGAGATGATCGACAAAGTTACAGAATCTACACTTGCCTTGGATGGGTTTGCACAAAAATCATACAAAGTCAACCAAGCTGCCGGGGTCCAGATGTTAGAGAGTTTCAGAGCTGTGCGGAGCGAAATAGCGGAGCAACTAGGACCTCTTATGGAAAAGCTAGCAGGCACTGCCGGGAATATAGCAGAGTCTAGCTCTGGTATAATTGCCGGGGTGGGCCAGCAGGCCCCGAGAGAGACCGTAAATATTAACCTTTTGCTAGATGGCGAATTAATAGACAAGAGAACTATGAGTGTCATTGGTAGAATCGATGCTAACAACTAGGAGTATATAAATGTATGACCCAACAGACACACTAGAATCAAAAGGACAAGTCCTGGAGTTTTACCAGACTTTTTCAGGAGCTACAGTCTCTTTTAAAGCTTTTATGGACACATACACAGAGTCCTTCCAATGCAACTGGACCCCGCAGCCAGTCTTCGGCAGACCAGATCCCATACAGACATACCAGGGGACACAGAGAAATCTAAGCCTGGCGTGGAGAGTACCAGCATTTAGTATAGACGACGCAATAAACAATTTATCCAAGACCTCCACGTTAACCAGGATGTTGTACCCCGAGTATTCTAAGGTTGATAGCGCTTCTACAATTTCAAAAGGCCCTTTGGTTAAGATTAAATTCGCAAATTTAATATTTGATGCTTCTCGCGGTTTCGACGGAGACGTTAGAACCTGTGGCCTGCTTGGGGCCATTAATAGTTTGAAGTGGAACCCAAACATAAAAGAAGGGTTTTTCGACCCGATAAACAAACTATATCCAAAAGTAATAACGTTGGGCATAGGCTTCAGTGTTCTTCATCAGCATACGCTTGGGTGGGAAAAAGCAGAGGCCATTCAATTGTCAGAGGCTAGGAAGAACAAAGAGAGCAGAACGCGAGATGTAAGAAAAATCAATGATCGCAGACAAGATTTTGCTCAAGCGGCAGCCCCTAGTTGGGGGGCAGATGCTTCTCTGTTCCCTTGGTCTGCCGGCGCTCAGAAAGGTTCTACGGCCTTCATAGGCAACTTTGACACTGGCGATATGATTCAAGAAGTTGCGATAGATGAACTATTGGGAGGAGATGACTAATGTCTAGGTACTTTGGTAGGGAGATTTTTTTTAATTCTGACGACTTCTACGAGAATACTTTCGAAGATCGTGAAGTTAATGGAATAGAACAGTATTCTACCCCCGTATTACAGCATATCACTAAAGAACAAATTTCTTCTTTAAGAACGATTAGTCACGTTTGGACAACTGGGGATCGTTATTATAAATTAGCATTTGATCACTATGGCAATTCTAGTCTTTGGTGGGTCATAGCATGGTTTAACAAAAAGCCTACCGAGGCTGATGTGAGTTACGGGGACGTAATATATATTCCTCACCCAATTGACAAGGTCTTAAGCTACCTAGGAGTCTGATATGCCGGGGCAAAATACCGACCAAAGAGCAGTAGTAGAAAATCCGTCTGAAAAGCCGGATACTACAGATATACCAGGAGGAGTTGATCTCAGTGCCTATGATATTGATGTTTCCGAGCCGTTTGGCTATGGGGCAGGGCAAGATGCTCCTGGTCCCACTACTGTTAAAGACCCAACTACTGGCTATGCTGTTAGTAGTAATCCGATGGGAGAGGGGGCGGGAGACCAAAGAGTAGCAGATATACAAAGGCTTCTAATAACAGAATTGGATGAAGAGGGAGCGACTGATCAGCCAAGTGGCGTGCTGCCGGGCTTTGGTGTTGATGGGATATGGAGATGTGAGACCCAAACAGCCTACAACCAATTGCTAAAAGAAAAAGGAATTGAACCTTGCAATACAAGTGCTGACAACTCTTCTGTTAATTGCAATGGTGTTAACACCCCGGCTTGTGTCATGGATGAAGAGACATTAGAAAAACTGAAAGAAGCGAAAGCAAATGAGCAAGAAGAGGAGCAAGAAGAGGAGCAGCAGGTACAAAATGAGGAACTACCAAAGTTCGATGATCAGTGTTTTTTAATTACAAATATTAAGGAGGTATTTCAAAAAAGCGATCCACCAGCAGGCGCTACATTTCACGAACCACCACAGGCCCCACTGACCGACAGGACAAAGATAAAATATAAAAATATACACAAACTAACAACGACAGACCCGGCCACTATTATGAACCGCCTAAGGCTGACGAAGGGGTGTACAGAATTCCTAAATATTAGACACTTTCAGTTATCGCAGTTAACGCCATCAATTAGAATTTACAAGCAATATTATGAAGGGCCTAAAAAAAACCCGAGAGAAGTGGAACTTGAATTTTCTTCATATGTGGATCCCGTGAAAGACCTGCAATCGATGTTGGACAGTTCTTTACAGAGGGGCGTTGGCGTTGGCATAGAAAGTTTTACTTTTGACTTTCAGGGTGTGCAACCCGCCACTACAAAGAAAGATATTGTTGCCAATTTGACTATATATGCTCAAAACTTCAATGAATTATTTAAGTTTCGTCAAGGCGTGGACCAAAATGGTAAACCGCTAGAAGGCGGCTATCGAATAATTGATTTGGTGCTCTTGGAGCCCAAGTACAGGTTTATGACAGAAAAAGGCACAAACCAAAAACTTAGAGAGTTTAACCCCAATTTCTATGAGATAAAAGTTAGAGCAGGGTGGGCTGCCACTGGGGGTGGTGGCTTACTTTCTGACGACCTCACATCTGCGATTAAGGACAACCAAGTTGAAATGTTTTTAGTTGTTGTGGAGCATGAGTTTGAGTTCCAAGATGATGGTTCTGTTAGACTGAAACTGCGATTTAGAGCTAGAATAGAATCGCTATTGCTGGACAAAAGGTCAGATGTTTTATTTGACCCGGCAACCATCACTCGCAGGGACGAGAGAAGGAACAAAATTAATGAAATAGCGCTAGCTAAGTCGCAACTTTCGTCTCAAAAGGTAAAATGTGAAGAAGACACACTAAAACAACTTAGGGCTCTGTATGAAGAGACCGTCGAGAAGGAGCGAGAGGATTCATACTTATCCATTCTAAAGCAAATGATGCTTGAGGGATGTATTTATACTGCTACGATAGATGAAGTAACGAATGCCCTTGCATCTGCCGATGAAACTCCAGCAGGAGGATTGCCATCTTCGCAAAAAATAAACTTCACGGTGGATAATTATAGTTGCGGTGATGGAGAACTTCTTACAAAGCCAAATATTCTAGAACCAGGAGTTAGGAGAGTTAACTTTTTCTATTTAGGAGACTTATACGCCTTGGCAGTCAACAATGTTTTGGAGAAAGTCGGAAATTCCAGCACAGATTTAAGAAAGATCAACTATGGAAACATAAGATTTGTTTTAGGGCCAGCCCCATTTGACAACCCAATAATAGAGGTTAACGAAAACATCTTATCTTTAAACATAGCTGATATACCTATCTCGGTGGACCTGTTTACTGACTTTATGCGCGAAAAAGTCATTAAAGGCAGAAAAAACACTTACCCATTGCTAGTATTTATGAGAGATGCTATGTATGATTTAGTATTTGAGGCCCTTGGGCCTGAGTGTGGCAGTGGAGACCAGAGGATATCACTTTTATTGGATAGCGCCCAAATTAGTGCAGACTCTACAGCAGGGGGGGGAGATCCCATGGCTGAAAAGATTGGCGAGAATATAGAATTAGACTTGGACGAATATGGCAAAAATTTGCCTATTCCTTCGGCAGACAGCGCAGGCCTTTTTGGGAGAAAGAACAGATCTCAGAAAACAGCAAAGTTTGTCTTTGACTCATTTAATAAAAAAAGTCTTGATAGAAGTTATGAATACTTTATTGTCTATGCATTCGGGAAAGAGCCTAGAAGATTAGCTTTTGATAGGAGTGATGGCGAACATGGCTCTAGGTATGAGAGAGACTTGTCTAATGGAATTTTTCACACTACAACTGGTTTAGATCGGGGACTGGTTAAAAATATGCAGTTTTCTCGTACAGGCCAGCCATATTTGAGGGAAGCAAGGTACGAACAAAGTGATTTTAAACCCGAGTTACAACTATCAAATGTCTATAATACGACTATAGAAATGTATGGGAATAATTTATTTTTTCCAGGATGCCAAGTGTATGTAAACCCGCGAGGCCTAGGTTCAGACGAACTAGGAGACCCCGGTACTAAAAATTCATATGCAAATATTATGGGACTAGGGGGGTATCATATAGTAAAAACTGTTTCTCACAGGATTGGGCTTAATGGCTATACCACCACTCTTGATTGTTTGTTCACCACCAGCGGTGATGGGCTTGGCTCAATTATGACCGCGAACAGCAGAGTAGGCGATACTACTATACTTGAGTGTGCCGACCTAGAGAGAGAGATAGACAATATTGCTTCATCAATGGGGGGCAACATAAAAAGGTCTCCTGGTTCGAATGGGGGTGAGCCATGAGCTATAGAAAGTTTAAAGCTTCTAATATGACTAAAAATTCTAGAACCCTCTTTAACGAAAGGGGCAAGTATAATAATGAAGGTATCCCGTTAGTATATCGTGAGAGATACCCCGGTCTTTTCAGAAATTTTTGGTTTATAGAGAACATGTACTATGGCAGAATAGACAAGGCACATAAGTTTATTCTTCTTAAGCCGGAAAAGCTTGTCCCTGCAAATGGTGAACAGGGCAGCTCTATTTATCTTGTTGACTTCGCCGCTCATGCTCTGGGAGATTTCTTGAGGGAGCATCAAAAGGCGCTCACGTCAAGCAAGGTGCAGAAAAACGACAACTTTTTATCAGAATTGAATCCATATAGAGGTCATCGTCGTCTTTTGACTGACTATGACCTTTATATTACAGAATTAAGGAACGAAATTCATTCCAAGATGGTTCGCCAGCACAATAGCATTAAAGATTTCGATGATTTTATCAGCTTTTTCCTCAACGAAGTCTATTCAAAAGACCAGGTAACCCCGGTCACTTTGACTGGCTTTATAGCTAGTAGATTTTCATCTCCGCTTAGTTCGGGACTGTTCGTGGATTTGTTAGATTTAGATTCTGGGGATGATACGTTTAAAGTGGCCAATATCATAGATCGTCCAAATTATGAATTTTTAATGAACAATGCCATTAAGCATGGATTTATGATAGACTATAATATGCCAACAAGATTGTGTGCAAACCTTGGCTCTGGTGAGATGGAAAAATATATGACCCTATATGGTGTAAACTCAGAGAACGTATTTGATAATTATTACGATCATGTCTATACTTTAGACCATCGATACTTTATGAATTATATGAGAAAATTTTATAATAAATTCATTGGGCTTCGCCCCAATCTACGGAAAGAGAAGACACTTGATTCAAAAAATAATAAAATACATAGATATATAATCAAAAAACAAAAGATATCTCAATATACTTTAGAGAAAATATATGATGAAACATATAGGATTAATCTATATGTTGAATTAAGAAACTATGAGTCAAACAATCGGTATTCTAGTGCTTTACTGGAAAAATTAAAAGAAAATGCTTTAGAATATTTAAAAACAGATAACTTAGAAAGATCTCTAGAATATATTGATTACCAATTTATTGGTTTTTTAAATGACCCATATGCTTATAATGGCTTTATGATAAGGGAAGAGGCCAAGAAAAATAATGAACAAACAACTGGACAGGACTTACAGGACTTGTTAAGTGATTCGGTAGTAGATTCCAGAAAAACATTCTACTAGCGGGGGAAGCGTTGTTATTTCAGGCACTAGACGACAAGAAAAATTGTGTTGCAATTTATAAAGAAGGTGTTCTTGGGATGAACGAGTTGAATGGTGATTTAACTCATACTTGGACTGCCTCATCCTTTTTGAGAGATTTGCCGGTTGAGTATGCTTACCTGTACTGTCAACAGACTTTAAAAGATGTATGTCCCGGCCACTTACGACCTGAGCTAGATGAATCATTAAACTTGTTACGTGCTTTTACTATCTCCATGATGGAGTCCAAGGTTGATACTAACCAGCATTGTTTTTACGATTTGGTTCCTGACTCATTTATGATAAAGTTTTGTGAGATAAAAAATAAGATATCTCAGCACGTTTTTGCCAATTATGGCAGACCTAAGAACTATGCCTTTTTAAGACAATTACACGAGATAGCACAAGGAATAAGTCACAGGAAATTAAATTTAGACTTCTCGCGAATCTCGACACGACATCTCAGCTTTGCCAGCAGAAACAAACTCAAGAGTGCTCGTTCTGCTGCACCTTATGTGAGGTACAACATCTTTGGCTCTAGGACAGGACGCATGACGACGAGGTCAGGTAGCTTTCCTATACTCAATATTAACAAAGAGTTTCGTCAAGCCATATTTCCGACCAATGACCGGTTCGTAGAGCTTGATTTCAACGCTTTTGAGCTAAGAACTCTATTGTATCTTCTCGACAAAGAGCAGCCAGACATCGATATACACCAGTGGAATGTTGCTAACGTCTATAGAGGTATCCCTACCCGAGATGAAGCAAAGACAAGAATCTTTGCGTGGTTATTTAATTTGGACTCCAAAGATTATCTATCTGAGCGAGCCTACAGTCGAGACGAGATATTAGAAAAATATTGGAACGGCACATCCGTTATCAACCCATTTGGCAGAACCATCGAATCAGATAAATTCCATGCAACGTCCTACTTAATCCAAAGTACGGCTGTGGATATTGTTTTAAGACAGATGATAAAAATAGACAAACTGTTAAAAGATAAAAAGTCCCACATTGCCTTTACAATCCACGACTCAGTGGTTATAGATATGGCAGAAGAGGACATGAGTTTGCTACCAGTGCTAAAGAGACAATTCTCTACATTCAGGGACACACAGTTCTTAACTAACGTGTCTATTGGTGGTGACTTTGGGGATATGGAGAAAGAGACATGCTAGAAATAAATGGATTGATAACTGGGCTAGCTGGATTGGCAATAGGAATATTAGTACAAGAATACTTCCTCAGAGGGAGGATGAAGAAACGAGTTGACGAACTGTTGCTGCCATGCTGGACAGAATCTAGGATAGTAGCTATAGATAAAGTTATTGAATCCCTAGATCAAGGTATAAGGCACGGCAGGTGGCCAACAATAGCTCACTTTCGAAGAGATCTAATTCAGATGTCTGAAGAACTGAAGGTATACCACAAGGCAGGTGATTATAAAGAGAGCGAAGAATGAGTTTGAGTAGATTCTTTCTGTACTTGTCACGACTTTTTTCAGGTAAGTGTGAGCATGAAAGAGATGGGACTTACCTTGACTGGGAGAGCGAAGAATGAGTAGACACCCATACACACATAGCGCCGACTATATTAGAGAGCTAGGAGGGTATAACCAAGACGGCTCAATAAAGCTTAGTAGGTCAGATGCTTCTAGGATTCAAAAAGAAATTGCAAGCGTATTACAAATTGATACTGCTGTTCTTGCAACAAAGCTTTCTTTGAGGTTCCAGGAAAGTCATGGTATGCTCCCAGGTGAGGAGAGCGAAGAATAATGGATATTATAGGACTGGGACAGGCAGGCTGTAACATAGCCGAATGTTTTAGAAAATACCCACAATACAACATCTACAAGATAGACGTTGGCGTGGAAGGGGATAAATGTTTCAATGTCCCGAAGCAAAAGAACCCAGAGGATTAT
>Ga0098061_1001278_pt1 | contig 12222 bp, 17 predicted proteins | sample 22_taG_FD_92579 | JGI IMG/M metagenome (GOLD analysis project Ga0098061, IMG submission 92579) | Marine viral communities from the Subarctic Pacific Ocean - 22_ETSP_OMZ_AT15343 metaG | ecosystem: Environmental > Aquatic > Marine > Oceanic | place: Subarctic Pacific Ocean | collected 2015-01-20 | reverse complement strand
TACAAACAACACAAACACGAATATAATGAAAATAACTAACGAAGATAATATGAAATTAATGTCAAGGTATGGAGATAATCACTTTGACTTGTGTATAACTTCACCACCTTATAACTTAGGAAATAAACACCATACTGGTAATAAATATTTTACACCTTATAAAGACGATTTAAATGAAGTTGATTATCAAAAAAAACAAATTGAATTTTTAAATGAACTACATAGAGTTTGTAAAGATGACTCTTCAGTATTTTATAATCATAAAAATAGAATAAGAAACGGCTTACAAATATCACCTTATGAGTGGATATTTCAAACAAAATGGAAGGTAAAACAAGAAATAGTTTGGTATAATAGAAGTCAAAATTTTGACAATATAAGGTTTTACCCTTTTACAGAAAGAATTTTTTGGCTTTCTAAAAGCAAAGAAACTAAGTTTAAAAATAATATTGGTTTAACAGATTTTAACAAATGGAAACCAGAAGGCACAAATAAAAAACATAAAAGGGCGTTTCCTTTATCTTTGTGCGAAGCAATATTACTTTGTTACCCTAAAAATTTAAAAGTAATTGAACCATATTTAGGAAGTGGAACTATGGCTATTGCTTGTCATAATTTAGGTTTTAATTTAACTGCGTGTGAACTTGATAAAGAATATTATAATGCAGCTATGAAAAGAATAAATAATCATACTGCACAATTAAGAATATGTTAAAAACACGAATATAATGATAGAAGTAATACAAGCTAAAGTAGGATTAAACAAAGTTTATCATAGAGCAAAGTTAGCACTTGAAGATTTGGAAAAGAAAACACCACACAAAAAAGAACTTATAGCAACCCAGCGTGATAGTTTAATAGAACTTGGTGAAGCTTTACTTGTTTTCAATAGGTTAGATTTAAAATGTATGTCTTTAAGTGGTGACTTGTACCGAAACAATATTATGCTTTTAGAGTTACAAGCAGAAGTAAACGAATTAAAAAAAACAAATAAAAACCTTTTAGAAAATGCCACGTTGTAAAAAATGCAAAGAAAAGTTTGAAGCACTACACTTTAATCAAAAGTACTGCACCAAAACAGAATGTTTTGAAGAATGGATTATTAAAGCAAAACAAGTACAATGGAAAACAAAAAAAAGACGAATGAAAGAAGAACTAAAAACAACAAGTGAATTTGTAAAAGAAGCACAAAAATGGGTAAACCGTTTTGTAAGACTAAGAGATAAAGACAAAGGTTGTGTAAGTTGTGGTACACCATTAGTAGGTAAGTATGACGCTGGTCATTTTTTTAGTGCTGGTGGTCACGGTTCAGTAAGATTTGATTTAAGAAATATTCACTCACAGTGCACTTTTTGTAACCAGTGGCAACACGGAAACTTATTTAACTATCACAAAGAACTATTAAAAAGAATAGGAAGCGAAGAATTTAATAACCTGGAACTTCAAAGTAACGGTGTACACAAGCACGACAAAGAAGAACTAAAACAACTAATAAAAGAATTTAAACAAAAATGTAAGGAAATAGAAAATAATTCTTAAATTTACATACAAGAATTTAATTTTAAAACACAAGTATATGAGTAAAACAACAGACAAGGTTATAGACCTTATGGAAAAGGAACAAGCAACGCCTAACAATAAGTGCTTACCAAAAGAAAACATTTATAAAAGTTTGGCAGCGTTCCAGCAAGAATGTCAAGTAATACACAAAGGAACAAAAGGATATGGATATTCGTATGCTGACCTTCCAAGTATTTTAAGTGTTATCAATCCGTTATTAAAAAAGCATAAGCTTGGATTTACGCAACTATTAGACGGAACAGAACTACGTACTATTTTATTTCACGTAACAAGTGGTGACACTATAGAAAGTTGTGTAGCTATACCACAAGGTGTACAACTAAAAGGAATGAATGAATTTCAAGTGTATGGTTCAGCAATTACTTACTTTAGACGTTACGCTATTAGTAGCCTTTTAGGAATAGTAACAGACAAAGATACTGACGCTGGTGGTGAACAAATCAAACCAGCACTTGATGAAGGTACTTTTTTAAAAGCAATAGACGCTATACAAAACAATAAGTACACTAAAAAGCAACTGCAAGACAAATATTCTTTAAGTAGTAAACAAACTAAAACTTTAGAATTATGTTAGTACGTTGTTCATCACTTGGAAAAATAATGACTAACGCACGTTCTAAAAAAGAAGTGCTTAGTAAAACTGCTAAAAGTTATGTAAAGCAGACACTACTTGAAGACGAATTTGGAATAAAAAACGAATTCTGGTCAAGGTACACAGATAAAGGTAACGAAGTAGAACAACACAGTATTGACTTATGTAATGACGTTTTAGACTTTGGTTTTATGTATAAGAACGAAGAAAGGTTTACAAACAAATATATTACTGGTGAACCAGATATTATTACTGACGTAGTAGTAGATATTAAGTCAAGCTATGAAGCTTCTACTTTTCCATTGTTTGAAGACGAACTACCAAACAAAGATTACTTTTACCAGGTACAAGGCTATATGTGGCTAACTGGAAAACGTAAATCTTATGTAGCTTATTGTCTTGTAGACACACCACAACAAATTGTTGAAGATGAAATAAGACGTGAACATTGGAAGCAACAAAAGATTGATGAATGTTTAGACATACGTGAGTATGTACAAAGCAAACACCAATTTAGTCACATACCTAAAGAAAACCGTGTAAAGTTGTTTAGAGTAGATTATGACAAAGAAGTTATCCAAGCAATAAAAACACGAATTGAAGAATGTCGTGAATACTACAATGAACTAAAAGCAAAGCTTACTTTAAACGTAGAAAGTTGAAAAGTAAAGAACGCCAAATATTAGAAGAACTAAACCAGCAAGATTATAATTTAAAAGAAGAAGAAAATATTTATAGTAGATTTGACGCTTATAATGACAAGTATATAGTTGAAATAAAAAACCGTACTGAAGTCTATGAAGATACAATTATAGAATTTGACAAGTACGCTTACAATTTAACATATAGTAAACAAAAAAATAAAGTATTTTTGTATGTCGTTAAAATGGATCACAAGATTTACATTTTTAATATTACAGATTTAGACAAAGAAAATTATAGTTTTAAATGGGAGTGGCGAAGTTTACCAAAACAAACAGAATTTGAAAACAAGGAAAAGACGAAAAAATATATCGGATATATAAACATTAACAAATCAATCAATATGGAACAAAAAATAAATACTGGTGCAATCTTTAAAAACAATTATAAGAAAGCAGACACGCACCCTGACTACAAAGGAAAAATGAACTGTGAAGGTTTAGAAAAAGAAGTAGCGTTATGGGTACGTGAAACAAAGAACGGTGAAAAGTTTTTTAGTATGGCAATAAGTGAACCGTACAAACCAAGTGAAACACCAGTAACTAAAATGGAAAAACTACCTGAAGATGATTTACCTTTTTAATAGTTTTCGTGTTTATCTATTAAAAGTGAAAAGGCAGCATATTAATTTGTGCTGCTTTTTTTATACCTTTGAATAGTGGACTGGTTAAAAGAAATATCGAAAGACCATAAAGAATATGTAGCTATTGCAAAAAGAATGGGTGCTGGTTCATTTGCTGAAGACGTAATACAAGAAATGTATTTAAGACTTATTGACCACGCTAATTTGCAGAAGCTAATAAAAGACGGAAAATGTAACAAAATATATATTTACTGGACTATAAGAAACACTTACTTATTACACAAGGAAAAGCAAAAGACACAAATAGAAAATATTAGTTTAGAATATAAAGACGAATCAATGAAGGAAGAATGCTACGGAAAACTACTTAAAAAAATTAATGACGAAATAAACACCTGGCATTGGTACGACAAAATGTTATTTGAATTATACCGTGATAGTGGCAAAAGTATTCGTGAACTATCAAAGCTTACAAGAATAAGTGTTAAGTCTATTTGGCAAACTTTAAAACATTGTAAAGCAAGGATTAAAGATGCAGTAGGTGAAGATTACGAAGACTTTAGAAACACGGACTATGAACGTATTAAAATAGAACAATGAAAACATATTACTTTTATATAAAGAACGACACAGAAAAAGAACCTATTAATATAATACGTGCTACTGACTTACACGAAGCAATAAGAATATTTTGTTTACAGAAACAATTAGAAGAAGAAGATTTTTTAGAAATATATCAAGTAGAATTAAATTAGTATGAAGTTTATAAGAAAAAATAAATATTATAGCACAATAGTTTATGAATGGAATTTACCTACTGGTTTTACTTGCCCGAAAGCAGAAGAATGTTTAGTTAAAGTAGATAGAGTTACTGGAAAATTTAATAATAAAAGCAATGCTTATAGGTGTTATGCTGCTTCAAGTGAGCGTTTTCCTGCAGTAAGAAAACATAGGTGGAACAATTTTCAATTTATAAAAAACGGTGGAATACCTGAAATACCTAAAAAAGCAAAACATATAAGAATACACGCTTCGGGTGATTTTTTTAACCAAAAATATTTTGATTTATGGATTGAAATTTGTAAAAAAAACACGAATATTGAGTTTTGGGCTTACACAAAAAGTTTATCATTTTGGGTAAATAGAATTAATGATATACCAAAAAATTTAGTTTTAACTGCTTCTTATGGTGGTCGTGAAGATAGTTTAATTTCAAAATATAATTTAAAACATACTAAAGTTATAAAAGATAAAAAAGAAGTTGATGAAAGTTTAATTGATTATAATGATGACTTAGCAAGGACACCAAATTTAAACTTTTATTTATTAGATAATCATATAAAAAAATAAAAATGGCAAAAAAGAAAACAACAAAAAAGAAAAGCGAAGGTCTTGGTGACACTATCGCAAAATTTACAAAAGCAACTAAAATAGATAAACTGGTTAAGTTTGTAGCTGGTGAAGACTGTGGTTGTGACAAAAGAAAAGAAAAACTAAATAAGTTATTTCCTTATAATAGTAATATCAAATGTCTACAAGAAGACGAATACCATTTATTAAGTGGTTGGTTTGCTATTGAACGTAGTACAGTAACACCAAACGAACAACAAGAACTAAGAAAAATTTACAATAGAGTATTCAACAAAAAAACTTCTTCAAGTAGTTGTTCAAGTTGTGTACGTGATATGGTAGACCGTTTAAGAAGTGTTTACTTGGAATACGAAAACAAACAAAAGTAGTTATATAAGTGTACAATGAAAATACAATGAGATATGGCTAATGAAGAAAACTTAAAATCTTGGTCACCTGGTCAAAGTGGCAACCCAAATGGAAGACCAAAAGGAAGTAAGAATAGAAGCACAATAGCAAAGCGTTGGTTAGATTCTAATCAAAAGTATTTTAACCCACTAACAAACGAAGAAGAAACACTATCACAAGAAGATATAATGTCTTTAGCTTTAATTAAGAAAGCACGTAATGGTGATGTAAACGCATACAAAGCATTAATGGATAGTGGATATGGTGCACCTATACAACAGATTGACCAAACAATATTTGAACAACCAATATTTCCAGATATAAATGTTTCAAAGGACAACGGCGGTAAACAAGATAAGTAGGTTAGAAAAACGAATCAAAATAGTACAAGGTGGCACAAGTGCTGGTAAGACTATTTCTATTCTAATACTACTAATTGACAAAGCTATAAAAATACCTAACTTAGAAATAAGCGTAGTAAGTGAATCAATACCACACTTAAGACGTGGTTGCATACGTGACTGCATAAAATTACTTAAAGGTCTACACAGATACCGAGAACAACTTTTTAACAGAAGCTTGTTGAAATATCAATTTACAAATGGATCATTTATAGAGTTCTTTTCTGCTGACGAATCAAGCAAACTTCGTGGAAGTCGTAGAAATATTTTATACGTCAATGAGTGTAATAATATAACATTTGAAATGTTTAATGAAATGCACATAAGAACTTCAGACGAGGTGTATTTAGACTTTAATCCAACAAATGAGTTTTGGGTGCATACTGAATTAAAGAACGATAGTAACGCAGATTTTTTAATATTAACTTATAGAGATAACGAAGCACTAAGTCAATCAATAGTAAATGAACTTTTAAAAGCACAAGAAAAAGCAAAGACTTCAGCATTTTGGAAAAATTGGACACGTGTATATATTGACGGTCTTATTGGCAACTTACAAGGTGTAGTGTTTGACAACTGGAAACAAATAGACGAAGTTCCTGAAGATGCAAAGCTTTTAGGATATGGTTTAGACTTTGGGTATAGTGCAGACCCAACTGCAATTGTTTCTGTTCACTTGTGGAATGGTAAAAGAATAGTAAACGAAGTATGCTACCAAACAAGGTTAGTAAATGAAGAAGTAGCTAACAAACTACCTAAACACGAATTAGTAATAGCTGATAGTGCTGAACCAAAAAGTATAGAAGAAATCAGAAGACTTGGTTATCAAATTAAAGGTGCTACAAAAGGTAAGGACAGTATTTTATTTGGAATACAACTTATGCAAAACCAAGAATATTTAATAACGTCTACAAGTCTTAATTTAATAAAAGAACTTAGGGGTTATGTTTGGGACACAGACAAGACAGGTAAACAACTAAACAAACCAAAAGGTGGTCAAGACCATTTAATAGATGCTCTAAGATACCACGAACAAGAAAACTTAAGCAATAAGAATTACGGAACTTATCACATTAGGTAATACAAAAACAAGAAAAATAGTTATATAGATATGGAAGCTGAAATATTAGTACCAACAGAACTTAACGAAATACCATTAAAAAGCTATCAACAGTTTATGGATAGTTACGAAAAGTCAAATGACGAAGAATTCCTTTGCCAAAAAATGGTACAAATCTTTTGTGGTTTAAGACTACGTGATGTATTCCAGGTTAAGTGGTCTGATGTAAAAGAAATTACTATACACCTTTCAGAAATGTTTAAAAACAAACCAAGCTTTCAGCACAAGTTTACTTTGCAAGGTATTGAATTTGGTTTTATTACAGACTTAGAAAATATGAGTTTTGGTGAGTACATAGACTTAACACAGAATCTTGACAAGGTAGAAAACTGGCATAAAGCAATGGCAGTAATGTACAGACCTATTACAGAAAGACGAAAAGAAAAATACGAAATAGAAGAATACAACGGTACTAATAGTTATGCAGAAGTAATGAAGTTTGCACCTTTGGGAGTTGTGTTAGGTGCGCAGGTTTTTTTTTGGGATTTAATAAACGACTTACTTCAAAGTTTGCTGACATTTTTAAAAAGCGAGATGATGACGAAGGAAATGAAACAGACTTTAGCGAAAGAACTCAATTTGCCGAACGGTGGGGGTGGTATTCAAGCATATATGCAATTGCTAACGGAAAACTTCAAGGGTTTAGAGGTGTCACCAGACTACCTATACAAGACTGTCTTACCTGGCTTACTTTTGAAAAGCAAAAAAGAAATATTGAACATAACGAAATGCAGCGACAACTAAAAAAATAATATGTACTACGAAATTTTAACAAAGCTACAAACAGAACTAAATAATGATCCATTAATTAACACCGTAAGTGAAGGTGATATTTTTAGTGTAGACTTATCTAAACAGACTATATTTCCTTTGTGTCATATTATGGTAAATAGTGCAACCTTTGTAGACAATGTAATTCAGTATAATATTTCTATAATAGCTATGGATATTGTAGACGTATCAAAAGACGAAACAACAAACAAGTTTAGAGGTAACGACAATGAACAAGATATACTAAACACACAAATAAATGTGTTGAATAGACTATACGAAAAACTAAGACGTGGTAATTTATATGATGACAATTACCAAGTAGACGGTTCACCAAATGTAGAACCATTTATAGATAGATTTGAAAATAAGTTAGCTGGTTGGACTATGTCTTTTAATATGAACACACCTAACACAATGACTGTTTGTGATGTCTGAAACTAATTTTTTATTGGAAGCTTTAAAGGAGTTTGAACAGAAAGTAGTTCAAGCTGCAAAAGATAATTTAACCAAACAAAATACAAGTGGTGAATTAAGCAAGTCAATAAAAGGTGATGTCAAACAAATGCCAAATAGTATTAGAGTATTTTTCGAAATGAATGAATATGGCTTTTACCAAGATAGGGGTGTAAAAGGTACAAAAGGTGGTAAGTCTTTAGACAACTTTGCTTACACTAATAAAATGCCACCACCAAAAGCATTTGACAAATGGGTTGTAAGAAAAGGTATTTTTGATACTCAAATAAGAGATAAGAAAGGAAAATTTAAAAGTCGTAAAGGTTTAAACTTTGCAATAGCAAGAAGTATATTTGAAAAAGGAATTAAACCAACAATGTTTTTTACTAAACCATTTGAAAAAGCATATAACCAATTACCACAAGAACTTATAGACAAGTACGGTTTAGATATGGAAAACTTATTACTATCAATTATAGACGAAAACTTTAAACAATATTATGGCTAAGATATTTGCACGTTCACCTTACGTATTAGAAATAGACGAATCAAGTGTAGTTGGTTCTAAAGTAGAATTATTTTTTTACTATACTGGTTCAGCACCAGCGAACCCACAATACACACTAACTAAAAAAGTACCTTCAAGTACTAACCTAAAAATGTACTATGATGTTTCACCTTATTGTAGAGATTATATAGAATTTACAACCAGGCAAACGGCTATTGGAACTTTACCAACTACAAGTGGTATTTCTGCAAGTGCTAACAACCAATATGTATTAGTACAAATTAAAAGATACAAAGAAACTACTGCGGGTAACTTTACACTATTAGACACAACTTCTTATATGTGTTTAGACGGTTACGGTTATTATTCAGAAGGTGCGAACCCTACAAATGCTGACTTCATTGTAGCAAGTACAAGATTTGCTACATTAAAACAAGATACATACTACTATAAATATAATGCTAATAGCACACCAGCAAGTGTTACAAGTGATAGAGCGGGTTTAATTGGTATAAATGCTTCTGTTGTAGATAGTATTAGATATACAGATTTAGTAACTGGTGGCACTACACAATTTAATACACCTTTTGCAAGTGGTACAGTTATTTATGACGTTCCAACTGTTTGGGCTGGTTATTATGGTAACGGTAATAAATTAGAATTGTGGCAAAGTATTACAAGTGGTTCACCAACACTTTTAGGAACTTGGAACTTTAAACCAGTATGCGAACCAAAATACACACCAGTAAATATTGACTTTGTAAATAAAGCTGGTTATTGGCAACGTGAGTTCTTTTTTAAGGTATCTAACAACAACATAAACACGAAAGAAAGTACTGCAAATTTAATGCAGTCAAGTAGTCACAGTTACAATACAATTCAAGGTCAAAGAAAAGGGTTTAATAATAACGGTCAAGAAAGTATAAGTGTAAATACTGGAAACGTAGAAGAAAGTTATTTTGAAACTATACAACAAATTATGTTAAGCGAAAAAATAATAATTGATGACTTACCTGTATTGTGTAATACAAAAAGCTTACAAAAACAAAAAGGTATTAACCAACTAAAACCAGCAAATTATCAATTAACTTTTAACTACGCTTTTGACACTATTAATTCTGTAATATAATGCGAAAGGTACAAATATATATAGAGGGTGTTATGCTTGACTTGTTTAATGATGAACAAGTAAACTTGAATAGCACCGTACAAAACATAAGTGATATTTCAAAAGTCTTTACAGATTTTAGCCAATCGTTTACCGTACCAGCGACAAAGCACAACAACAAAGTTTTTCAGCATTGGTATAATTCAGATTTAGAGTTCTACGATCCAACAAGTGCTGGTGGTACACTTTCAAGCTATGACGTAAACATACGAAAAGACGCACGACTTGAATTAAATTTAACTGCATTTAGAACTGGTAAAATACAACTTGAAAAAGCGAATCTAAAAGACGGAAAAGTAGATAGTTATTCTGTAACTTTTTATGGTGATGTAACAAGCTTAAAAGATAAGTTTGCTGAAGATATGTTAAGTGACGTAGACCTAAGCACCTTAGACCACACTTATACTGGTGCAGAAGTTTACAATAGAATTACAGACCACACTACTGACTATGACGTTAGATACCCTTTAATTAGTTCTTCAAGATATTGGACTAATACAGGTGGTGGTACTGATGACATAACAGTTACAAATGGAAGAATTGCTTATAATGAATTGTTCCCTGCAGTTAAGATAAAAAAATTGTTTGACGTTATTGCTACACATTATGGTGTAAGTTTTAACGGTAACTTTTTGACAAATGAAAGGTTTACAAAATGTTTTTTATGGGCGAAAAACACGAAAGAAAATACCTTTGTAACTGCAGCTAAAAAAGTAGACTTTTCAAGTGTAGTTTATGCAAGTGGTTCTGCTCCAGCAAATAGTGGTGTAGACTTAACTAATGACATTATAAACTATCACTATTTAGACGTAACACCTGGTGTAGGTGTAGCACCTTCTTTATTTTCTTTTGTTATTGACTTTTCAATCACACCAAGTGACACTTCTACTACTTACTATATTGACGTACATAGAAACGGTATTTTTTCACATACTATTCAAGGTTCAGACGTAAACACGTACCAATTAATACAAGACCAAAACACACCTGGACTTGACGAACAAATAGAAATATATGTACGTGCATCAAATCAAATAAATATAGATACTGTAACTAATTGCTATTGGTCTTATAGTGTGTTAGGTGTTCAAGCTAATGTAGATGAATTTACTATAACTGGTGCTACACAAACAATAAACGGAAATACAAGTCTTGGTTCTTTAGTGCCTGAAATGAAAGTATCTGATTTCTTTAGTGGTGTACTTAAAGCGTTTAATTTAACTTGTTATGGTACTGACATAGACACGTTTCAAATAGAACCTTTAGACGACTGGTATTCACTTGGTCAAATATATGACATAACAGAATATACAGACGTAAAAAGTATAGACGTTTCTCGTGTACCATTGTATAATAAAATAGCTTTTAAATATCAAGAAAGCGAAAGTGTAATAAACAAACAATTCAAAGCTTTATTTTATCGTGAGTATGGAAACACGGAACAATCCTTTACTTATGACGGTGGCGAATTTACTATTGAATTACCATTTGAGAATTTAATGGGGCAAAAGTTTACTGGTACAGATTTACAAGTAGCTTACGCACTTGACGAAAACCTTTCACCATATACACCAAAACCTTGTTTAATGTATATGTACACGAATCAAAGTACAAGCGTTAAATTTTATAATGGAACTGGTGAACAAACTATCACAAACTATTTACCTTTTGGTCAAGAAGTAAACATAAATAGTCAAACAGACTTTAGTTTAAATTTTAGTGCTGACAGAAGTACATTTAATTTAGCACCAAATTACAATAATCTATATGCTACATATTACGAAAGTTATTTACTTAATTTATTTAATGTAAGAAATAGACTTGTAAGTGTAAAAACACAATTACCAATAAGCATACTTACAAAGCTTGAATTAAATGATAGGGTTGTAATTAGGTCGAAAAGGTATGTAATTAACGAAATGAAGTCAAACCTAAATACTGGTGAAGTAAGTTTTACTTTACTACTTGATTTTCGTGAAGTAAGAATACCAATAGCAGTACCTACTAATCCTGGTGCTGGTTGTGTAGACGTTCCAATTACTTTAGGTAATGGTGTTTGTTCTGTAAATATTGCAACATTAACGGCTGGTGTAACTATCACACCAAGCACAGTTACAAGTAGCCAAGTTATAAGCGTATGTGTTCCAGCAAATGCAACACCACAAACTTTAATAGTAACAGAAGAAAGTAATAGTTTACTACCACCTATTTTAAGAAAGTATTTAGTAACTGAAAATTTTGAAAGAATAGAAACAGAAGATAGTGCAGCACAAAACATAGCTTTAACAGTTACAGAAACTTATTGTAATGGTGCAGTAAACGACTATACAATTTATATAACACAACCATAAAGAAATGTTAGACAAGATAATAGAAATGCTAAAATTAACTGACCACTACGGAATAAGTGAAGAAATAGAAATAGCAAAAGGTAAATACAAGTTAAGTGATAATTTAAAGGAAATATACAAGCAAGAACAAAGAAATTTAAAATTTAAAAAGCTTAACAATGGCAGAAAAACGGACAATCAATCTTGATGTAAACACGAATGCTGAACAAGTTGGAAATCAATTTGACAACT
>Ga0098061_1001276_pt1 | contig 12231 bp, 9 predicted proteins | sample 22_taG_FD_92579 | JGI IMG/M metagenome (GOLD analysis project Ga0098061, IMG submission 92579) | Marine viral communities from the Subarctic Pacific Ocean - 22_ETSP_OMZ_AT15343 metaG | ecosystem: Environmental > Aquatic > Marine > Oceanic | place: Subarctic Pacific Ocean | collected 2015-01-20 | reverse complement strand
TAACAGACAACACTGAAGATTATAATAATTTGGCAGCCAAGCGCAAGGGCTTTTCAATGAAATCAAAAGTAAAGGATTGGGGTGATTTTTCTTTTGGCACAATGATAGTATATGAAGAAATAGAAAAGGATGGTACTCGTGTAAAAGTTTATCCATTTTCATTTACTTTTGAGATAAATGATGATGAGCCTAGTAGCCTTGGAGTTATTTCCTATGCTTGCTTAGATCCACAACAATTACTTGAAAATTTAGTGAAGGATGCTGATAAAGCACTTATGGGGAATATCATTGAAGGCTCGCGATCACATTTGTTAGCAATTAATAATGGGCACGTTTCTTCGACACTGGTTCAAGATTTTCGGTCATTTAACACAATAGAAGAATTGCCATTAGATTTCTCTATTACAGACAATGAAGTGTTTTCTAATCTGCGGAAAGATCTTCGGGGTGAAAGAATTGATATTAATGTTCCAAAAACTTACTTTTCAAAGATAGCTTTGTCCAAGGATCCAGAGCATAATTGTCAGTTTGCTTTTTCGCTTGATTGGAGAAAAATTCTAATTGATAATTCCTTGTTTGGAAACCTATTCAGAAAAGATGAAGAGATGCTCCAATTGATGACTAGAAGTTCAATTGAGGCTTTAAGGGTCTTTAGAGTGCGAATAGCAGGAAGCCCTCAAGCAGGATCAGATCCCTTTTATCAAATGTTAGATGGAGGTATTCGTACCCTTGGAACTCTTGGAAATCCAAAGCTGTTTGATTCTGATGCAGAAAATAAAATGATCATTCTAACGAAAGATGCCTTTGATCCATCGAGAGATAGGTCTATTTTAAAATCCTATAAAAGTAAATCTGGGGATGGAATTCAAGAGGTTTTAAATCTTGGTCCGCCCGTTTTTGGCTTTCGGCATTTTGGGGGTACTGATAGAGGCGTTGCTTCCTTGAATGATGGGCACTATCAATATAAAATTGAAATTGAGATTTTAGATAAATCTGCTTTTATCGTAAACGAAAAGTTAGTTTCACTACACAGGCATATCAAAACTTTAAAGAAGTATTATAATAAAGCAATTGAGCCGAAAAGAAATGCGGCTGCGCCGCCCTCTGATAGTCCGTACATTAAAGATACCAGAGAAGGTTACGATCCTGGCGAAATAATCCCAGGGAATTATAATGTTACTACAAAGCGTTTTACAAAATCGTTTATTGATAGGAACACTAATAACGAAGGTGAGCTTATAGCAGACTTGAAAATTCCAATTAGAGACTTCATCAGGACTTTAAAATTCTTTTCTAAAAAATGGAAAAGGAATTTAGAGAATCAAATCAGAAACTCTTTAATGAGTTGGATCAACCCCAACATAGCAACGCCCGAGAGCATCATGATCGTAATCAAATTAATGGAAACAGTTTCTAGTAAGGTGTCTTCTGTTTTGGGTACTGTTTATAAAAATAATCTATCTTTTACAAAAGATAATGAACAATCAGTAATCAAAAAATCCATTACGGCAAAAAATCGAGCATTTGAAATTAGGGGCGGATCTTCAGAATGGTTTAGTGTAAATACAAAAGATACTTCTGGTTTCATTTTTCTTCCTACTAGCGACAATGTTTCTAGAGAAAGTTCTGATATACTTACGAGAGAGCAGCAATTACGACCGCCAGGCTCTCAACCGATATCTCTTTCACGCCCCGAGCTTGCAGGTGGTTATGTTTCTCCAAGAGTTGGTGGACCTATGCCCTCTGCTCGACAAGCTACCGATTCAGGTTTGCGTAAAATCAGTCACAAAGATTATGATCTTAGAGTGAGTGAAGAATTACAAAAATTTTGGACTTCGGATGATACATTTTTGTCCGACGATCTTGGAAGCCTTTTAGATACTAATGGAACTTATTTTACACCATCCTTTATTCAACTTTCAAGAGGACCAGCAGTACAAGTTGAGGGACCAACACTTGACACCTCCGTTGAAACTAAACCTCAACAGCAGAATTTATTTAATTACAAAAGCACTAAAGTTTCTGTAAAGACTGCTAAAACTATAGATTTTTTGAAGCCTATGGCGCAGAATCTGGCGGGTGCTTCGTTTAAAGAAGAAGAGGAGTATGACGAGGAAGCTTTAAAAAAGATGTTGAATAAAAAAATAGTTTCAAGCTTTGGCTCAAATCAAGATATGGTTGTTGAAAGCCCCAATAATCCGAAACTAGAAGCAGTGTTTGGCAAAACTACATCCAAAGCACCAGCTAGAAAATCTCCACCAGAATTTGCTGGCTGTTCTTCAGAGTTGGCAATAAGTGAGGTTGAAGAAAAGGAGGAAGCATCAACTCCGATCTTACTTAGTATAGTTAAGGACGAATCAGGAGGTCCAGTAAAAATGGCTGATTTTGATCTGAGGGCAAAAATACGACCACGACTATCTAAAACATATGATGCTGTTAATGGAGATTTACCATATGCAGAATCAGAGGCAAATACTGAAGCAAAGGTTCGTAGTATTTTAAAATCAGCTCCACCTCAAATTAAAGGATTGCTTCATTATGAAACCGATAAGGCTAATTATAACGAAGAAGTAAAAGAGTTGTACGAAAGCCTGTCATCAGACAAGTCAAAATATTCAGAGTTTGTTTATAAGACACAAGTAATAAATAAGATCGAGGCACATGTTGGATATGAATTGGATAGCGAGGGGGAGCCTCTCATTAATAAACCTATTTGGAAACCAATAAAGGAAGGCGAAACTGACGTAATAAAAGAATTTCCCAATAGATCGCTAGTATGTCGAAATACTCCATATGCTGATGAAAACTTTTCAATCACAAGGGATGAGAATTTTGACAAGCAAACATATGATGAATACTTTATTTTAGAGGCACCCATAGATGAATCTAAAGAGTTTATTGATGAAAGTAAGATGAAAAAAACAGACATTGGGGATGTGTTGTCGATGCTTGCAAAAGGGAAGAAAAGAAGAAGACCAGAAGACGATATAGGAAAAAGAGAAGAAGAAGAAAAGAAGAGAAGAAGGAAAAAAGAAAACAAAGGAAAGGGGCGCAAGAGCAAACCTCAAGATTAAGATATGGCAAATGGATGGAAACATAGGATAAGACTAACCAGTATTCAAACGTCTTCTGCTCCCTATAAGTGTGATTTTGGCATTGCAGGCGGCTCTTTATCTTTTGATTCCACCAATAATATTATGGGATCTGGGATGCCTGATAATGCTTATGTCATGCAAAGCGAGGCAATAGGACAGGCACATTGCGCGAAAGAAACATGTTTTGAGATTGATTTAGCTAATATTCCGAACGATAACAATAGAACCATTGATGTTCTTCGGTTTTCTTCTAATAATATCTGGCACCAAGGAACTCTACATATACCAGAAGAGAAATTAAAAAAACGCAATGGGTTTGGGAAAACTTTAAATGTCAAATCCGATTTTACTCTTGGAAATAATGAAGTGTGGGCAGAGTGGGAGGTATCCGACTCCGAAGCAATTACTATTGCAGAAAGCAATCGAACAAAAGCAGAAATTTTAATTGAGCCTCCTCAAAATCTTTTTAATTGGATTTATGATGGTAAAAGTCCTACCGATCCTTTATGGAGCGAAGCACCAAAGTGGTGGTCAGACGAGCTAGAGTGGGGAAGTTTTGTTAGAGGGAATTTTAGTGGAAACTCATATGAAGATTTAGCATTCAATATGCATATTCCATTTCTTTTCAGCGATATTGACCAATCCTCTCAAGGGGCTCAATCGGTTAGAGATGTTTATGCAAAGATTACGCCCTCGTATAACTTTTACATTCAATCTTATGAAGATACGCTTGCTAACTTTAGTGTACCAACAACTCTATTACCAAATGTGTATGTTTTTATGTCTGAACTTGACAAGAGATTTCTTGATAATGAAAACTCCAGATTTAAAAAGCATATAGACCTGTATACTGATGATGGAAATGTTCTTGTAGAAAGTATGTTTGAGGATATTGCTGTTATAAAGAGAACTGGCGAACGGTGTAATGATGAGCAAATAGGATTGGGAAGCTGCGTAAAAATAGGCGAAGAGGATGAGGGACAATATTTTGATAAATGGTCAAAAGCAATAAATAGATTGAGAGTAAATTATGAATCACTTGATAATTTGCAAAACTCTTATCGTGATACTGCTTTTCCAATGAGCAACCTTGATCTTGTAAAAGATGCCGAAGGTAAACAACGGCTATTTCCAATGAACATAAAAATTGATTTTGTGACGGATGTTAATACAAAATTTGCTGACGCACTGAAGAGTGCGAAATTGTCTTCAACTCTTATTAAAAAGATCAGTCAGAGCCATGCACAAAATCCTTTTGGGGTACAATTGAGTTTTGAAAACTGGAATAATGTCGATCAAGAAGCTTGTGATCTCATTAAAGAATTTCAAACTCTTGAAATGTGGGATCTTGATAAGTGGCTCGACTCTTCTCCAAAAATGTCAGATATGATTGCTGATAATCCTGTTTTTTATGGAAGAGTTAAAGAAGAGGTTGAAGCCGCCGAACACCCCGATGCAAGTCTTTTTGTTTTGCTCATGAAGGAGTTTTTTAAACTAAAGGTAAATGAAATAGTTAAGCAAGAAAAAAGAACATTCAAAAATATTTTGGATGGAGATCTTGCTTACTCTGAGACTCTCCTGTATAGGGTAGAAAAATACGAAGATGAAAATTATGTGCAATCGTTTTGGTTTCCAAACTCAAGCGACATTGATGTTTTAAGTTATGTTGATACGCAAGTAAAATACAATATTCCATATTCCTATAAAATCTATGCCTATCAGTTGGTTGTTGGAAACGAGTATGAATACCAAACTAATGAAGTTAGTTATTTTTCAGAATGGCCTGCGCCATTTGAACCACCCGAACCACGACACTCATTAGCAGATGAAGAGATGATAGACACACAAACAGGCGAAGCGCCTACTACGCAAGAAGGCGGCGATGCAGGCGAAGCTGTTGCCGAAGCTGCCGCTGGTCTTACGGCTGGTCCAAGTGGTTTTACTGGTCTAGGTTTCCCGCCAACCGAGTCACCCGCTACATCTACAGAAGAAGATTCTTCATCTCCTGCGGCGCAAAATGGCAACGGAAACACTTCTGGAAATGGACTAAGAGAAACATATGCTGCTGGAGGCGACTCCATAACACTGAATGGCGATTCTCCAACAACAGTGTCCCCAGGCGCAGATATTGTTGAAAGTAATGAAGTGATTTCAACTTCAACTTCGGATTCTGATCTTGATCCATTCCAAGCTCGCCTATGTGTATTCAATATGCCATCTTTGAGGCTTATAAAAGTTCCTTATTATTTTTCAGAGTGGGATAATCCACGAGGAATAATCGTAAAAGACAGCCCTCCAATTCCACCTAATGTTAGTATCATGCCATATCTCGGAACAGATGATAAAGTTATGATATGGCTTAATGGAGCAGTTGGAGATTTTTGGGCGGAAGACATTCAATTTGGCGGCACAGAAGTTATTGATAGAAGTCGTTTTGTTAAAAACAGCAAGGGAGAGATTCATTTTAAGAGCGATGATCCTGCCTCTGTATTTGAAGTATTCAGAATAAAAGAAAGACCAAAATCATTTGCGGACTTTGCACTTTCCAATCCTATTCGAATTTTCACCAAAGGATCTAATGCAAGTTCGTTTGTTGACAAAGGGCTTAAGCCAAATCAAAAATACTATTACACTTTTAGAGCAATAGATGTTCACGAACATATTTCAAATCCAACTCCAGTTTATGAAGTTGAGCTAGTAAAATCAGAAGAGAACATTTATACCCTAGTTAACACAATTGATATGGGAACAGAACCAGAAAGACAAATATCAAAATGTGGAAGAAAATTCATTCAAATAAAGCCGTCCTTTTTGCAGACAGCTCTCAATGAAAATGTTTTGTCGAAGATACAAAACAAAAATAACATTCAACAAGATGCAATTAAAAATCCAGGTGAAACAGTCTGGAACAGCGGCGCAGATAATATAAAGAAGTTCAAGGTTAGATTGAGTTCAAAAAAGTCTGGAAAAAAAATGGATATCAATTTAAGATTCAAAATAATTATGTCTGAAGCTCCCAAATTTGATCTCCCAGCAAAAAATACTTTGCCAACGGTGGCTGGGGCTGCTACGACCGGCTTAATGACTGGACCTTATTCTAATGATTCTGGCTTATAACAAATAGAGGCGTGAAACCAAAGACCAAACTATTTATTGAAGACATAGGAGAAAAACATGGCATTTATTGACAATAGTGGAGATATCATTCTTGATGCAGTATTGACTGACACTGGACGATTTAGATTAGCAAAGGGTGATGGCTCTTTTAAAATTGTAAAATTTGCCTTGGGTGATGATGAAATCAACTACTCTCTTTATAATAAAGACCACGCCAGCGGTTCAGCATATTATGATTTAGAAATTTTGCAAACACCAGTTTTTGAAGCATTCACAAACAATACTTCCACAATGAATAGCAAATTGCTTTCGATTCCAAGAACAAATCTCTTGTACTTACCAATATTAAAAATCAATAACGCAAGCAATCGAACTGCTGAAAATGGAACACATAGTCAAAATAATGGGTTTGCGGTTGCTGTGACTCAAAAGACCTATAACAACTTTAAAGTTGGAACGGGGGTTTTTGATGGGGAAGACGCCTCTGCAACAAATGTTGCTCGACTTGATCAGGGACTAGACACAAGAGATATTAGCTTCACTTATCAAATCGATCAAAGCTTAAAAGAGGAGCAATACATTGTTGAGATGGATAGTCGTCTTGGGTATGTGGTAAATCCAACTGGTGATGCAACAAAGACAGCGGCAAGTTTTATTGATGATGATAATATAGCGAGCTATTATGTCTCTACAGCAACTGGCAATGGATATGTTTCAGATATTAAGCAGCTCCTAGGTGCAGCGTCGATTTTTTCAGCAGATGGACAAACAGTTGATGGTATTTTAACATTTTCTGCTATTGCTGGTCCTCAAGGGAGTTGTTTGAGATTTAGAATCAAATCTACTCTTGAACTTATTTCAAGTGATTTCTTGTTTGATAAATTGGGAGGATCTTTAACCAATGCACAGAAAACAGCATGGCTAGGAACTGGTGCTTCGACGGGTCCGACATATAAATATATTGACACTATTGTAAAAGTTACTGGCGCAACAACGGGATTCAAAATTGATGTGCCTGTGAGATTCATTAAATGCACGGCAGCATGTGATTCGTAAAGGATAATAAAATATGGCTACAGTTTACAAAACTTTTTTAAATAACGACATCAAAAGCACAAGGACATTGCTTCACGAAGCAATTCCTCTAACTGGGACGATTGTTTCAGGAACTTATGGAGCAGATACTGTTGCTCTTGGAAGTGAGACAAATATCAAAAACTATGCTCACGGAATGTTTCAGAGTGTTTATGATTATCCCTATCTTTCATCTTCTGCAAATCATATTTTTGATTTGACGTTTGGATATTCATCTGGCTCTGCTCTTTCGGCATCTACCAACAAACAAAATGCAAAGAAGTGTAATATCTATAATCAGATGGCAGGCACTTTAATGGGTTATGACGCGACAGGAAGTGTTATTAAGTTTGATGAAGACGGCGATATTGCAGCAGGCGGAAACAAGATAAGTTCATCTGTTTTTATTAATTTCTCTCGACTGCTTCAAAAGGATGAAGTTAAAAAAGGATCTTATTCCCTGAAGTTGGGTGCAAGTGGATCATATACTACTGGCTCTGCCGCAACAGAATTTAATGAACTTGTTACCATAACTGATACAGGGGCAGCTACGGCTTATAAAGTGAATTCTGCTGTAGGGGAGTATGGGATTTTATATGCTACTGGATCTGTGGTAAGCGATGGAACTAAAGTAGGACTCATATTTTATCAAGCGGGTGTTGTAGTTCTTACTGGTTCTATATTTATGACAGGCGGTGTAGACAATGGAGTGGCGACATCTCAAACTATGAGTATGAGCGGGTCATCTAATGATTTTAACTCACTTTTGACTGGTGCCTCAATTCAAAATATGTGCGATGCAGTAAGGCACAGAATTTACGATATGTCTTTTAATAACACGACAGAGTTGAATTCAACAATTCATTTTTGTCGGGTCAATAGCAGCGACTATAACTATAGTGCAAATCCAACTTATGTAACTGCGAGTCAGATACGAGTGAAGAACACACAAACAGATGCTCCTATAAGCTACATAACAACAGTCGGATTATACTCTGCTGACAATGAACTATTGGCAGTCGCAAAAGTTAGTGAGCCGCTGAAAAAAGATCCAACAAACGAAATGACGCTGCGTGTACGCCTTGATTATTAGTATGGAACTATTTACAAACAGCAATGCCATTTTACAAATTCGAAAAGAATGACCTGTTCTACAATCGAATAAAAACATTCCCTTCAATAAAGTTTAATATATACAAAGATGGTGTCGTTTATAATAATGATACGCAATATACAGGCGACTTTGGAAGTAATGTAAAACATGTACCATCAGGAAACATAAGTCTCTATGAAATGAATGTTGATAGACCTTCGGGACAGTTAGTATATCCATTCGTAACAAAGCAAGGTAGTTTAACTTCTTTCAAAACTGTAAGCACCTCTAATTTTAATAGCGACTTTTCTTATGGCGAAACGATAACTGGAACTTATCCCCTTTCATCAAGCATTTCTTCTGATAGGTTTGCGGCAGGCGTGAACGGATCTGCGGCTGCTTACTATAGAGATGCCCTTAAAAACACTTTAAATGATTATACCAAAAACAGCCCGCATTATTCTTTTAGTTCTAGTCTGGGAAACAAAGATACGCAACAAATAAGGATTATCAGCATTCCTTCAATTTTCTACGGATCTTCATTAAAAAAAGGAAGTTGCTCATTAAAGTTTTTTGTTTCGGGTTCACTCATTGCAGAACTCAAAGACGATAACAGAACTGGTGAATTAAAACAAGTTTCAGCAAGCGCAGGAACAGCATCAGGAAGTGTTGGTGGCGTTGTGATGTATAATCAAGGATTTATTATCCTCACTGGTAGTTGGGATTTAGATGCTTCGCATACAGCAGATTATGGTAGGGGTAGCGCCACAGCTCCAAAATGGGTTGATTTTGCTTTTACGGGCTCTACTGCAACATACTCAAGTTTTGAAATGGCATTCAGTGGAACAAATTATGTGCCCACGATGACAATGTTCGCACACATGCCAAAGGGAGAATTGAACCACTCAAACAACCCAACATTTTTAAGTTATGGTCAATCTGCTTCATTGACACCCATAACGAGTTCGATCTCATACAAAGAAAATTCAACGCTATCAATTAAGAATATTGCTAAAACAAACTTCATTGATCCAACAGGCAGTTTTGAAAAGACAACTTACATTAACAGAGTCGGCATATACGACAAGTACAAAAATCTCATAGCCATCGCAAAACTTGCTACTCCAGTTCGCAAAAGAGAAACAGATGAACTAACGCTCAAACTCAAGCTAGATTTCTGATATAATGTTTCTATGATTCTTGGTCTTGATATTTCGACAAGCATAACAGGATATTCAATTCTTGATCTCGACGGAAAGATTATCAAAATAGGATCGTGGGACTTCAGAAACAAAAACAATTTCAGAACACTTTTTGAAAAAGCCCACGCCATAAGAGGCAATCTTTTAAAAATAAAAAACGGCTATGATGTAAAGCATATTTTTATCGAGCCCGCTCTCCATATGTTTTCAGCAGGCAAATCTTCTGCTAAAACATTAGCAACATTAACAAAGTTTAACGGCATTGTCTCGTGGTTTTGTTATGATTTATTTATGATCGAGCCTGAGTACATACCCGCTGTAAGTGCCCGCAAGAAATGTGGAATAACTATTAAAAGAGGCGAGAAAGCAAAAGAGCAGGTTATGCGCTTTCTTCTTGACAAAGAGCCTGGTTTTAGTGTAGAATGGACTAAACATGGAAATCCAAAACCACATTATTACGATGAAGCCGATTCGCTAATAATAGCAAAAGCGGGGCACGAATGCTTGAAAGAAAAATTAAAATCCTAGAAGACTTTCTTGGCGGCTACCAAAGATCAAAAGACGAGCTGCTTTTCTTTTGTCCAAAATGCAACCATCATAAGCCAAAGCTTTCAGTAAACATTGACAAAAATGTTTTCAAATGTTGGGTGTGCGATTATAACGGTCGCACAATCACCCACCTTGTTTCATCCTACGGCAAGCCAGAACATCACTCACAATGGAAAACAGAGTGCGGTATTGTGGATATGTCCGAAGTTGACAAAGAAGAAGAGAAAGAAGAACTCATAACTCTACCAGAAGAGTTTATTAGTTTAACAAGCAAGAGGACAACACCACTTTCGCTTCCTGCGCGAACGTATCTAAAAAGCCGTGGAGTGTCTTATGAAGATATTCTTTGGTGGAAGATCGGCTTCTGCCCTGACGGCCTTTGTGGTGGGCGTATTATTGTTCCATCATTTGATATGAATGGCTCCGTCAATTATTATGTGGCTCGAAACTATGAAAACGATTTCAAAAAGTATTATAACCCACAGGTTAAAAAGGACTTTATCTTTAACGAACTTTACCTCGACTGGAGTAAAGACATTACATTAATTGAAGGCGTCTTTGATGCAATCGTTGCTCGCAATGCTATTCCATTGTTGGGTTCAACACTGAGAGAAGACAGTTACATTTTCCAAAGAATCATTGGCGAATGCGATAAAATTTATGTTGCTCTTGATGCCGACGCAAAGAAGAAAGAAGACAAAATAATAAGAATGCTTCTGTCTTATGGATTGGAGGTTTACAAGATTGATACGAGTGGTTGCGAAGATGTGGGCGCAATAACAAAAGAGGAATTTCAGCAGCTAAAAACAAATGCGACTTTTGTTTCATTAGACAACTATTTATTGGAGAAACTTTTATTTCAATAGGAGAAAGACAATGAAACTAACAAAATCCAAACTCAAACAGATCATAAAAGAGGAGCTTGGCAGATTCCAAGAAAACCCAGAACCATTAGCAGAAGCATCTGATGATGAAACATTTGCTATGGTTGATGCCATTGTTGATGCTTTAGGAGATCCGAGAAAAGCTTTGGATGAGCTTGTTCAAGGGCTCCCAAAAGACGTAGCCCAAGATCATCTTCGATATATTATGCAAGCGTGGGATGTTCCATACGGTGATTACGAGGGCGAAGACGACTTCTCCCCTGACCCGAACCACCCCAATTTTGATTAAGGAACAAACAAAATGAAACTCACCAAATCAAAACTAAAGCAAATCATCAAAGAGGAGCTTCAAAAAATCACAGAAACAGATTATCTGCCCCCACCTGGATCCGAATTTGATACTGAAAATTATCCAACAACTCCAGAAGAATTAGAATCTAATATGATTGCACAACAATTAGAAGATGCTTGGGCCGCCGCAGGCAATTCTGGAAAGAGATTGAGTTGGGATGTTGAGGATAAAATTTTAAATATGGCGATAGCTGTTAGGGACGGCAGCTTAGAAATTGAAGATGCTTTGGAGCAAGTAGAAGTGCTAAAATCAAGCAAATATGCATAAGAGAACAAGCAAGATGAAAATCACCAAATCAAAACTCAAACAATTAATCAAAGAAGCCAGAATGAGTGAATATGGAAAGCGAGACGCTGAACAAGGTTTAGATCCAAGCAGAGTGGGAAGACGAAATCCAGAATACATGGATGCTTATAATGCAGCTAGAGAAAAATATATTAGCGATAGAGAGAGAAAATTTTCTGACGCTGCTGAATTAGAAAAAAAGAAGAGAGATACACTTCAGCCAATTTATCGCAAGAAAGGAGAAAAAGTCCAAGTGGGGAAGACCACGCTCCAACCGATTTATCATAAGAAGGGAAAGAAAGTAACATTGGAAGGCGAAGAAGAATCAGAAGTTTTTGAAGTTGACGATCAGGTGGAAGTGTATCAAGGACCAAAAAATCCACCCCTGGTCGGCAGAATTTTGGAAAAAAGCCGTGGAGGCGGTGCTAGCTTGATTTATTATGAAGAAGACAAATGGAAAAACGAATGGGTTCCCAATACGGCACTAACCAAAATCGCAGAAGCAGGCAATGACAGGATAACAAAATGAAACTCACCAAATCAAAACTAAAACAAATCATTAAAGAAGAGCTTGGCAGAG
>Ga0098061_1001274_pt1 | contig 12238 bp, 11 predicted proteins | sample 22_taG_FD_92579 | JGI IMG/M metagenome (GOLD analysis project Ga0098061, IMG submission 92579) | Marine viral communities from the Subarctic Pacific Ocean - 22_ETSP_OMZ_AT15343 metaG | ecosystem: Environmental > Aquatic > Marine > Oceanic | place: Subarctic Pacific Ocean | collected 2015-01-20 | reverse complement strand
TTGGTGGATATAAAAATTTTAATGATGTTTTATTTGTATTTTTACCCAGAGTTTCAAAATTTTGTCTCATATCCAAATTTTTATCAAATCTAACGTAAGTTTCTGATGAATCAAATTCACAAGATAAATTACCCAGTTCTATATCTTCTAGGGTAGATCCTACTTTATTTAATCCAATAGACAACTCTTTATTCAAAAGTTGATCTTCAACAAAACCCCACATCACATATAAATTTTTGTTATCACTTATAGTATTTTTACTATCTAAAGCTTGCCAATAAATACCAGTTTTTAGATTAAAATGAGTGATAGATACATCTTTACTTTCAACATTACCGAAGGCTGATTGGGCGAATGTATTAGCGTAAGCTGTACTTTCTGCTAGATTTTCTTTTGTAGCTCTCCAATTGTTTCTTAAAAAATTATAACTTTGATCACCAGTACCCAATGTATTGGCAACTAAATTGATTAAATACGGATTTAAACCATTAACAAATGTACTTTTCAAAGAATCAGCTTCAGAAAAAGAATGATCTACTAAAGCTGCATTTTTTGAAATAAGTTCTATCGTACATTCAAAACTCCCATCACTTTGTACTTTAGAATCAAAAGAAACAACATGTCCCATTATTATTTCTAAATCACCCCTATTTTCTTCTAAATACCCGTCAGGTCCAAATAACACTTGATCAAAACTATTACCTCTTTTTAACTTTTCTAATTTATCACTGTCAACCAAATCACTGGGGTTATATAAATTAGTTGTATCCCATCCAAAATCTACTATTATCTGTGCACCTGGATTTAAAAAATACTTACTATAAATTTGTTCAAAATCATTAAAATTAAAAACTTTAAAATTGACTGTAGTTCTTTTTATTGCACCATAATCACCTTCTGTATCAGAACTTATAGATGAAATCAAAGCTGGTGGGTTAAAATAATCATTTGATTGTAATTCATTTGTTAATTCAGGAGAACCTTGTATTATGGTTTTCGGTGTATCTGTATGTGATATAATGGGTGCAGTTGGATCGGTTTCATCTAATATATTTAATACATTATTACCAACTACATAAACTTTCCTATCCAAATCGTGTCTTATATCTTCTGCCTGATCATCCTGCCATTCAGGAGTCCATGCTACTGATGTTTTTATTATTTCCTTTCTTCCTTTTTTAGTATTCCGTAAACGGCCGAACTCCCTCGCACCATATTTACTTATCATTTGTCCACCTAAACCCATTTTGACTAAATCATTCATTGTATGACCTGTCTTTTCTGGTTTCACACCAATTTGTCTTGCTGCGTCAAAATAATACAATTGAACACAGGTCCACATTCTAATGAATGGTGTTCTAGACGATAAATCCAATATAGGATTGTCATCCTGTGAAAAATTAATTCTACCTGCACCACCCAAAGCCTCTTTGATATTAGCTGGTTTTTTCTTTGGAGATTCCTCAACAAATTCAGGATTACTACCATAGAAATCTTTACCAGCAGAATGTTGTCTGGCAATTAATTTATTTTTAATTTTAGGATCTAAATCAGAACCGAAAACTATTTTTTTAATAGAACCTATTGGCATTTTATCTACCTTTTGCGTATTTTAAAGTTTTTGGGATTCTAATGGATGATCCAGGTTCCAAATTTATAGTATTTAAATTATTTGCCTGTGCTATATACCACCATAAAGTAGAATCACCATAAAATTGTTGAGCTAATAAATCTAACCTATCACCATCTGTGGTTATTAAATGAATATCACTGTTAGATAATGGTATTTTATCATATAGGGTAGTTCTATATTTATTAAATATTTGATGTCTTTTGGAAGTTTTTTTAGAAGTTCCAATTTTTGATTTTTCATATCTATCCATTGTTATCTCCCATTATCCTACTAACCCATCACCTATATTTCCTGATGCATTTTCAAAAGGATCCATTGCAAAATCACCCTCAAATGAAGCCATTTTCAATTCAGGATCTCCAGGATCTGCATACCCATAAAATGAAGTAGATGTACTAGGTACGGTTATATGAATCACTTGAAAGCCTATAGATACATTGACAAGTTTAGGTACTCTCTGACCTCTCCTGAATTCCCAGGGTGAATTATCATCATATGTGTATGTCAATGATTTTATATGTCCTATTTGATCCTTTTTATCACTACCAAATAATTCACCAATTCTCATCCCGATTATAGGTGGCTGCATTCTATTTTGCCATAATTTGCCCTTATGTGTATATGTTGGATAACACAAAGAATTGAGCCTATCCATCTTTCTATATATACTATTTAATTCTTTTGGTGTACCTGCAAATAATTTAAGATCGAATGAAATATCTCTTGATGTATTCCCATATATATAAACAGGTTCACTCCTACCAACATAATTTTCTGAGGTCCATTCCGGTGATATATTTTCAGTCAAACTAGATATATAAGCTCTGAAAACTATATAACTACTTGATCTTAAATCTTTAAAATAAAATGGCATTCCATTATCAACCGATTCAATATAATTTGAATCACCAGTTCCAGCTTTATATACATTCTTAGTACCATCAACTTCAGCGTCATCTAAAGAATTACCAGAAGCTATAGGTGATATAGTTAAAGAATCCCCACTTCCTTTTTTACCTTGTAATTTATCCGGATAGAATTTAGTTAAAACTCCAGCATTACCTAAATATTTAACTTTACCTAATTGTGAATATGGAGTTGTTGGTAAATTAGTCCCATACAATCTATCCATTTTTCCAGTTTCACCTCCAGGATCCAAATCAGGCATTGTGGTGGCTCCCAATGAAAATATAGATTCTTTTGCAGCTAACTGATCTCCTGGTGATAATAACTTTTTCTTATATGTAAAACTTAGAGCTCTAGGTTGATTCTTTCTAAATTGTGCCTGACCACCCGATGGTCCAGAATTTACACCAAACGGATCTTTGAAAAAATCCATATCAAATCCTATGTCAATATCAAATGGATTTACAGCTCCTATTATATTTCCAGCCACACCCGCAACCCCACTTGCTATGTCACCAGCTTTATCCATAATTCCACCAGCTACATCCATAATTCCACCAGCAACAGATGTAATACCACTTCCAATAGAAGTCAAAAACGATGACATTTTAAAAGGTTCACCAAACCCTTCATCCACACCAGAATCTTTATTTTCTGATTTTTTAGCTTCAGCACGTTGTTGTCTCCAAAGTTGAGTACCATCATCACCGCTATCAAAATTAAGACCAGTTATTTTACCACTAGGTGGCTTTGGCATGCTAATATCTATGGGATTTCCATTAATTCTAGTTGATTTTATGAAATTACTAACCAATGAAGGAAAATCCAACCCAGGTTCTCTAGATAAAGCGACATTATCTTGATAACTAAAATCAGTTTCATTTCCTGATTTATTTTTATCACCCAACACTTGAAAGGCCACACCTCTATATTCATTATCAAATTTAGATACACCAAAACTATTACCCATCGAATTCAATGTGGCAGCATCAATATCCACTGGAGTTTTCCCATCGGTCAATTCAAACACCGTTCTTTCGTACCTTGTACGGCTTCCACCTTGAACTTCTCCTGTTGGTGATAAAGGACCAAATATATTATTTATACCATCTAATCCCAATGTGGCATTCCTAGCAGCATCAAAAACTTGAAATCCAACATCAGCCACACCAATTAGTGCATCAAAAGTATCCCCAGCTACTAAATTCCCACCAGAAAATGCATCACCAATTATAGGCAGTTTAGATATACCACGAGCTGCATCTAATCCAGCTCTAATTGAATCTTCTAATGATACACCTTTAGATTGTAGGCCCATAAATCCATCAGATATACCCAATTTAGGTTCATTGTTAAATAATATAACATTATCCAGATTGCTATCTATACCAATGAAATGTGAATTGCCCAATTCACCATCAGGTATAGAATAACCACCCACATTAAAATTATTTGTAAATCCTCCAATCGGATTTTCAAGAGCTGGAAAATAAGAATTTGTCTGGCCATCAAAAAAATCAAAAGGACCACCTATTTCACCAAATGTATTTTCCATCTTAGAAATTTGATCTGAATATTTATCAGTATGTAAACCACCTATACCAGTATTAATAAATGAATCGTAATTATATATAAAATCATTTGCTTGAGGAAAATTAACATTACCAACACCATCATTTAATTCGGATAGTTGCATAACCTCATCGATATCTTCAAATCTACCAGATACGGGTGAAGATGATGGTTTTCTTATACCTGAAAATACACTTTTTAAGTTTGATAAAGACAATTCATTTCTCCATTTAAGCTATCGAAGTTACTGGGGGTGTCATTATTCCCTGTAATTTATTTCGATTGATAACATCAAATTTCATTTCCATTTTAGACACCTTCTCTGTTGCTACTGCCAATTTGTCTGCTTTTTCATTAAATTTATTTATAGCATTTACCAATTCAGGTGAACTTCCACCAACTACACCACCACCTAATTTTGATAAGGGGGATACTAATTCCGATTCACCACCTTCACCAATTGTAGCTATAGTTCCACCAGGTGATGGTTTTACTATACTCGGTTCTGCCAACCCGGGTATAGCTGCACCACCCATTGTAAATGCACCACCCATAGCTGTATTTAAACCTCTCAACATCAAATTAATAGGTTCCAATATAAATTCTATTAATTTTAATAATGGTATTAACAATCCCAAAACAGTATTTAATATAGGCCCCAATGTATTAGTTAATAAAGATCCTAAAGATTTTAAACCAGATGTTAATCTTGTCAATGTTGTTATACCTTTATCACCAACCATTTGTTCAAATCCAGGTTGACCTGCCAATTCACCAGCCAATGATACTGCTTCTTTTTCATGTGCTAAAAACTTAGCAGCTTCATCAACACTCAAACCAACCGCATCGGCTAAAAGACCTCTTTCTATGGTATTCATTTTCAACCAATTACTCTGACTACCCAATTGGTTTAATTGTTCTTTTTGTAATGCTTCCAAATCACCTGCTAAAGATAACTCTTGTAATTTCTGTATATTAATATCTCTACCAAGTATTACTGAAGCTTCAGTCGCTGCTGTAATTGATTCTTCAAAATCCAATAAATTATCAGCTGCAGTTGCAGCATCCTCTAAACTTATACCAAACTTCCTAGCCTGTATAGCTCCTCTAGCTATATTTTCCCCAGATGCGTCTGTAAATTTTGCTACGGTTACGGATGATTCAGCTATATCAGTCATTACAGCTTTTGGTGCAACATCACTAGCGTTAGCTAATAATGCTACCTGTTTTGATAAATTACTAGATTGTTCGGTTGATAATCCAGTTAATGTTTTAAATGTACCTATTAACTGTACACCTTCTTCATTTGATAATCCTAAGGCTGTTGTTGTGTCTATAACCGAAGCAGCCATATTTCGAGCTTCATCAAATCCAATACCAAATTCTGATGTCAATTCGGAAACAGTAATAACTACATCTTCCATCCCCTTTCCAAGTTTGGTAGCCTCTACTTCAGCTTCCATTAAATCAGCTCTGATTTCCCCACTATTTAATCCTATGGCACCAAATTCATCGGCTATAGCTTGTAATTTGGCATCAAATGATACCAATGCCATCACAGCTAAACCTATACCAGCAGCCCATAACCCAGCAGATGTTGACATACCTTGGAAATTAGAAAACATATTACCTGTTAATTCACCCGCCCCACTAGTAACAGCTTCTATAGCATTATCAGTTTTTAATTGTTTTTCCTTAGCTACAAAAACCTTTTTTGAAGATTCTAAAACTGATCTCATTGGATCGTCAGGTGATAATTTATTTATCATTTCATCTAAATCCTGCTGTTTTACCTTTAAGGCTGCTATATCCACCATACCTTCTTGTATATCATTAATAAAATCCTTTTGGGATTCTAAAACAGTTAATTTTTCAGGATCTGTTTCTTGTTTAGTAACACCTGACAGTGTGTCCAATAATTCCTTTTCAATATTTAATTGTTTTCGTTTAGTACCGAAAAAATCTTTTCCTGTAATATTTAATTTTCTCTGTGCTTTATCTAAAGATTTATATTGACTATTTATATCCCCTACTAAACTTTTTTGTTCATGTGTTAATTCTACAGATTTTTCTTGTACCTTTACCTCTTTTTCTCTCATTTCCAGTATTCGTTCTTCTATCTCTTTCTGTTTTTTACGCATTTTCCAAGCTTCTGAATTATTCTTCTTATCTAAAGCAGCATATTTTTTCTTACTTTCCGCTAATCGTTGTTCTAATTTAAAAATTCGTTTATATTCAGCTTCTGATAAAGGCATTAATATTTACTCCTACCTATTGGTGGTAAACCATAAAGTTTTCTAGTTTTATCAATAGAATCTGTTGCTTCTTTATGTGCTTTATTAAAATCGCTCAAAGCTCTTTTGACAGCTGGGTTTTTTAATAAAAGTTTTTCTTTACTTGAAATATTTGATTTTTGACCTGAAGATAATTTAAAAAGTTTAAATATCTTTTCTAAAAATCCTTCAGTTAAAATATTTCTAGAATTCATATATGATTTCTTCATTGTGAAGTTCTCCAATTACTCATATATAAATATTAAGATATGTTAAAAATTAGCGATTAAAGCGGGATTTAAAAGATGGTGCTTGATTGGATTTTTTGGTTTGTTTTTTTATTTCATCTTTTTCTTTTTTTCTAACTTCAACCAATTTATTCATGTAAAACCTTCTCAAATAAATTGGCATTGTATATAATGCATCATGAGTTAGACCAGGCATGTTATATGATAATAAAAATATTTCTTCGTGTATCTTCGGTTTATGTTGTGGTGTCAGGCCAAAAAAAGTCAGGGGTCATAGGTATCACTACCTCGACCTCTTCTCCTTCCAACTCTACTTTTTGTTTCAAGTCAATATCAGGTGCATTTTTTGCAATACTTTGTCTTAAAAATAATGAATCTCTGGATAACATACTGTCAACAAAACTATTTATCACTGTTCTATCACCATCACCATCTATTGAGATAATAGTATATTTTAACCTTGTAGTTAATTCAGGAATTATTTGTACTCCTGTTTTTTTAATAGAATCTATCTCACTATCTATCATTTTTTCATCTTTACCTGTTAATATCTTATGTTTAATTTTAACTTTTGATATTGGTAATTCTAGTTCAAATGAATTTGAATTTATACCAGCAGGAAGCTTCCTAAATGGACAATCCGCTAAATTAAATGTATGATTAAATGAATTACCTGTTTTTGGATTATTCACCTCACATGAATACTCTGGACCATAGGCCAATATCCTAGCTGCAATCATAACTGCATTTTTGTCACCAACAACTAAGTCATTTACACTAACACCCTCTGTGGTAATCAAAGAATCTAACAATTTTTCAATCACAACACCCTTTTTAATAAGATTTTGAGATGTCAAAATATCTTCTTCTTTAGCTGTCATATATTTAATTTCAATTTTACCACTATTCAATGGTGAATCTTTTGAATATAACTTGCCTTCACTAGGTAAATCAATTACCTCTGTGTGATATTTATTTTCAACCATTATAACCTCCTATACTTCTAATGCTCTCCTAAACCAACCAAATAAGAATTTCTCTTGTTCTGGTTTTTTGTTTACAAGATCATAGTAATGTTTTAATCTATAACAACGAGTTCTGTTATCACAAGGTTTATATTTATTGATAGATTCAATAGTTTTTGGTCCTAAACCACCATCAACTTTTAAATCACCACCCTTTGCATTAACAGCTCTCTGTAATACTCTTACTGCTGTACCTCTTCCTTGATTGACACACATATCAAAATATATATGTCTTAGATTTTCAGGTAATTGAGGTACTTTGTTCTTTACCCAATAATCATCATAATAAATTTTTTCTGCTTCTTCTTTTGTGAGATTTTTTATATCAATATCCGGATAGAATCGTTTAGTGATGCCGTATTTAGTCTCGCCACCAAGATCATTAGGATCATTCACATAACCACCTTCGTGTTCTAATAAAACCTCTATTATATCATCGAATTTTGTTAACATTTTTTATTAGAATTGTAATATCGCGTAATCATACCTTAAAGTTACTGATATATCTACTGGATCATTTGATGTAAAATCTAACTCACCAAAATTTGCACTTTTTACCCATGCACCTTTCAATGTCCATTCTTCAACTTTATCACCAACTGGTCCTAATACATTAATAGTAACATCTTTCTTATAAAAATCTGAATATCCATCTCTACCTGTAACTGATTCATGTGACAATCTTATCCACTCCATAACTGCTTGTGCTGCTGAAGGAACAATTGGATCATACATGGTCATTTCTAATTCTGCCCATTCACCTTTACCTTTTACATACCGCTTGACATTCATATGTTCAAGAACAACTTCCTCAAATGTTATCTGAGGTCTGTTAGCTGTTTTTATAGTATATGATGGAATACCATCTATAGTTAATATAAATCTATTTTTAACCTTTGGTTCAAAGGGGGTAAACATTATATCATTAGCATCTACTAATTCTGCCATTTTAATTCTCCAATTTTATGAGTTACAATTCTCATATATAAATATCACATTTGTTCAAAATTATTCAGGAAATGTAGCACCTGTTGGTTGAACTGTGAAGTCTAATACAATAAACTCTGCTGTTCTTGTTGGTTGAACAAATATTTGACCATATAAGATATTTCTATCTACAACATCTGGTGTATTATTTGTATCATCCATTACAACTTTAAATGCATTTAATCCTGAATTAGATTGTACTGATTCTAAAAATGGATTAACTATTCCTAAGAATCTATTTCTTGTTTTAGAGTTATTTTGTTCAAATACCAAGAATCTTGAAGAAGATGCAATAAATTTCTTCAATCTAATCAATAATCTTCTAACATTAATTCTATCCAAAGCTGAAGCTTTCTTCTGTAATGTTTTCTGACCAAATACAGTCACACCCTGTCCTGGGAATGTTGCAATTGGATTAACATTTGATTCATACAAAGTATCCCTATTTGCTTGAGTTAATTTTCTTTCAGCTTGAATTGCCACATCAATTCCACCACGATTTAAACCAGCCGGTGCAAACCACTCATGTGCTACCTTATCGTTAAATGCATAGATACCAGGTAATGTTACTGATGGTGGGACCCATACATTCTTACCTAACTCTAAATCTGGCATTTGAATCCAAGGCCAATACATACCTGTATAATTACTATCTCTGGTTTCAGCTTCGGTAGTTGCTGTTGTTATTGCAGCTCCATGTGCTGTTGGATCTAAAATTAAGAATGCATCACCCCTCGCTTCCACAACATCTATTGCTTTCTGAGCTACTCCTGTATGAAGTCTTGATATAACACCTGGTAACATAAACAAATTCACATCATATTGATCTTGGTTATTTAACAAATTCAATGCGTTTTCATAAGTTGTTTTTCCACCAGCAGCTGTTGTTAGATTAAATCCCTGCGAATTGGTTTCACTTATATCTTTTGGATCTTGTCCTTTACCATGTACAAATGTTCCATCACTACCACCAGAAAATGATCCACTGGCTGCTTTATCTCCTGAAATTATTTTTGGTAAGGATTCACTCAATGCACCATTTCTAACTTCACCATTTTCATCTAAATAATCAACCGTTGGACTTGTAACTTCAACTCTAACATATTTGGATTTATTTAAATATGAACCAGAATCTTGTAAATAAACACCAGTACCACTACCTCTCATTGTGGTCGTTGTATCACCTATTATTTTAGATATGAAATTTTTAGAATTTGGATCTAATGAAACATTATTCCAAGTTTCTAAAATTTGTTTTCTTTTAATTACATCATCACCACTTCTAATTAATAATGTAAATGTTCCTTTTTTATTATTAACAGAAGGAATTTCCCATTGTACATTATCTTTTGAACCAGATAACATTTTATTATTATTTCCATAAGTACCACCATCATTAGCTGTTACATGATTATTCAGTATTTCACCATGTGATAATGTATGAAGTTTGAAAGATATACCACCAGATGCACCAGTTCCACCTGTCAATGAAGTAGGTGTGAAATAAGTATGTGCGTTATCTACAGCTCCAAATGACATAGAATAATTATAATCAGCTGATGCTGCACTAGATGTAAATGATACTACATTTTCATAAGTCGATGTACCAGGAAGCATTCCAGAAGCTGAAATGTTTAATCCATGTACGGAACTACTACGATTGAAAAATTCTACGAAATTCCGTACTAATTGAGAACTACTTATATTAGTTCTATACAATGATGCACTCGTAATATAGGTATATGGTGCACCACTCCCCGTAAATACGCCTAATTCTTCACTCGACCCTGATGGAGTTCTACCCAAACTTGTCAATTCAACAAAACATTGAGTTGATGAGTTATCATATTGAGAAGCACTAACAACGAAATGAAATTTTGTATTATGTATTTTAAGATATGCAGATGAAGTTACACTCGGCACATAATTAAATGTAACTGTACCTGTAGATAATCCACTACCAACTACAGCTGTTGAATTAGAAATAATACTACTGGCATGTGAATATCCACTATTCAATGTCCTAACAACTGTCATTCTTGGAGAATGTTTAAGATAATTTCTTGCTGTATATGAAGTTAAAAATTGATAATAATTTGAACCACTTTTAAATGTATCCCCAAATTTCTCCTGAAATTCAGAATATGATGACACAATGGTTGGGGTTTCTGCAGGACCTTTAACTGTAGGACCTATAACTACACCACCTATCTCTCCGATAGCTGCTGGTAAAAAACTTTGATCAATCTCTTTGGTAAATACACCGGGGGATACTATTTTCTCGGCCATTGCTGTTCTCCTATATTAGTGGGGAAGAATAATATTATTCATATATAAATATACGACAATTTTTCCAAAAAACAATTTTATTTTATTTATTTTTTATATATATTCCAGTTTTTGAATCTAAAGTACCTTCTCCATACTTTTTGGTTATTTCATCTAATAATTTTTTCTCATCTGATTGTGTTTTTCTGAAATCTTTTTGTAAATTAGATTCTATATCATTTAAAGATTCTATTTGTTGTGCCAATCTCAATTTAGTAATTGATAATTGTCCAAGTTCAAATTGAATCTTATTATAGTTATCTTGTATGGCTTTTACACCACCCATTTCTTCTTCTGTAAACTTAATTTCCTCTGGCATTATAACCTCCTGTTTATTTTACTTGTTCTGCTGTCGCATCACCTTCAAAACCGAACACCACTTTACCTGGTGTTAGTTCTTTTTTCATAGTTGAAACTTTATTTGTTATTGTTGAATTCATATATTCCGGTAATATATATGCTTTAGTTATTACACTAAATGTAGATTTAACTATCCGTTCTGAATCGACCGTCATTTCAGTAGCATCTTCTACCGAATCTATGGATGATAAAAATTTATAATCATTACCATCACCCCAATATTTGTTGCTATGACTGACAAACAATTCAATTAATGAATTCATTTGTTCTATATAAGCAGACCATAACACAAATTCATATGTTACATCTGAAAAATTGGGCATTCCAGTTATAATATTTTCAGTTACAGGTTTTGTACCAGTCAATACTGAAAATCTATCATATCTATTATCCTTTGACCACTTTGAATTTCGTGTTACTCTGGCAAATTTCTGTTGTATATCATGTTCAAATCCCTGTGTTGATAATTCATTCTTTCCTATAGATGTTCTTTTTAACATAATTAAAGGTAAAATTAAAGAATCATTTTTATCTCTAATAACCCCTCTCTTTCTAACAGCTGCCCACCGCTCTTCATTCCCATACATAACAGGAACATTAACCATTTCATTAGCTTCACTTACTTTTGGTCTCAATACATTTTTGACATAATTTATTATAGATGAATCTATATCTTTAAGTGTTATAGCATAGTTTTTTGTATAATCTAATCCTGGTTGTACAGATGCAGCTCTATTACCCTGTCTTTGAGTTGAATTTCTAGTAGATACTTGATCAGCTCTATTAATAGATTCCTTTGTAACAACTTGTCTATTTGTTATCGGATTAACTGCCATTACTTACAACATTCACAGTTTTCACAATTACAATTTTCACAATTACATTTATCACATTTACAATCTTTCA
>Ga0098061_1001272_pt1 | contig 12243 bp, 3 predicted proteins | sample 22_taG_FD_92579 | JGI IMG/M metagenome (GOLD analysis project Ga0098061, IMG submission 92579) | Marine viral communities from the Subarctic Pacific Ocean - 22_ETSP_OMZ_AT15343 metaG | ecosystem: Environmental > Aquatic > Marine > Oceanic | place: Subarctic Pacific Ocean | collected 2015-01-20 | reverse complement strand
CAATTTCACCTTTTACATCCGCAGCTAGCGTAACTTTCGTCAGTGGTGAGTGAGTCGCTGTTATGCCGGCGATTCCGCTAGCGCTTGTTCCGCTACCAAAATTGACTCTGCCATTCGTTGTTCCATTGATAGCGTCGACAACCGCTTCAGATACAGTGCCGGCGCTTGCGCCGTCGGTGCCAACACCAATGACGCCTGAACCTGCCGAAGTGGATCCGTTTGTATCGTTACAGAGTTGAATTGCAATTGCCGAGCCGGCCCCATCAGCGGCCGCTGGAACCGTAATGCTGACTCGATCAGTGCCGGTTGTAAAGCCATTAAAATCCATTGCGTCGACATATGTTGCCGTTGTGGTCCCCACTGGCGCGTGTCCATGTTTCCAACTATAAGTGCCAGCCTTGCTTCCAAGGGCTATGGTTTTCAGCGTCATTCCTGCGCCAGAATCATCTGCTCCCCAACGCTCGTTGCCCTTGAAATCAAGCATCGGGTATTGATGGCGATAGCTGCTTCTCTCGAAGATGTGGCTTTCGATAATTGTTCTTATTTCATCTGCAACATTTGCCGACGCTGGCACAAGTTGCTTGATCATAGTAGTCAGTGAATTGTCGACCCATTTATAATAGTCGATAAATTTATCGAGATCTGGATTATTATCGATACCTTCAAAGAATAGCGTGCGAAGCCTATCCAAATTCTTGTATCCGCTGCGATACTTATTGGTCACTTCGCCAACAAGATTGTTGAACTCAACAATGGTCCCGAACACATTCAACATCTCTTGGGAAACCACGCCATACATGCTCTTCTCGAAGGCATAGAATGTTTGCGACACTGCTGGATCACTTGGGAATAGATCGTCATCCTGCGACAAAACATTAACTGAATCGTCACTGTTAACTACTTCCGGCAAGCGCTGCTTCGAAGACGCAATATAATTCTTATCAACAATGGCGGCAGAACTAGTAGCATCAGGAAAATATCCCCGGGCAGCATACATGTCGGCGACGGATTTGCCGATGGCAGCGGCGCCATAACGAGTTCTGAGGTTTACCGATCCAGAAGAAGCATCTTCGACAACAAACTCGCCAAGAGAATCAGAACCAGTTACTTGAGAAAAATCCCAATTAAGCCTAAGCGCTTCAATTTCTGGTAAATCGATGTGACTTGGGGCAGCAAAGTACTGAAGATCCCGAGAAGGATGTTTGGTACCAAAATTTTCTGGATCTAGCGCGTGAGCGCGAATAACAGAGTCATCAAGATACGCTGCCCAGTTACGAATTGAGGATAGTTTTATATCTGTGTGTTGCGTCACAGTACTAGTATAGTTTGTGCGCTCTGCGCCTGCCCAAATCCTTTTTCTCGCAGACAGATATGAGTCTTCCAATCCGGAGGCCGTTAAAGAGAACTGGTTCTTGATTATTCCATTTTCGACATTATATCCGACAAACTCCATCATAACATCATCTGCCACAGAACCACTGACCTGATCTGCATATGGAAATTTCCCATCTTTAAATCTGACTGCAAAATTCCATTTTTGGTTGTCATACACATCACTAAAAATGCTGCTTGTCAAATCAAATTGGCTTGGCTTTCTAGAAACAATTCGGAACTTAACATCTCTTGACTCTTCGTGGGTCCTCTCCGCAAGCACCGAAAAGTTGGTGTCGGAGCCGGCGGATGTATATGAAAAATCTGTATGATCAGTTGCACAAACATGAGTACCGAACACTGAAGAAGTCAAGAATGATGTATTAAAATGACCCGGATTGGACCAGCCAAGCTTCTTAGGAAAGATTACTTCTGCCTCTGTCGTGTCGGCGTGCGTGGCCAGCGTTCCAGACAGATAGGTCACATCAGTAGTATTTGAATTGCTGGAAGAATTCTGATAAATTGTTCCATTAAATCGTTTGGGATGATTGAAATCTATACAATTTTTTCTTATTGTACTGGCATATTGCGTATCATCGAACTTAAATGTCGTATTGTTGCCATAGGCATTAAATTTAATTACTTCATCGCCAAGTCCATAACAATGAATCAGGTTGCGGAAGGCCTTTTCTGTGCCTTTCGACTTGTAAATGAAAATTAGGTTGTTATAGATGTTCTGATAAATTTGATTCTTTACATCATTTATATCAACAGAATACTCTTCGTCATCATTCCTATTTGAAAACCTCTCAAGAATGCTGGCTTCTACAAAAATCTCCGGAGCGTACATGCCTTTAGAACTAAGTAGAGAGTCTGAAAAGGGCGTGGTCTTCATATAGCTTGATGTTTGATATGTCGCCTCTTTAAAATCCGTTAAGCTCTGAATTTGGAGTTGAAGTGTGTCGAAATATGAGCCGATAATTTGCGTAAGATTATTTAGATGTCCGGCGCCATTATATTCCTCATCATCTTGGATCCACCCCGGTACCGAATCCTTGATACTTGATAGGTTTTCATTATCATACATGCTGCCAGTGGCCACATAGTCATTATAAAGACTCTTAACATCGTCATGATGCCAATAGATAATTGGATCTGCGTATTCTGAGGTTGCAGCAGAGGCCGAAACAATTGCTGATCCCGTATTCCGGTGAGTGGCTCCGGAGCCAGAAACGCTACCCGTATACCCAACCCATAGTCCGTTAGAAATTCTGCCGGAATAATCCAACACTTTTTGATCAACAGAGCTAGTCCCAGTAATTCCTTCATTGAATTTATAATAAAAACCCAACTCCGCATTCGATATGTCTTTATTGGTGCCGCCTCGAACTTGAGTCCACCAACTTCTTTGAATGTCTCTTTCTGTTTTTTTGGTTTTCCAATATCGGAATTCATCAAGAGATCCAGAAAGCTTACCATAGCCGATCATATCTTTGGCTTTTGTGGTAGTAGTGGAGTCGTAATAGGCATTGCCAGAAGGCGCCACTTGAAGTGCGCCGAGATGTGCAACGAGAGATCCGGTGACCTCCTTGAGGCCCGTTCGCGGTTCGCAGGAAAGAGTTTGATGGAGTATTCCATTTACATAAAAATTAGAATATACTTGAGAGACGCCGGCCTTCGAGCCAGAAACGAATGTAAGAGCAAAATGATTCCAAGTATTTGTAAGTGAACTGGTGAGCAGCGGAGACGAAACAGTACTCGTTGTGCCGCCATACGAGAGATTACAGTAATTCAAAGTACCAGAAGCAATGTGTGCTCGTATCGGGTATTTACCCTCTTGGGCAACACCAGATCCCGTGAGATAAATTAATAGGCGGCCGTACCCAGCCGACGAGGATGCGGCGCCGTTCCAGAGATCAAATATAACTTCTTTTTCTGTTAGGCTGGTTATCCAGTCTCCCTTTCTGAGCCAGAATTCTGTAGTAACCCCTTTTGTTAAATCAAATTTAAGGTTTGACTCTCTAGTGCCGACCCTACTAAGAGGATCGACCCCTTCGAAGCCATAGATGTCCGTATTATAAATATTGGCATCGTCAAATGTAGTATTCAGGCTGCCCGTGGGCATACCACCAGAGGAGGTATGGGGTCCGCCGACTAACCTGATATAGTTCCTTTCTGTGACTGCTGGGGCTCCCCAGCCTTGTACTACATCCGCTTGAGTGCCCCAACCATCAGGCGAGAACACAGCATACCCTGTAGTGCGGGGATAGAGGTTTTCAAACATATATAAATCAATATAAGTCGATTTATTTAAGAATTCTTGCTTCTCTCTGGCGGATCCGTCATAAGGATATTGATTATAAATCCTCTCTATGGAATCTTTATAGTAAGCCTCTGCGGATCCATAATAAGCGAAATTATTTGGATCGCTGAAATCTACGAGCGGAATAAAGCGCTCAATTCTCTTGCGCTGTTCCTTTACATTTTCTGCGGACTCAAGCTCAGGAGCGTTGTACACAACCTCCTCTTCAAGGCTGGTTTTCGCGATTATTCCTGTTGTTTTTTCGTTGAATAAATCTTTTATGCCCATTATTAACTCTGCCTCGATTCGACCCTAAACTTAAATGTTTCTGGTTGTTCCACCCAATCGTTCACAGAGTTATTGTAATAAGCAAATTTTATTCCGTACATATAGCCGGGCTCTAACATTCCCATGTCTAAGTCGAAATAACTTCCAGAAGAATCAAATGACATTTGGGTGTGTAAAAGGCTGCTTCCCGTCCCATATGGAACAACTTTCAAATCATCGGCGACCCTGTAAATCTCGTATGAACCACTCTCCACTATGTTGACTTCTGCTTTCGCAGTTGCCTTAGTATAAATAGTCGGGCTCCAATCTTTTTGGCGAGTGTATATTCTGAATCTTGCTGTCTCGTTCCCTCGGTAAATTGTCTTGAGGTTTGTAATGTTCGAAACATATTCGTTTGCAGGCGCAATTGATGAGCCATAGAGAGATTCTGGCTTTATCGTGCCGGTATGGTATTGTGTTGTCCCAAGAGCCGGCTTTGTTGGCGCGCCTCCGCTAAACCAAACATCATAAACTGTCGAGACAGGCGTAGCAGCAGCAGTCAATGCGACGCTAGCTGAATATATTCCTTTTGAGACATATCCCCCTGTAGCAACAGTGTTCATGGCTGAACGGACATGAGTGCCATCGGCAACCAATTGAAGTGCACTGCCAGACGGAGCAGTGTCTTTTTTAGATCCAGAGAAGAAACTAACATAGATATTTCCCGCTCCTACTCCTGGTATGTTTCTCAATTGGCCTCGAAAATAATTGTAAAAATAAAGTGTATTTAGATTTTCTGCCGCTGTAGCTAGAGAGCTACTATAGTAGAAAGTTCCCCTTTCGTCTTTTGTTGAATCATTCCAGCGAGCTTCTATACAAGGTCGCTTAAAGAAAAATTCTGTTTCTCTTCCAAAGAATTTCTTGGTGTAATAAGAGCGGGTCGCGGCTTCGGTGGCGGTAGGCATCCGAACGATAACCCCATCATCATTTTTCAATCCCATGTCTGTCGCAGTATTTGAATTGGCAGACGAGCTTATCCATTGCTCAACAAGAGTGGTTATATCAAGCTCTATATCTTCTGTTCCGGTATCAAAAGAAGCGCTGAAAGAGGAGGAGGTGTCTGTGTAGTAGTCGCCTCCCTCGTTGGCCCAAGCGCCGTCGCCGCCGGTGAAGCCGCTTACAGTTATATCAGTAGAGTCTGATGTTGCGACAGTGTTATTGCCGGCGCGTCCGAGTACATCTTGCGTGAGGGTAACGGTTGCTGAAGCGCCTTCTACAAATGTTATTTTATCAGCGTGAGCATTGCTAGAGTTGTTGCCCGCAGCGGTCACCAACTCGCTCACCTTGCTGGCTGCTGGGGCGCCTTGAATTCCTATTGATGTTGTGCTATCGCCATAAGTATTGCTAGTCGAATCATCGTTAAGTGTATAGACAACTGTTGTTCCATCAGTCGAGGTAACTGTGAAGGTTTCATCGTCGTAATCCGCAGCGGTGGCGCTGTTGAACTGTATTGTTGCAGTTGCTGCGGTACTGCCGCTAACAGCATTTACCCAGTTCGAACTCCCCTTGTCTTTGTAGAGTTCCATATCCAAGCCAGTTCCCTCTAGCCAACTTCCAGAGACAGCAGAAACATCTATTGTATAATTCTTGGGGAGGGTTTGACTATGCGGAGCATTAAACAACCTCAGATAAAAACTTACACTTCCGGAAGCGCCGATGAGGCTATTGTCTCTATCATATTTAATTGAATTGGTGGAGGCAGTTACATTAAATTTAATTAGAGACCGAGATTTCTCAGCCGATGAAGAGTTTGCTTGTCCATATATTGAAAACACCTCTAAAATATCTGAGGCTCCCATGTTGGAGCCTGTCCCTCTCGTGGTCAGATTCTCTTCAAAAGCGTTTGTTATTGTGTTGTCGGACTTTGCCCAGTATCTTTTAACGCCCATTATTTAACAGTTCCCTTGATGTCTATTCTAGGATATTTTATCTCAAAAGCAACATTGTCGAGGGCGCTGAGATATCTTCCATCTTTCGACATAAATACGCCCATATTATATCCCGTTGAGGCGTATCTTCCGCCGCTCTTATTGACGATCCTAACATCTGTTACATCGGCAACTCCTCGGACAGCATTTAATATTTTATATACCTCAGTTAAATAGAATCTTTCTCCGATAAACATAGTTTTGGGCAGCTTCGCAATAAGCTCAGAGGTGGCCGCCTCCATAACATCGAACTTGTTAGTATCAACATCTGATAGTATCGTAAAATCGATTCCTATGTTGACAATTTTGGCGTCTAGTACATCTATTGTATCATTAACCATTCTATATCTGTTCAGCCATTCTTTTAAATTTTGTTTAAGAACAGAGTTTGCTGTCTCAAGTCTTCCATTTGTGCCTTCTGCGAGGACATACATGTTTAAGTTCCTCTTGAGGGAATCTTGATCTCTCACAATTCGACATCGCTTAAGCGCTCCGAATTCGGCCGGCATCGCATATGCTAATGCTTCGTAGTCCGAAGAGGTCACCGCCCTATTTTGAGTCGGAAAGAAGTCAATTGTTCTTCTTCTGATCTCTTCCGGAGTAGGGGCGCGAACTGATCCGTTTATTGGATCTTCGTTAGAACACTCAAGAGAAGAAATCACATCGTTAGCAATCAATGTATTTGTCACCGCCGGATTTGAAAAATCCACTACCGTACGGATGATTCTATCGACCGCATTGGTGGCAGCATTAGAGTTATTTTTTGTATTTCTTCGATATGTTATTGTCAAAGTGGTATTTGCAGGACTCACCCCCAGTTTATCCGTGCTCGTCAAATTGGCTGGATCGAAAGATTTATCAGTTACATAGCTCTTAGCAAAGCGCTGGATGACAACGGTAGATGGCTCCGCAAGAGTGGGAGAGGCAATTTCTGAATCTGAGCCTTGTCCGAATTGTAGAATTGTTTCTCCTCCGCTGTGTTCTACTGTAAACCTGCGGGTGGCCGAAAAAGGCCTCAACAAAGATGGAGCATTATTCCTAGTATTCGAATCCTTGTTAGGGACGGACTTATAAACCACATCATGAGTGAGGTATTCTACTTCAAAGTATTCGTGGCCGTCTGAATCCACAACACTCATGATTTCTACAATATTTGTATCTGCTAGGATAATTTTTCTAAATTTCTGAAAAGCTCCAATATCAACTGTCTTTACGGAGAACTCTCCAGATATCACCTTTCCGGTTGATTTGACAGCATACTCTGTTGGTATGCCGTCGACCGGATTAGTTCTGGCGGCTACCGTATAATTGTTGGGATTGTCAAACCTAACATCTTCTATAAGAATGAAGCTGGCTCCGCCGGTGGAGCCTACTACTGTATTTTTTTTAATAATTGGGAAATAATCAGTATTCGGACCCAAGCCTGTTGCGTTGGCGGGGATTAAGGCATAAAAAGTAATCTCCCCCGTCGAAGACAGACTGTTTTCGAACTTATATCCGTGCTCTTTTGCAAGGCGAATTATGTTTCTGGGCTCTGTGGCGCTATCAAGGAATGATTCATTGGCCTGATAATCTAGATAAAAAGACAACATATCGCCGACATACGCAACAGTATCAATCATTAATGCCCCGAACGATGCATCACTAAAATCTTTAAAAGTATCTGGATAGTACCTTTTGGCGTAATCCACGAGATCTTCTCTTATAGATTCGAACTCTCTGCTGGTATATCTGATTGGAACATTTCTCTTCGACATAAAATCTTTTCTCCATCTTTAGATAAATAGTATTTTACCTTCATTATTTCTCATGGAGAAACAGGAAACATAAATTCATCTGTAATTCCTGATGACGGTATGGAATAATTAATTTGCAAGCTAATAGTATTTTCGCCCGGATCTGAGGAAACAATTAAATCATTTAACCTTACATAAGGGAGATAAGTTGTCACCTGTTTTGCCACGGCTGTCCGTAGTCGTGCTGCGAACCCTGGAGTGTTCTGCTCGAACAAAAAGGAGCGAACTCCAACTCCAAACTTTGGAGACATTACTCTTTCTCCTGGGGATGTTAAGATAATCATTTTCAAGCTTTGTTGCGCAACATCAATAATTTCATCATGAACCTTATAAGCTCCATCTCTTGAACTGATCGAAAGCGGTAACGCTATTGATAATCCTTCTGCCATGGTCCTGTCTCCTTATTTTTTACACTTATCTCCATACATATCATATGGACTATTTTTGATTCTTCTTCCTCTCTGCCACCAACGAAGACCGTCCTCAAAATTAAGTTTTGGTTTTAAAAGTTGAGCAAAGGAGATCACAGATCCTTTGGAGGCATTTTTTGAATCGTATTCGGCCTGCATGGTTTCATATAGAGATGTCAGCGCTGCGAAGCCGGCTTCCCTAGATTTTTCAAATGCCTTGTCAGGCGAACGATCCCAATTCTTAAAACTACTCATAACATTGCCTCCTCTGTTTTCCCACATGTCTCCCCCTTCTGATGGCCATCCTTCGTTGCCCAGTGAATCATAGAATCCCTGCATACAATAAATAGTCAACAAGGACAAAAACCTAGGCAGCGGGAATACATATCGGAACCACGCCTTATAAGCTGGGCTCTCCACTAGAGGAGGAATTAAACAATATACATCATAGGCGTCCGGACTAAACAGAGTAAAGTCCTGATCGGGTATATCTAATTCCGCGGAAGCTATTGGGATCATATACCTTGGACCAGACGAAGACTGAACTTTAAAAGCTTTCTTGTTCATCGCCACAGAGCTTCCCAGTGCATCGATAATTTCCGCAAATTCATCATTTGCGTCTTTCTCTGGCATATAACAAATTCGCAGGCCGAACTTCCATGCCGGTTTTGGGATGTCGTGCGAATGATTATCGCGCTCCATAACTTTCCAATTGACTATCCTGTGTATGTGGCAGCCGGTATTCTCTTCTTCGTCGTCACACGCCTTGAGTGCGAAACCATTGCCATCGGCATCGACCTCATACTTGTGGATGTGGCCATCATCGAGTGTTGTTTCTCCTGCCGGCAGTTGCCGGCCGAACCAGTTGGATATCGGACCGGAGACGCCTTGAGATTTTTTGCTCTGGACATATGTCTTCCAATCTTCCATATTAACAATGTCATAAAGATTGCCTGCTCGATTGGACACCTCCGGAGGAGGATCCTCCTGATCAATTATTCGAACATATTTCTCTAAGACAAATGGCCATTCGTCGAAACCTCCAAACGCAGTATTGAACTGATCCGCTAGATCAAGCAAACCATCCATTTGTAATTCTCCGATTACTTCGGATACTGAATTCGGCATTCCGGATGGTATTTTATAAAAACGGGCGCTTGTGGGATCAGACATGACATCAAGAGGGCCATCGTCATTAATGGCGCCGCGGATCCATGCGGGGCTCAACAAGAACAAATGATCAATATTCTTTATAGGTGGATACAGCCTTGAATTAAAAGAATTACCAACAATCGGCATTTCTTCTCTCACCATCCTCTTTACGAATACCAGCGCAGAATCAATCGTTTCGTCAATCATTAATTCGAAGGCAGCCTCTTTAGATTTCTTTGCGGCTTTCTTGTCAAAATCCGCCGATCCTGCTCCAACGCCACCAAATTTTCTTGTTGCCGTATTGGAAAAAGCCTCCTTAAGAAATGATTGGTTCTTTATCGCAGTATCAGAAAGCGAAGCTAACTGGCCATCATATCTATCATAAAATTCTACAACTTTTGATTTTATTAATTCATATGCGTCTTTCTCTTCCGAATTAAAATCTATTTCTGGATCCAGTATCCCGGAATCCACTTTCCTGGCTATTGTATTAAATGTTTGTTCCATAAACCTATAATAATAGTCATTATCATTTGTTTCGTCATTGAACCACAACCAAGTTGTAATGCCATCAGGAAATAATCCTCTTTTCATTCTCTCAACAATATATTCAACAATTCCAGACTCAATGTTGTCATCGTTCATTTCAAATTGTGAAATTATGGGAACTGCCCGCAGATATGCTTCTGTAATATATACTCTGGTTATTGCTCGTAGCACTGCATCAATATTGGCTGCCGTGGAGTTGTCAAGTATCTTATCGTAAGGAGCTTCCGTCGAACACAAAGGATCATACGAAAATCTTTCATCTTGGCTAAGTTTGGACTTTAATTCGCTAGCTTTCTGCGCCAGATCTCCCAAGGCAAACAGTGGCCCACGCGATGGCTCACATCCATCTAGAGAGGGAACTAAAGCCTCTGCCATCTCTTTCCATCCCGAATAATTTGGAGGTTTAACATAAAAAGGAGGAGGAACTAAATCTGGAAAAAGCCTACCCAGCGGACCGCCATAAGTTTCGTTATCTAGGTATACAATCTCCGGTAGATCGTCCGGCAGTTGGCCATATCTAAATGCCGGAGCGAGGTTGTCTAATGCTAAATTTCCAGTGCTTGGATCATCTGTTGACGAAACATCTGGCGCCAAGAAATCAACATCTGATGTCATTTCAACATTCGGGCTGCCGAACGATCTACCAGTTGAAATCCTGTTGCACAGCCTTCTAAAAAATCCTGAAGAGATATCATCTAGCTTTCTAATTCCATTTTTTGGATTATCAAAGTAGTTTCTAAATTTGGCATTCTCCAAGAGATTCGCCAATTTGCCAGCGTCAGAATCGTCGTCGGCCTCGGAAATCATAGCTTGTGATAGCAAGCGATAAAAAACCTCTATTTGCCAAGAATCACTAACAGACTCGCTAACCGGAAGCTCGTTAATGTAGCTCTTGACATCTTCATCTAGATTTGCCTCGACCACGAAATCATAATCATAATATGTATATGAGTTGTGCTGAATGATAGGCTTTATGGGAGCTAGCTGATGGTCTGTGCCTCCGGAGGCATATTCATCTTCTTCTGGCAAGTCATTCATGACAACCTGAATTCGGATTCTATAATTGTTATCCCGGCCGATGGCGCCGGTTTCGTCAGCAAGATTATAATCGTGAAGCACCTGATATGCATATACCGGCGTGTCTTCGTTATAGTCGTGACCACCATAATGCAATGCCAAATCAGATGACATAACATTTGGCACATTTCTTAATGTCCACTTGTTTTTCTCATAATAATTTGTAAAGAGCTTGCCATTCGTACCGGCATGTTCTTGATTTGAATCAGACCAACTGTACGGATTTACTTGATTTGATGAGTATATCGCGGAATGACCGAATCCAAGAAATTCTTTGCCGCAACAATCCATTGATTTTCCAGTCAAAAGGCGTTCTAGCCAATACACCGACTCTCCAACCTCGCCGTTTTCATACTCACCCTTTGTATGCCCCTCACGGCCTTTTTCGAAAAGCCTTCTAGAATAACATGCTTTTTTGAGCATTCCGGCGAGTTCGGCTGTATCTCCGGTCGCGTCGAGGCTGTCCAGTCCATACTCCCTAATAAACGCTTCTACATAATTCAATCGGGCCTCAATTCTTCTCTCATTTTCTTCTTCGGCGTTAACCTTGTCTAGCATTGCAGATCGCAAAGAAGAATAGCCGGCTGGCTTCATTTGAGTCTTGAATTCTGGGTTCAGTCCTCTGAGCCTGTGGGCCATCCAGGCGCCGACTGTCGGAGGGTACCCTCCGGATGATCCGGCGACATCGAGGCCAGGAATATTATCTAACATAGGCAGTATCCAACTTCCGCCATTTGCCTCAAGGTACGAAAGCTTGTTTCCATATATGTCAACTATATCGTCACCATCCGGAGACAAAATGGCATCGTCACTGTTCCATTCCCATTTCCATAGCTGGCTGGCCTTGGGCGAGCCGAATAATCTAACTTTCCAGCTGTGAGCCGACCATCTTCGTCCCTCCGTGTCGGCCAGAATATTATTAATAACACCCTGTGAACCCATTAGGTCTTTCATCACCCCCTTCTCGATAGGAGTAAGTAACATTGATGTATACGAATTGCCAACCTGTTCCGCTATTGGATCTGGGCCTGCGGGGTAGAATCCATCGGATGGGCAGTCTCCAGAAGAGTTTAGCGCAGGGAAGTCGGCCATAGGTCCGTTTTGCATAAGATTGACCAGATCTTTAAGATCTAAAATAGCATTTTCCTTTAGTTTGTCAAGTTCGTCGCGGCATTCTGAATCGCTCAACCCCTTTTCTGCAAGAAGATTACATCGTAGCTCATTGACTCTGGCTAGCAAGTCTGGGGGGCATGGAGATGTTGGCATGTCCGGCAAATATCTATCAAAAGATCCACCAGGGACAAATATTCCAAGGGAAGAGAAAAAGTTTT
>Ga0098061_1001270_pt1 | contig 12259 bp, 8 predicted proteins | sample 22_taG_FD_92579 | JGI IMG/M metagenome (GOLD analysis project Ga0098061, IMG submission 92579) | Marine viral communities from the Subarctic Pacific Ocean - 22_ETSP_OMZ_AT15343 metaG | ecosystem: Environmental > Aquatic > Marine > Oceanic | place: Subarctic Pacific Ocean | collected 2015-01-20 | reverse complement strand
TTGAATACCTTGAAGCATGCGCGCTCTTTTATCTTGTTCATGTTGCTTCTTAGCGTCATGCTTAGCGCGTTCTTCGGAGTCTTCGCGACCAACAGCAGAGTCTTCTTGGATTTCTTCTGCGCTTTCTCGCGGGTTGAACCGCAATCCCGATGTGCTACCGCGTTCGCCCCCCATTACACATCACCAACACGCATGGATTGAAAAGACCTTTGCTTAATAAGGGTAATTTCAATCATTTATATCACCTAATAATTTATTACGAATCTTTTTCCATACTTCTGGTGATTCTTTGGCCAATTCCACTTTGAGGATATTAATAGTTTGAGCATTAAGATTTTCAGCAACACCCCCTGTTGCGCGGTCTTGTATTTTTATCATCATATTCACAGTATCGCGCACTTCTTTGTGCAAAGAAACTATATTCTTCACATATTGTGGGTCGTTGCGGTCTGCATCATCAAGAAAATGTGTCAGTTCTCCATTAATACGAGATAAATTATCGCGAATAGAATTCATTTCATTACCTGCTTCAATAGCAATTAGACCTGCCGCACCTTTTTGCACCACGGGTTTAAGATGATATTTGAGATGATTATATACGCTTGATTCGGACATATCAATATCCTTAGCAATCTCCTCTGTGGTCATTGATGCGTTATAATATGCTAATTCAAGCGATTCGCGCTTCACACTTGTGCAAAATAAGCAATCGCTATTTGAGGCTAAATGATATTCACCCATGTGATTACGAAAATGACGGTCCGATGTTCCTTCTCGCCATGATTTATCCTTATCAAGCGTCTTAGCAATAACTATTCCATCACTCATTAAGCCCTCTAAATTATCGCGTTCAGCATCTTGACAAAACGGACAAGAAGCCCGCGTGACCCTCCCACTCATAAATAGCCCACTACCGAACAGTTGAAAACGATTGCGGAGGTAGGACACCTATGCGACTACCTAAAAAAATGCCGAGAGTGGTGGGTGTGCCTTTAACTCCCGAATCAGTAATTAACTTGGGCAAAGGCGTTAAAGATTCGTTATTGAACCGCAAAGTGAACGATAATGAGAGGCTAAGAAGGCTTAATATTTGTCATTCTTGTGAACATTACAATAACCCAAGATGTAAATTGTGCGGTTGTTATATGAATTTCAAAACAACCCTATTAAGTAGCACTTGCCCTATTAAAAAATGGTCAATCGCCCATAGCGAACTTTCTATAAACCATACCTGTCATACTAAAGGAAATAAATAATGCACCAAGTAAGTAAGTTAAACTTGTTTGGTCCATATGTTGCCCACTAAATATAATAATTACGAAACAACCAAGTGTTAAACTAATCAATTGAACCATAATCATATCAATAATGACTGATTTTCTCATATTAGTGAAATCACTAATGGTGGAATATAGATTATTTACTCCCCAATCACCATTTCCTTGCATATTATCGCCCTCCTGTCATCAATCCGCGCGCTAACGAACCAATACCGCCACCAACACTTTGTATCATACCGGGGTCAGCCATCGCCGCGTCTAACATTCCTTGCATACTGCCTTGATTCGCCATAGCGACCATTTGTTGCACTTGCATTTGATTCTGTTGAACCACATTTGAGGAAGTGTTTTGGATTTGCGTCTTACTCATAGTAACGCTATCAGCAGTTGGTAATCCTTGAACCGCGGTGAAATCAAACTTGTAACCTTCACCATCTTCAATTAAGCGCGCACTTGCAAGCATAGTATGAACAGAAACCGCTACAACGCTACTCATGAGGTTAATTAGCGGTTGAAAGTTTGTATCATTCGCTAACCATCGCTCAATAAGTGGATTTGAAGTGATAAGCGCGGATATAATATCCATTTCGCTTGGTGGTTGATATTGTTGTTGTCCCCACGGATTCTGTTGTTGATACATTCCGGTTTGCATACCCATACCCATAGATGCGGCGGGTAATCCAACACCACCTGTGGGCATTTGTTGTTGCCCCCCGGCTAATCCGAGATTCATCGCACCCGCTTGTTGCGGTTGTTGGTTGTTAAAAGGCCACACCATGTTATAACCTCACATACTCCCTACATTTGACTCTTGCGGTAATGATATACCTTGTGAAACATTATTCTGTTGCATTTGTTGTTGCATTTGATTAATAGCAAGCGCATCATACAATAAACGGTTATTTTGCCCACCCTGAAATTGTTTCATGTCAAATACCACTACTGTTAATTCATTATTCCCCGTAGCGGAGTTTGTTAAGTGCATTACCGGGATATTATCTTTTTCTAACATTTGAAAGAAGGGTTGATAATTAGCAAGTTGAGGAGGTGTATTATCCTTCTTTTTAATAGTATTTATTGGGACTGCAACTATTGAGACCCCTTTTTTCAATTTGGCTTTCAAAATGCCTGTTTTTGATTCTTCTTCGCATTCTTCTTCTCGTTCCCACTTAGTTAATAAATGATATAGATGCAAATGCTCAGGGCAGTATGTTGCGCGCAATTTTCGTCCATTTGTAACATTTTCTCTCGCGACAAAGGCTTCTGGTTCCCCTGTGACCGCATTATGAAAATATAATTCCCATAATGTGTTAGATGTGTCCTCATCTGCGATTTGGTCATAAATATTACCCGCTAAACGAATTAAGTTCTCCGCATCGCATCCATCTATACAACATCTCATTGTGTTGGTATTATATCGGTATTTTCCACCAAACCACCATCTTCGCGGCGATAATATGTGTCTTTTAGTTGGTTTGAGCAATCTATATGCTTGTTTAATGTCTTTACGCCGCGCCTTAATTGGATTAGAGTGCCGAGAAGGATAAAAGTTCACTTGTGGGACTTCAATCATACCAGATTCATTCATCGCGGCTTGAGCCATCGCTTGTTGTTGTATTTGTGCTAAGGGCATATTTGTTTGCGCCGCAAGACGCAACAGTTCTTGTTGGTTTTGAGTTCCGAGCATTTTATCACCATTTTAACATTTCAAGTATTGTTTTTTCAACATTCCATCCTATTTTCGTAGCCATCATAGATACGCGGCAAGGAATACCGGCTTTTTGGAGTCTGCGCATCGCAGGTCTATGCACATCAAATATTTTATGTTCACGGAGACGGCTTGACTGCCAAAGCACATTTGCAGTATCATCCCACCACTCATCTGCTTTATTTGCAACAACCCATATTTGTTTAGGTGTATATCGCTTACCTTTGAATCTGGTGCTTAATCTGCGATACTTCCAACGCTTCTCAATAAGAGCATCAACAAGAAATTCCAACCCACCAATTACATCAATAACTTCGCTCCCATTACCTCGTAATGCGCGCGTGTCGGTCATGAATATAATTATCTCCACCTGTCTATCAACTATATCATCAACCCACAGGTTCCAAAAACGCTGTTGCCCACCTATGTCAGCGGAATGAACCACTCTTTTCTCTCCCTCCCAACGAATACGCTTTCTTGTTGCAATAGGTAATACATGACCCTTTTGTAATAGACGCTGGGCATGCATGGTTCTTTCTTCTATCACTTCCATCTCGCCCGGTGTTTTCATAAAACAATCAAGTGTAGTTTTACCCACAAGTGTTGGCCCATATATGCCTATTCTTCTTGGTTTAATATAATTATACAATTCTCGCCCATATACTACCGCACCCATAAGTGCGCTACCGGCCATTGTTGCAACCATATCAAGAAACCCACCCAATTATTTTATTTTTAGCCCATTCAGCAGTATTTTCCCAAATACTAACATCAGTATGAAACTCAAACGCTGAAACACTCAAAGAGGCTATGAAACCAATAATGATAGCGAATAACCAACCTTTCCCCTTTTCATAATATGTATCAAGAGTGTTTTGTGTATGTAATGCGCGTAATGTTGCTTCTGTTGCATCATCACTTGGAGTTTTGAACAACCAACCCATTATAAATTACTCCTTCTTTTTGAATTTACCATCCGCGCTTCTCTTTTGTTGGTTAGCACCGAGTTTAATGGGTGTATTATTTTCTGTTGTGTGGGTTGGTGGGGTTTCTATTGTGGTTTCGGCTTCTTCTATTTGTTTTTGTAAAAGTAAATACTGAGCCACTTCGGGGTCTTGTTCAAGTTGATTAAGTTGATGAGAAAACATCATATCTTGCTTCTTTAATTCAATTTGCATTTGTTTTTGAGCAAAACCCATCTGTTGTTTTTGCATTTGACGCGTCATGGCCTTTTGCATATTGGCCAAACTTGCTTTTTGGTCCATTGAATCTTGCGCCATCATTTTCCACAGAAAATAAGCCATACCTTGTAATGTGAATGCGCCCATTGTGTATGTAAGAGCATTAGTGCGTGTATCAACGGCCACAAGCCATAAGCCCGAATCAAAAACAGCAATAGCACTTCCGACTAAAATTGCTACAAAAGATATTAATCCAAATATTCTCAATTCATCACTATTATTCGCACTCACAGGGGGTTGCATGGGGTCGCCTCAAAGTTGCGTGTTAAAACTACATGATAAAGGTGTTCAATTCACCTTATTCTTGTTTTCTTGTTTCTTTATTGGATATATAACTATGTTTATAGTTATAAGACACCACCAAGAAATCAAGAAATTAAGATTGTGGATTTGGGGTAGGTAGTTGCTGCTGTTGCTGCTGTTGTTGTCGCGCCTGTGCCTGATTCCACACATCGCTCATATTTTGTTGGTAATCCACCACTTCTTGTTGTTCTGGTGTTCTCCATTCTATGTTTTCCATGTTCGGTAGCGACGACGACCACGCAGGAGCGCGGGCTGGCGGCATGGGTGTTCTGGATGTGGGGTGTGTAATGAATGAGGTAGTATCTTTAATACTTTCAGCATGAGAAAGAGTATCAAGGTGATTGGTAATATTTTTCTTTGCTGGTTGCCATAATGGGTGTTGGGCCGATGTTAAAGCAAAGGACTTGTTCCATGTTTCAGCGAAGTTTTCATCATTTTTCATCTTCTCCTCCCATTCCGATTGGCTATTCAAACCCTCTAATAATTTATCCATTACTGCATTCGGAACATGATGAGTATCATAAATCAATTTAGCAAACTTAATTAATTCATTGTCGCGTTCATGCATTGGATTCTTCTCATAATTTTCAAAATAACCATTAACCAAATAATTAATCCCATCCCATGCGTTTCTTTGTTCTTCCGGTATTTGTGATGGTGCGGTCCAATCAATAGGGTTTTGATACTCAAACTCTCCACTTTCGTTCTCGTCTTTATCTATTAATTCATTGTTGCGCGCTTCAAAGAAATCCTTTTTGGTTATCACATTATTATCACCAAAGTCCCAACTTGCTTTTCTTCTGTCTTTGGCCGTTTTTATCAAATCTTTAACCCTTTTATCAATTTTCATTTTCTCTTTTGAATCTCCACCTTCCTCAGTAGGTTTGCTGATTTGTTGATATATCTCAGCCGTTAGTGGACTTTGCGCACCATCTTCTGTCTCATACATAAAAGTCTCATCTAATGGATTTACTTTATTAATTAAATGCTCCAAACCCATTAAATACAAATGTTTATCAAACTCGTTTCCAATATGAGTTTCAATATCATGAGAAAGTCTTCTATGATGTGGCACTTCGGAAGGTTTGTTGTGTTCAAAACCTTCGGGGTTATCCAAATCTTTCATGCGCGGCCTTAACCATGTATCGGCATCCGTAGCATAATCATTTAAGTCATTATGAAATTGAACATTTGAGAAATGGACTCCATCATCGTCTTCATTTTGTGAAGCCATACCATATTTAGCCAATAAATCTTCATGATTTTTGTCATGTGGTAAAAATACACTTCTGTTTTGTAAAGGCTCCGCACCTTCTTCTTTCATCTTCATGATTTTCTTTTTGAACGATTCCGCGCGCTTCACATGACTTTCATGACGCTTTAGAGCAGTTGGGCCTCGGCGAATGAATGCACCAAGAACACCTCCCGTTTTTAATTCCGAACCCCCTACTTTATCTTCTCCCGTAATAGAATCTTTAACATATCCAATAGGTGTTTGGGGTGGTGAATTAATACCTTTACCTTCGGGTGATTCCCATGCATAACTATTATCTTCTTCATTCATCCTTTCTGCAATAGTTAAACCCATACTTGCACCAAGTTTTCCGAATTTATCCCCCCATGCTTTTCTTTGTTTAGCCACTTCTTTTGGATTAGCATTTCTCACGAACCATTTTTCTATTTGGGAAGGTGAAGAAGGTGGTGGGTCTTTACCCCCATCATATAATGCAATTTCGTGTCGCGTCATTAAACGCCCCTTGTGATATATTAAAAGAGGGTGTGATAAATTATATCCCTTATTAAAAATATTTTTCACATTATTAGCCTCATCTCCTGCTTCAATACCTGATATTGTTGATAATAGAGGATTCTTATTTTTAGCAGTAATTATTCCTCCCATGTCTTTTTTAACATTCTTTATTGCTAAACCTTGCAATTTATTAAATAAGTTATTCATGCTTGCATTTTTCATTCCTCCATGTGCAGTTAGACTACTACCTGCGAGTGAATTACCACCCAATGAAAACGAACCATCATGGTCGTAATGAGGAACACTTGTATGAGTCATAATAAGTTCAATGAGGTCTTCTGCTTGTTCCGCATCATCATCACTAACATTATTTAGCATAAACTCCATATAGCGTTCTAATGATGTTGTGTGAATACCATGTTGTAATTTTTTAAGAGTATAACTTGGTATTGTATTCACAGCATCTTTCATAGGAGATTCTTCTTCACTCTCTGGCTCTTGTAGGCTTTCTTCCCACTCAGTCTTAAGTGCCTTGCGATGCCCGCGCTTTCTTTCTTCATCAATCTTATTTTTCTCCATCTGTTGCAATTCTTGCCTTGAGAGAACATTAGGGAACTCACCTTGCTTGCATCTTTCAAAAAACATCTCAAGCGGGAAGGTTTCTTCTGGATTTGTGGAGAACGCAGAACTATCATAACCCAAATCATCTTTTCGTGGTCTATGAGATATAATATTTGTTAAATCTTCCATAGTCGCATGGTCTCCATGATGATGACGGTGTTTCATTCTTTCATTCAATAATACTGTCATTCTATCAACATCATCTAAATCTATATGACCCCGACCCAAACAATGATTACATAATCCATCCGATACCCTGCCCCCTCTTACAGTATTATCATCATGCTCACAATCAGGACACGCGTATGACATATGTTCATCGTCTTCATAGGCATCATCCCCATGTTCATCGCGATGGTGGTCAAAAGAAGGTGTATCTGCTGGGCGCGCATTTTGTGAAATATAAGCCCTCATTTCATCATCGTGTTCATCCATAAATCGTAAATCTTCATGATAATTACTATAATAATTCGCAAGTCTTTTTAATGATATACAACCATGTCCGCGACAATATCCACAAAGGGTGCTTGTTCCAAGTTTATTTTCATTGTCGCGATTATCCTCATTAACAGTCATATCACTATGATTGCGACGACGACGCTGAATCTCACTAACCAAACCATCATCGTCTTCTGCTTGTTGCTCAATCCATTCTTTGTTATCACCATCAACTAACTCTGAAAAAAACTCATCAGCACTCATTAATTCGTGTTCCGTTTCAGTATATTCGGAATCATCAATACCCATTTTTTTGCATATTTCTTCCACTTCTTGTAAATTATCAACATGTGGTATAGAATAAAGACTACTCTCTGGACCAAAAACAGACCCAAGAGCATTATCAGCACCATGTCTTATACCTCGCGCATACGGTATGAGGCTCTCCTTCCCAATATTTTCTTTCCATGCGCTCATAGAATGAGTTCTATTTCCTTTCAACTTTTGGCCACCAGCATTGAAAATATCACGCGTTGGTGAACCATTATCTTCTGTGAAGTGTTTATCCAGCATCCGTTCCACAAACCGCTGGTCTGCGCTATCCTTTGATTTTCCATAATCCTTTGACGCATGAGCATTTATTTCACCCATCATATTTATGTAAGCACCAAGAGCATAATTATCGTAATTTTCATAATTCTCTTGTTGTTCAATCCAATTCTTTTTACTTTCATCAACTTGCTCTTGTAACTTTTTACCACCTTGATATATTTTATTAGCAACTGCAAATATATCCATATCCGAGATTTTTGTTCTCCCACCTTTGAACTTTAAGTCTTTAACTGAATCATTTATAATAAGTTGATTACATAAATTATCCATCATTATTTTAGCAGCCACGCGCTGTTTTTTTGCCTTATCATTATCTATGGTTTTTATCTTATCAAGATATTTTTGTGCATTAACATATTTACTCCATATTTTATAATTGTTCTCCGAAAAGGTGAAGTTGTCCCATTTGTTTTGGTATTTATGCAAATTATCTTTAGTTTTTTTATAATCTTTCTTTGCATCGGTAAGTGCAACACCACCAGAGTGATTGTAAATCGCTCCTAACATTTTCATTTTATCTTTGTGATTCAATTTACCTAAGATGTTTGGATTTAGACCATGATTGAATCCACTTTCTTGTAAGCGGTTGTGTATTTCCATAGCATCACTAATTGATTTTGCTTGAGTGAGTCTAATTTTATTACTTTCGTGTTGCGCTTTGAATGCATTAACTTCGTCAGGAAATAGTTTAGACATTAAAATAAGATTAGCAGGAGTCATACTTGAAGCACCAACAGGGTCAAGTTTGCGCGGCTTTGTTGGTAAATCAAAATGTTTTCCTATATCTTTGAGAGATGCTTTGTTTTGAACAATATATGTGTGAATTATATTTTTCACGGCCTTTGGTGATTTATGTTTCATTCTATCCCACGGCAAATCTAAATATTCAGCAATATTTTCTAATGACACTCTATTATTACTTTCCATCGGTAAGTATTGAATATCAGGAACATCAATATCCTGATACACATATGGACTTCGCATCCCTCTCATCTGTTTATGCTTTTCATGAACATTCCAAGACGCGGATTTCGCATCTTCATTCATAAAATGCTTTTTGCTACCCACACAAGCCACACATGGTTTTTTCCCTTGTGTCAAACCACTAAAGTCATCCCCTGCCCAATCATTATTCAATTTATGAGTCTGTTCTTTTGTTTTGTTTATGTAATTAATATCGTCTTCGTTTAATCGGTTGCGATATAATACATTACTAACTATTGAATTAGCAAACGACATAATGTTCCCACTATGGCCACTTGCGCTAACAATTCCGTGAATCTCATTTTCAATATCCATGAGTCTATTATTATTAGAATCTAACGATGTTGACTCCCCCGTAGTTTGTTTCATATGTCTATCTATCGCAATCACTCTTTCTAATTCACTCTTTTTCTCATATAGGTCTTTTAGTTTTTTATCTTTCTCAGAGCCGCTTAATCCGCGACTTGAACCACTTGCTACGATATTATACAATGCTTCCTTCCAAGCGGATGATGTAGTGAGTTGTTCATCATCTTTTGCAGTATTCTTCTTTTGCTTGACTCTATGAAGTAAAGCCCTTTGTGCCTCATCCCAATATGTTTGAATCGGAATACCGGATTTTTTTATTTTATTCATCAATGTTGAATGTTCCCCGATGTGTTTAGCCATTTGTTCCATTTCAATCTCGCGAGCCTCATCATCATCAATGCGTTCATCATCCCCATGCCCCTCAATAGGAGATGATGAAAATAAGTGTTTCAAATCTCCGCGTGTCGCAGGGCGATGAGAATCATTACCATACCACCCATGAGTATCTGCATCAAGATTGCCCACTCTCAATTGAGCAGTCTTGAGAACATTGGTCATACCAAATAATATCTCTTGAACCCGCTTGCCCCATTTTTCTCGCGTTTCTGCGTCCTTTCCAAACATCGGATGGTTAGGGTCATTACACTCTTTAGTTTCAACCGATTCTTCCACACCCAATAAATCTTCTATTGTGTGATTTGTATTACTCCAATTTGTCCCTAATTGGCGAATCAACTCAGATTGAGTCATTTCCCCTCGCGCTACTTTATTCTCTAATTCTTCCCTAAAAAAATGCCAATTACTTCTCAATTTTTCCTCTGCCCTTTTATTCGGAGTTTCACCACCGCGAATATGCTCCATAACTCTTTCTCTTGATTTCTCATCACCAACAAGACTCGCGGCGGTCCCTAAATGAGTATCACTTACTCGCTCCGCGAATTGCCCTTGTTCTAAAGTATCATCACGACCATCATCGGTTTCATCGGTTTTATCGGTTTCAATATTTTGTAAAGTATCACCACCATCATCTTCTCCCGTTATATCACTCGCTTGAGCCAAATCCGTTGAACCTTCTTGAGGGTCAAATTGACTCACATGACCTTCACCGAATCCAATAGAATAACCCAAACTATCAAGATAACCACCTTCTCTTGTGCTATTGATTATAGCATTGTGAAGATTGCGCACATCAGTATTATCATTCAATTCTGTTCCAAGCGCATGTATATAGGAGTTATCAGTAGGACTTCGCGGCTCATCTAATTCATATATTTTCTCTCTTTTTTCTTCAATAGAAGCCTCTCCTGTTTCAGTTCGGTTCCCTATTTCATCATGCCTTTTGAACCTGTTTAACATAGTTAATTCTTTCATGGGTTCACTCATAATATCGGGCGCATTTATATTTTTACAATGTATTTGTAATTTTGTTGCTAATGCTTTAATAGTGGGGGTAATGATATTATTAGCATTTCCTTTTTTCCCCCCTGTTCCAATTTTTTTGTCCTGTAAAGCCACTCGCGCATGTTGATTCACCTGTTCCTGTATCGTGTTGAAATAATCTTTTAACTCATCATATTGCAAATCATTTATCTTTTGCGATTTAGAATCTGTGAGGTGCTTTATTCTCTCAACCGTTGCATTAATATCTTCGTTGTTTCCTTCATCTATTAGAGCATTGAGTTTCTCAGTAGCGGTTTCAATTTCATTGTTGAACATCTCCTCATATGCTTCATCCCATCGCTTTTGCGCTTTACCGTTTGTTCGCGCGTATTCCTCCAATTCATGAGCAATTTGATTAGCCATCTCATTGTTATTCCCCTTTGGTCTAAATTCATATTTGGACCTATCCCCTTTATCATCCCATGCTCTCGTCGGGTTTGTTCCGCCTCGCGTTTGTTCAAACAATTTCTCATACGCATCTTTTACTTCTTTCTCTTTAGCATCGTCCCATTCCTCAGATTTCCCTCTTGCGGGACCTTCGTGCTCTGGAAAATGACTTTGTGCTGCTTCTATCGCCGCGGCTTCTTTTTCATTGTCGCGGAAGATGTGTCTTTCTTCCGGTTTCATTTGATAACCTCTTTCTTTGATAGCCTTGCTCAAAGCGGCTTGGAAACCAGCGGCTTGGTTTTTTATATCTGGTTTTGTTTCTCCATGCCAGAGTAGTTGTTGTATGAGTTTAGAGGGTTGCGCTCTCCCCTTGCTGGTAGGTAAAAGTCCTAACCAATGCGGAACTGATTCGGTATCAATAGTTGACTTCATATCGTCTTCTGTGAGTGGTTCTTCCCCAATGGGTGAGTCTCTGGTGAGAGCCGCGTGGTATTCATCACTATGAAAAATATTTTGCAACCATTCGCTTTGAGAAGGAGTGATGATTGGGTAATCATTACACCCGTATTCATTTTCATTTTCGGAATCCTCTATGTGTCCAATCTCTTTAGCGAAAGCAGTATTCATTAACTCTAACATTTCATCAAACGCATCAGGTATATCCATCTTCTCCCGATGGATAAGTTCATTCCATCTTTCATCCATCAAATGTTTAGTCTGAGTAGCATTTTTTTCCTCTAATATTTGAAAGTGCTTTGCGCGCTCTTGTTGTTCTTCCTCGGTCCATTTTGACTTGAGAAGTAGCCTATTATCTTGTAGGGCTACAACTAAGTCGGCGAACTGCATGTTAGTAGCCAAAGGGTTCACACTCATGAAGGTAGCGGTTGAGGCAAAATTAAAGCATTTTAGCACCAGATTATTTTTTTCTTTCAAAAAAAAATATCTTTATTTCGCATGGTGTTAAGCAGGGCAAAATTAACGCGTTCGCGACGCGACTCCGGCTAAGCGTTAACGCGTGTGGGGCAATATTGCTCGCGTTAGCGATGCTCTTAGCAATCCCCTTGAACGCGTATGAGTGTTTAATGCAATAGCCTTAATGGTTCGCGTTCGCGTTAAGGGAATGTCTTAACGGTTCGCGTTCGCGTTAAGGGTTGGGTGGTCGCTAACAATAGCGATTGCCCCAACC
>Ga0098061_1001269_pt1 | contig 12267 bp, 5 predicted proteins | sample 22_taG_FD_92579 | JGI IMG/M metagenome (GOLD analysis project Ga0098061, IMG submission 92579) | Marine viral communities from the Subarctic Pacific Ocean - 22_ETSP_OMZ_AT15343 metaG | ecosystem: Environmental > Aquatic > Marine > Oceanic | place: Subarctic Pacific Ocean | collected 2015-01-20 | reverse complement strand
TTGCTGGCAGCCCATACAAGGACATTGCGAAAGCGTATTGTCGTTCTGCGGCGACATAAGTTTCTTCACTGATCGCTCTCCCTGCCGCAGCTAAAGCAGCCATACCAGGGAACCTATCTACATACTCTTGCGACTGTTTAATCCTTACCCAAACAGCGTTCAAATCTGCTGTGTCTTGGTAAAGGTTTATAAGGTCTAACTCTTCATTGTTTAAAAGACCTTCTAAGCCATACGCCGTTAACGCATCTCTAACGATTTCATTTGCTGTCTCAGCCATTACGCTACCTTCCCAAACTTCTTACCTATAAAGTCAGCGAACTCTTGCGCTGACGCTTTCGCAGCGTCAGTAGTTTGCCAATCTTCCAAATTACGAACATGCTTGCCGACCTCAGCAACCGTCATGATACGTTCAGAACCATCTTCTTGAACATGATGAATAATTGGTTGGAACCGAGAATCAGTCATAAAATCAACAACACCCACATCCGGCAACAAACGAGAAACTTCCATCGATAACGGATTAAGAATCTGCCTCGCCGTGTAACCCTGCTGAATACGAGCAGTCAAAGACGGAAACGCAGACTCAGATAAAGAAGCAACATCGTTTACTATACCTGCTTCAGTAACATCACCAAGCCACAATCCTGTAGCCCACTCATCTCTTGTTTCATCGTCAATCAAATGACCGACCATGTAATCTCCTGCAAGTTTGTCAACGACACGATAGTTGTCTTCTACCGCACCACCGGCACCGCCAGTTACCCAGTCGGCTTCTAAAATAACGTATTGGTTTACTTCGTATTGGCTCCAGTTTTCTATATGAGCGTCACGACCCATTTGACGCATTCTTTCATCAGGAAGATTTAACCCAACACGGTTCGCCGCAATTTGGATACGCAACACTTGGTCGCTAATAAGTTCAGCGGCTGTCGCAGGATCGTTCGCTTCGGTAATTTGAAACTGTCTACTCGCTTCTGTGTGTGTTTGGTACCAGTTTGTTTTACGCATCTCGGCTTGGAAGCGGAGTATTCCTGTGTCGGAATCAAACCAGCCTTCTTGCGTTGCTTGTCTTAGTATTGGTCCTATTTCGGCGTGAAGTAACCATCTCGCCCCGTAACCGTTTTGTGCAGCGATGTCTGCCCAATCTTCTTCAAGGAAAGTTTCTGTCGGCACCCCATCAACTATTATAGTTTCTACTGCACCTGTTGAATCGCCAATTATTCTTCCAATTCGATTAGGGATAAGAGAAGATTCTGCATCTGATTCAAAATCTTCAAGGCTTATTGGGACTCCTGCTGAACCAGCATCTTCTCCAATAACACTAGACGGATCACCACCCACAACAGGTTCTCCAGTTTCGCTAGGAGGAGAAGGAAAACCAACATCAGCAGTAGGAAAACCAATATCGTCAATGGCAAACACAGCATCTATATGAGCTTCAAGAGTTTGAGGACCATAAAACCCATCAGCCGGTATGCCAAGTTCTTCTTGTAAAATTATGGTTTTGTCGTAAGTTCCTCTACCCCACTCATAAGCATCCCTCAAGATGCCAACCCTTGTTTGGTCTGCATCAGCGATATTAATGGGAAGCCCTGAATCAGGAGGAACAGTAGAAGTAGCAGGAACAGTAGTACCAGGAGGAGAAGGAAAAATAGGGATACCAATATCATCAAAAGCAAACAGTGCATCTTTATGGGCTTCAAGAGTTTGAGCACCGTAAAAACCATCAGCAGATATACCAAGTTCTCCCTGTAAAATCCTAGTTTTCTCTTCAGTCCCTCTACCCCATTGGTAATCATCCTGTAAGATGCCAATTCTTATTTCGTCTGCATCACCGACTTGTATAGGAAGCCCCGAAGCAGGAGGAACAGTAGTTGTAGTGGCAGGAGGAACAGTAGTAGTTGTAGCAGGAGGCGTAGTAGTAGTTGTAGCAGAAGGAAAAATAGGGATACCGATATCGTCAATAGAGAACACCGCATCTTTATGAGCCTCAAGAGTTTGAGGACCATAAAACCCGTCAACTGGCATACCGAGAGTTTCTTGTAAAATTCTGGTTTTCTCTTCAGTTCCTCTGCCCCATTGGTAAGCATCCTTTAGAATGCCAACCCTCGTTTGGTCTGCATCACCGACATTCACAGGAAGTGGAGGACTCGGAGGATTAACTACTCCGCCAGTATCTTCCATTTGAGGCAAAGCCTGAGCAGCAACATGAGCTGCTCTTGTCTCAGCGTCATAATCCCCGTCAATTTCTAAGCCAAGTATTCCTTGAAGTATCCTTGTTCTATTCTCGGTTCCTGTACCCCATTCATATTGTTTTCGCATTATGAAACGGATTTCAAATTCGTCAAATTGCCTTCCGTCTTCTGAAGCATTTATTTCAGTAGGAGGAGGGGTAGTAGTAGTAGGAGGAGGATTAGCCGAAAAAACAGGTTCAGAAGGAGGTTCCCATCCAATACTTGCAAGATAATCTTCCCAAATCTGTTGAGTGCTTTTATCTACACGAAGATCAGTTTCACCAGTTGCCGGATCAGAAGGAATAGTAGTAGTAGGAGGAGTGGTGGTAGTAGTAGTAGCAGTAGTAGTAGTAGCCGAAGAAGCAGGATTAAAAACAAAAGAACCATCAATATGGTCAAGAACATCTTGATAACCGTTCTCACCAACAGACCAGATTGTCTGCAACTCTTTCGTCTGGTTAACATAATAATTGTTATAAGTTGCTTCATTAAAATGTCGTGTCCCCCAAAGAGAACCAGAAACAGTATTTTTAAGATCGGCTATAGAAGCATTAGGGTCTTTTAACACCTCTACTACATCTGCATAACTTATGCCGGTTTCCTTCTTCTCGCTATAATAAAACTTATTAACTGGACTAAGCGTAGCTATAGTCGCTTCGATCCCGTCAGTGATCGTTGCAAAATTCTTAACAGTATGGTCATTAAAAACTGGATCATCAGCCCATAATTCAACCGACTCACCATTGCTGCCTCTTGACATTATTGTAGCCAAAGGATTATTTCTTGCTTTTGTATTCTCCCCAGTCGCCCAAGCCAACATCAACATAAGAGAATTATCTGTTACCGGAACATCAATGCCCTGCAACACAGCAACAAAAAAATCTTCCAAAACGTCACGCCACGGAGGAATGCCTTGAATTGTTACTGGTCCACCCTTACCGCTCTTATCTTGACCTACATCACTCATATCAACGACCTACAATACTTTCAAACACACTCAAAGCCTTTTCGCTACCTCTTAAAGCAACCTCCTGCGGAGCAGACTCAGCAAACGCAGCCTCAACATCAGCCCCCGAAGGAGACATCCCAGTAGTAGAAGCAGAAGCCTCCAATTCTCTAATAACACTCATAGCTAATTGCCTTTCTTCAGCCGTAGCGTTGCGACCAAGTAGATTACCTGCCGCTGAATCAGCCAAAGCGTTTATTTGCGCTTCTGTAGCGCGTGAAATAACTGGGGCTTCTGGAATAAGGTCGTCAGGGTTTGCGTCTGGTAACCCGTCAAATGGGGTAACGCCTTGTGTAGCGTAATACTTTATTGCGCTACTTAAAGCATACAGCCCACCAGCAGGGCTTTCTAAATTTGAAAGGTCTTTATTCCCGTAGGCGTAATACCCTGCGCTTAACATTTTTTCGTCTACTGCTCGACGTTCTTCTTCAGATAAGTTGTTGTAGGTTTCAAAAATGTCTCCAATAGTGATATCAGGCTCCAAGGGGTCATCACTTCTAACAACTACAACATCTGATGGTATGCCCGTATAAATTTCCCAAGCGTCATACTCAGTTCTATCAGCTTCAAGTGCCGCTAGGCGTGCGTCAAATTCAGCGTCCAATACGTCAAATGCATCATCGCCGCCAACAGTAGTCGTAGTCACTTCTACGTTTTCGTCATCGTTACCATTACTCATACTAATACCTTACTCTGCCCAAGTATCTTGCTTTACTGAATCAAACTCAAACCATCTAAAAAACAAATCCCCAGCAGCGATATTATCAGCCCAATCTAAACGCCAAGTATCCCACTCCCCTGCTATATCCTGGTTGCTGCTTGAATCAAGTTGACCAGAACCCCCTGCAGCTTTTCTTGCCGCCAACGCTCTTTCTACTGAACCTCTGGCTCCAAGATAAATTCTTAATTGCTCTATGTCTTCACGACCCTCAAACCAAAGTTCGCAATTAGAGCCATCTTCATCACAAGTTGCCTCATTCTTTTCACGAGACACATAAAGATCAACAATCCTACGCATCCCTTTTATACGATCAGCCCACTTAGTAGTATCAGGACTAGAAAACTCGTCATGCCAAAGAGGGAACTCCTCAGCAATCTCAGCCAACTTATCATCCCGAAATTGTCTTATGGCAGCAGCGCCAGACACACGCAAATTAGCATGTCCTTCCTCCCTCAATTTGCCGTAAACCCAATCCATCAAATCGCCGTAAGCTTCCCAACCTGCACGAACACGACTGTCAGTCAACATCTCATCAAGGCTTAAATCCTCACGACGCATCACACCAGAACCAGGGAAAGTCTCCTCATTGCTTTGTCTGTTGTGAATAACTGCAGAAAACTTAGAAGCACCTCCGCCTTCAACCCCGATAATAAGACCACCTAAATCAGGATGGTCAATAATAAGTTCTTCATACTTGTCTCTCTGCTGTTCAGCCCAAAGAGTCGGAGGTAAACCCTCCATGTTTCTGCTCTGCCTTATCGTCAAAGCAAAAAACCCTTCATCGCCCTCTTCTAAAAGGAAAGCCAAAAAGTTGTCATCAGCATTAGCCGCATCTTCCGCTTTCATTTTTCTGTAAATATCTATATATTCTTGATACGGAGAATGAAGATTAAACGACGCTGGAGAAACCGCAGAACCAATAGCGCGAATTATGTTTGCGTGCCTTGCTGCTGTTTCGATTTCTTTAAGAAATTGTGCGCGTGTTGAATTGTCATCAAAATCTATAATGTCTGTTTTGCCGTTAGCCATGTCCGCTACTCTTGTTATCAAAATTTGAGCAGCCGTGTAGTCAAAAGAATCATCTTCCCACACAGCCGAGTAAACTCTTTTTGCCCAGGCAGGCAAAAAATCTGTGTAATCAGCAGGACCATAAGGCAACATGAAACTCATCGCTTCTTCAAACTCAGGTGCTTCTTCAAGAAAAGCAGAAGCAGGTATCTGGGCTACAGGTCCGAAACCTGGCAGCCCTTGAGTAATCATGTTTAACGAACTTGTTCTGAAACGAATAATGCCAAGATCATCGGCGGCACCACCTATCAAGCCTTCTTTTAATAGCCCTGTAGCGAAATCAGGTAAACGAACTTGGAAGAAACTATTGCCGTCTGCGTCTTGAACAGTTTCATACGCCCCTAAAGTACCTAAATCAACATTAGGGTTAGCAGTTAAAACCTGTTTCATTCTTGCAGCAAACACTGGGTTTTCAAACGCTAACCCCATCCACCTTGTCAACACTTCCTGCCAAGCATTATAAAACGGCATTATCATTCTTGTCATGTCTGCAAAGCGTGAGCTTTCAGCTAAATCGTACATTAGCCATCTGACTTCTTGTAATCCTTCTTTTCGTGCAGCGTTTTCTAGTATTCGTAAAGCGTCTTCGCTTATTGCTAATCTTTCTCCTGTTTGCCCACTTGTCGCTGCTTTTATTCTTCTTTCCATTGATCTTCTGTAAACTGTTGCGAAGTATGGGTTTCTTGAAAGGTTGTCTGTTGTGAGTCCGGCTATGCGCTGGTAGGCGTTGTCTACGAAATCTCGTGTCTTTTGCTTTATTGGGCTTAAACCTGCTAAAGAGTCTATTTCTTGTGCGTGGACATCTCCTACAAATTCATGCAACTGTGCAGAAGGAAGAGGTTCAATTTCGGCTCTAGCTTTTTTGCTTAAAAGCCCAGAAATGTCTCCTGCTTCGTTAATAGCAACTTTTTCAGGGTCTAACCAAATAGTAACTTCGTGAAGTTTTTTTGAGCCAGTTCGCAACCCTCCTGTATGTCGCAACCCATCTACCCCTGCTTCTTGTAATGTTTGGTTTATTACATAAATCAATGAGTCAAACTCATACGCAGGGTATTCTGTTTCACGCATTGCTTTTCTTAAAACCTCATAAAAATCTTGATACGAAGATTCTGGGTTTTTTAATACATTTCTTAAAGCTTCAGATGTTTCTACAGAAATGTCGTCAAACTCGTCTGCGAAGTTTCGCTTCTCAAAAGATTCACGAACATTTCTAGGCATAGGCGCTTCAATATCCACAATTCGAGGCGGATTATCCCCTTTCCAAACTACATTGTAAATGTTTCTGCTACTTGTTTCTTCAGGGAACAAGTGAGGATATTCAGTAGTTTTTTTAGGTTTTGCATACGAAACAGCAGTATCAAGACTATCAGTTGTGTATACCCCTTCTCCAAAAAGATTTTTTGCACTGCTACCTTCAGTAGAAAATTCGTTAAACAAACTCGAACTACCATGCCACCGAGGTTCATCTATTACCCCTGGCGCAGCAGGAAGAGCAGAATTTTCTATTTCAACTAATTTTTTCTTAGAAGCCGCATCTTTTTTAAGCAGATTAACTGCTTCATCAGAAATTTCTGGTTCTCCTCTAACATAATTTTTAAGATCATTAGCAGAAACCCTCTCCCCCTTAACCAACCTCTGCCTAATAACCTGACCAACATCATGAGCAGGATTAACCATCCTATTAGTAGCAGCTATTTGGATGTCAATCAATTCTTCTAAAAGAACTTCTAAATCAGGATCATCAAGATCAACTCTTTTACCTTTAAGAAAACTTTTCCCAGCAGGAGTGCTATACCATTCAAGAAGCGCTTCTCTTTTTGCAATATCGCTAGCATAAGTAACATCATCAAAAAGAATTTGTGCCATAGGGCGAGAACGTGTACCATTCCACTGATCGTTAACAACCCTTTCCCAATCTTGCGTAAATTGTTTTTGCTCGTCAACCGTTGTCGCTCGCGGACTAGACGTTCTGTTCCAATCCCCTGTCCTTAAATTTCTTTCAGTGTTTCTCGCATTATGCGACAAAGCATGACCGGCTTGCCGTTGAGAACTAACAGATTCTCTCATAACAAGGTTAGGGCTTTCATGCGTCCCAAACGGACCTTGAACCGGATACTCCCCAGCGCTTAAAGGCTTTTCAGGACCACGCCTTCTAGCAAACGGTCTGCCAGATAAAACTCTTCTGCTAACAATGTTTCGAGTATCATATTCTCTAGTATGTAATTGCCCTTCATGCGGACGAACAAAACCACCATCACGAGTTGACCTTCTCAACATCTCCCGATAAGCCCTACGGTTTCTTAAAAACGAACCGCCGCCAAAAAGAATCGCCCCAGGAGCGCCACCCAAAACACCACCTAAAGCACCAGCACGATAAGCCCTACGGCGATTAAGTTTCTTCAACTCACGTTCAGCCTGTCTCAAAAAATTGGCACCCTCATCAGCGTTCTTCAACGCATACCTTTGGAAAACACTTTCAACATAAGCTCTGCGGTTACTTGTAAGCAAACCCCACAAACCGCTTCCTTCCCCAGAAAGAGTTTGCAATTTAGCGAACAAACGCAACTGTTCATCGCCGACAACTCTTACAGCCCAAGCAGGACGCAGCAACACAGCAGGTCGCCAATAATCCGTAATTCCTTTAGCAGCATATCCAACTCCTTCACCTATTGCTTGGAAAGGGCTGTCCCCAAGGCTTACTTCTGGGATTTTGCCACTTTCAATAACATCATCTGTTCTTCTTCTAGTTCGTCTAACCGCCCTAGCAACATGCCTGTTTAACCTTCTCGCATCAACCGTAAAAAAAGACGTTTTCAACTGAGAAGGAGTCAACGGACTTTGCATTAACACTTCTCCGCCTTCATCAATGAACTTAAACTCAGAACCTTGATTACCACGAACCACATCTCCATAATCGTAGTTTCTGGCTTTTTGAAACACATTTTTTGCAGCTAAATTACTCGCTCTAAAATCATCAACAAATAACTGAACAAAACTATTGTATTCTTTTGCCGAACGACCAGGATTAGCTCTCAACCATTCATCTTGAGGTATGTTTTTACGAAGAATTCTTTCAACAACATCACGTTGAACTTTTTCCGCTAACGCAACTCTTGAATTGACACCTCGCGAAGCCCAATCTCCCCTAAACCTTACTATTTCCTCAGCGCTAAACAAATTAGATTCTTTCATCACTCTCGCTACATTGTCCGCTGCGTTAGCGTCACCAGCGAAAATATGATGCTGAGGTTTCATGTCTCTAAAAAGTTGAATCGTTCGAACGAATCGGTTCGCTCCCCCTCCTTCTGGTCTGTACCAGCCAGAGTGACGAACTTTATCTTGAAGATTTATTCTTCTTGTAGGTCTAATAACAACATCTATAGAAGCCCACCCTGGAACAACATTCGCCCCACCAGTAAACTCAGCTAAAGCATCAGGGTCTTTAGACAAAATCCCATCCTCTATTGCGTCCATTGCTTCATCGTGTCTTCTTTGCGCTGATAAAAATTCATCTGCACTTCCACCGACTCTTCCTGGCACAGCAGCCAACGCAGGATGCGTCCAATCCTTTAACAACACCCCATAATCAAACCCTCTTACTGGGTTTTCTAAAGCGATCCGACGTATAGCTGTAACGTCACCCATAAAGAATTGCATAACATTTTTTACTGATTCAGGTCCGCCAGCGAAACCTTCTTGCCCCATGTGCGCTAATGCTATTTCACGCGAAATCAAATCCCCTTCCGCATGTTTAGCAAAATACTTTTCTCTGATCCGACCAGTCAACATATCAACTGAGTCGTCAATTCTTGCTACTTCGTCATCCAAGCGCCTCGGATTTCGTAGTATGTCATCAGATATTCTTGCAACATCGTTAGAGAAGTTTGTGAACTTACCGCTTTCATTGAAATAATTATTGAATTGTCTAACTCTATGACCAGCACGAGCATACATTCCAACACCAAACAATAACATGTCGGGTTCAGCAAACATTCTCATCGCAACATCTATCGTCCCCGAAGTAACGTTAAACCAAGTCGTGTCCATCCATCCAGCAACAGCTTGCTCGTCAAGAATACTTTTCTCTTCGCTACTAGCAAAAGCCAAAGTTATCGCTTGACCTATTGAACGAGTCTGCGCTATCTCATAAGCTTGATCCCAATAATCATCAATATCAAGCCACGCGCTAAGATCGTTGCCTCTGCCGTCGGCTTCCATTAAAGAAGCAACCGTCACTAACGCAGCAAGAGGTTCCCTTATCCCTTCGCGACCTGCCCACTCAATTCCTTTTAAAAGGTCGTTACCGCCGCTTCTAACAAAACCTGGCATCATTTCAACAATGTTGCCGCCAATGCCTTCTGGACCTATAGTCGCTCCTATCGACTGCCCAAACGCTTCTTTAGTATCTTCCCAAGCAACTTGATGCAACCAATCAGCTACACCAACATCATTATCGTCTACAAGGTCTTTAGTCGCTTGAACAAAATCCCAACCATAATTAACTGGGGCTTTACCAAGTTCCCATCCAGCATCCCAAAAACCGTCAGCACGTTTTATTGAAGACTGAACAAAACTTTCTATTCCGCCTTCAACATCATCCCAACGATCACCAATCCAATCACCTACACCCACAGCCTGCCCCTAATAAACATCAGGGCTATCAGCCGCAAGGCGACGCGCTCTACGAACAAACTGTCTGAACTCAGAACTCGAATCAGGCATCTCAGCCCTAGCGATAAGCAAAGGTAAAATCCTACCCAAACTCTCCGAAATAACAGGAGAAGGTTTAGGAGCAGGTCTAATTAAACTCTCCGGTCCGCCACCAGCCCCCATCGGCAAACCAGCAGTCAACGGTTGACGAGGCTGTTCAGAAGGTCGCGTCAAAGGACCAGCAGCACCAGGCATGATTCGCGGTCTTTCCGGCAACGGCATCGCTTTTTGCGCTTCCTCCTGAGCAACCCTCTTCCCGTAAGTTTGACCAGAAGCAGAAGAAACTTTTTGTCCTTTACCCTTTCGAGGCATCATCCACCAACCTGTGCTAGAAGTTCACGCATAGAAGGAAGCCCAGCCGCCCCAGGTGTAGGCGCAGCCTCCGCACCTGCACCGGCTTGGGCTATACCGGACTGAGCTTCAGGAGAATCTGGAGGCACTTGCGTCGCTTGACGTTCCTGCGCCTCCTCATGCACCTTCTGGACAGCACCGGCTAAATCCGCTTTGTTATATCGAACCATTTCAACAATGCGAGCAACATCGCCAGGAGGTATCGCCCCCTGAGAAGCTTGCGTCTGCAACGAAGCCAACAACGCCTGCTCTAAAGACTCGGAAACAACTTCATCATGTTCCGACTCAACATCATCAACCATAGGATCAATCTCCATGAAAGACTTCTTAGACATCGTTCCCATGCCGATACGTTGACCGGCACCAATAACTAAACCATTCAAATCAGTACCAGGGTTAGAAAACACGACACGATTATGGTCAGTGTCGAAATGCTTATTAGGCGTGTAATCAACACGACCCTTAGAACCCTTAGTGGTCACATAAAACGAAACAGCCTTATTGCCTGCATACGCTTTAGACAAAGCTATCGCTCTGCGATTCTCCGCCTCCAAAGAAGCAGCTATAACTTTCTGCGCTTCCTGAATAGGGAAATCAACAACAGCGGACATTACCGCTTCGCCACGGCGACCAGTACGAATGTTAGAACCAGACTCTCCACCAAACTCAGGTGGAATACCGGCAGTTAAACGTTGCGCTCTTTCCAAACGATCAATAGTTGGATTAGTCATAAACCCAGGGTTCAAAGTAGAGTCACGCAAATCGCCGCCCTTGACTTGACCAATTTCACCAGTCAACCCGTTAGCGTTATTAATAACTTGCGGCTGCTCCCCAGCCCTAGCGACAAGCCAAGTGTCAGGAAAAATACCTTTCTGCACAGCGATAACTTCCAACGCCATCAAACGAGCCTGCGTCTGATACATCCCAATCATCCCATCAAACTGCCCCTGCGCTTGATCTAAACAAACACGACCAGGAACAACAGCAGGACACATCCCTATACGATTAGGGAACCTTTCCAATTCAGCTAAAGGCTCAACCGTGTAAGCAACACTCCTAGACCAGCCCGTGTTGTTTTGCGGAGTGCGACCAACAGCGATAAGCACTGTTTCCTCATGATCCACATATTCGACCAGTTGAAACAAATCAGATTCTTCAATAGTGTCGCTTCCCCGTAAACGATGCGCTTGGTCAGGGTAATGTAATTTAAGCCACGCCCAAGTCCTATCGTAAGTAAAAATACAATCAGTAGGTTCCAAATCGTCTGGACCTATAACCGGAGAAGGATAGGTAGTTAACGGGTCACGAAGCACCCACTCAACACCACCCTTAACAGGATCAAACCTTAACGAAACAGGCGAAGAAGCGTACCCGATAAAATGCCTCGCGCGACGCATCATCTTCAACCCCATGTTGTTACTTTCCCACATGCCGTAAAGAGCTTTACGTCTAACCCTTGAGTTCTTCTCAGAATTTTTAGACTCAGGGTCAGAAGGCGGACAAATAATGTCCGGCATAGTAGAAGAAATCCTCATCGCAGTTTGATCCAACCCCTGAGCGACAAGGTTAGCCACCGAAGCAGATTCAAAATCATCCAACTCCGGTAACGGCACAATAATGTCGCCATCGTAAGCGGACCTAATGCGACGCATCCGTTCTATCGCCGGACCCTGATTAGATTCCCTCTCTCTTAACAACTCAATAATACGTTCAGCAGGTTTCACTTATCCAGCCTTTTTTATCCATGACGGTCTCCATAAAGGTTCAACATTACCTTTAGGTAAGTATATATTAGGAAGATTATGTTCTAGGAACCATTGTGCCATAACGCAATCGTCTGTATTAGCACCAGAACCATCTGGTGTCCATTTTGTTACTTCATTTACTAACAATAGCGCATGTGGGCGTGCTTCAGTTCTTTGCTTGCCAGGAAGCCTCACCAAACCGTGTCTATACAGCCCTGCGAGCATCTGAACACCATAATCAGGATCACCCTTATTGCGAGAATGCGTGTAATGCGGAATCAAATGCACACCCCTCGTAGCAGACCAGCGACGAAAATGATCGTACTGCATAATGAACTTCTGAGCAGCATTAGCTTCAACAATCCAATACTGAATCGGATGACCCATATCGACAGACCGTTGCTGCCACTCCTCAGCTATCCCCGTGAAAAT
>Ga0098061_1001268_pt1 | contig 12271 bp, 28 predicted proteins | sample 22_taG_FD_92579 | JGI IMG/M metagenome (GOLD analysis project Ga0098061, IMG submission 92579) | Marine viral communities from the Subarctic Pacific Ocean - 22_ETSP_OMZ_AT15343 metaG | ecosystem: Environmental > Aquatic > Marine > Oceanic | place: Subarctic Pacific Ocean | collected 2015-01-20 | reverse complement strand
GGGTAACTTGGGAGTAAACTCCGAAGGAGATCTTGTGGTCCTCGATGCATCTTTGGAAAAAGACTTCAGAGAAAGCACAACGATAATATAATAATCATACTAATAATCCAGGAAACAGTACGGATAAGGAGTTTCGATGAATAAAGTTTTAAATGATCTGCTAAGGGTAGCGAACGAGTTAGACTCTAGAGGTTTAGTAAAAGAGGCTGATCTATTGGATAAGTTGGCGGGAGAGTTGATCGACTTTCAAAGGTACAAAGAAAGAAAAGGATTAGCCACTCCGGAAACCCAAGAGGATATAACAAGACGCAAGTATGATGAACAAAGATCAAGAGATCGAGAGATAATAAGAGAGATAGAAGAAAGCGAGGCCAGAAGGAACCCGAAGCCCCCGATGAGCCGGGAAGAGCATCAAGAGTACATGGCGCTATATGATGATGACGAAATGGATGAAGAGGCGGTAGAAAACTCCGAAAGGATCTTGGACTTTATAAGAACAAGCCTGGGAGAAGAAGCTGTTGTGCATGATTACAGCGGGGATAGAACGCCGTTGTATGACCACTTAAGCACCGATTCGGAAGAGTTGAAATACTACATGTTTGAAGTGATGCCAGATAGAATCGCGGAGTTAGCCAAAGAGCTGCAATACGGAGATCCGAATAAATTAAAAGAAACATTGCTGGAAGAAGCAATCTTCATGGATGAGTATGAACAACATTCGGACTTTAAGTTCGCGGTCGATGCGATGGAGCATTATTTAAATGATTATGATATAGCGGAGATGCAATAATGTCAAGGAAGGTAGCATGGATCAGCACAATAAAAACAAATGAAAAGCCATGGGGTTCGGAAAAGACTTGGACCTCAACCGCCAGAATGTATAATAAGATAATTAAAATAGAAAAGGGCCACAGAACTTCGCTGAAACGGTACACAACAAAGAGCGAATCTTTTTATTTATTATCGGGGAAGGTGGCTGTCTTGTTCGGGGATGAAAAGACCACAGACCCAAAAGATATGGAACAAGGAATTCTAGAAGAAGATCAGGTATTATCTGTACCATCTATGTGCCCCTATAGGCTAGAGGCTTTAGAGGACTCTGTGATTATAGAATCATCCGATTATGCAGAAAGCCCTTATGAGATTTTAGAAGATGATTACGATAGATAAAAAATTAAATGTTTTAAATAAATATATGCTGTCAAATAACTTGGTGAAAGAATCCAAAGAAATAATGGTGCTGGCCAGTCTAGATGCTTGCACCTTTGAAGACGTTGTGGATAATTTTTTAGAGTCTTTAAAAGATAGGATGACAAGGGGCGAGGCAAAGTCTGACTCCGGAGACATAGCGACCGAAGAAGAGTTAAATAATATGGTTGCACAAATAAGAAGCGTATGGATGGATCATAGGAGCAGTATATCTAATATCTTGGACGATATGGAGATTGATGATATGTTTAAAGCATTTGAAGATATGACGACGGACTATGTAGAAGGTGTGATGAATAAATTTCAAGAAATTAAATCAATAATTGCAGCCAGTCCAGATAACACAAACTCATATCATAATAAGTTTATTTATATTAACAATAAAGATCTACCAGAAGCCTTGCGATCAATGCTCAAAGAGATAGAGACAAAGATATGGTTCCATAGAGAATTAGAAAATAATGTTTTTGAGTTTGCTGGAGCCTTGCATCGGCAGGGCTATAAGGGAAACTTTATAAAGATGCAGCTTGTATTGCCAATGCTTGCTATGCGCGGAACAGGGCTGGATATAGACGAGACTCTTATGCGCCGCAGGATAAGCGGATTGTTCCGTCATGAAGTAGAGCATCTTTTGGATAAAGAAAAGGGCTATGAGACAGCAACATATTCCGAGGCTTCTATCGCTGATGCCGTTTCTTATTACACTTCTAAGTCTGAAACCAACGCTTATGTTATCGGCTTAAACAAAGACTCTGAGACGGGCAGGGGTTGTGCTATTGGCTACGGTAAATAGAGTTTAACGATGATTACGATAGATAATAAAATAAATAAATTATATACTTGGCTTAAATATAATAACTTTAAGAAAGAGGCTAATACCATTAATTTTTTAAGAAAAAATGCTTCTGATTATTATAAAAAAATAGAAGAAGAAATGGCCAAGAAACGAGAGAGCAAATGGTCTGAGGCTATAGACGCCATAATGGATCACTCTCCAGGGTTGTTTGGCTCAAGACCCCAGTATCTAACGGGCGGTACGGAAGCAGATGTATTTGTATCCGGAGATAAAATATTAAAGTTTACAACCTCTGGGTCAGAAGCCTCTATAGCTTCGGCCCTAAAGGGCAACCCATATCCCGGAGTGTATAATGTTTATGAAGTTTTTAAGTCCAGAAACGCAGAGGGCAGAACGTCTTGGGCATTAGCCGTTGAAAAACTAGACTCTCAAGATGCTGATATGTATGCCGCAGGTTCCGCTATATGGAGTATGGTAGACGGCAAGAGGGGCGCGACAAATACAGGCACAGGGTTTGTTTTTGTAAATGATAATAGTTTTTATGATGCCATAGATAAGGTAGAGAGAATAGTAAACGCAGAAGTCGAAGCAACTGGCTCGATTAATTATGATTATAAATTTACGCTCAAGGGAAAAGAAAATAATTTAATGTCCGAAGAAGAACTGTTAGCGTACATTAATGTTTCCAATGCAAATAAAAATATCTCTCGCAGCAAAACAGAGCTTAGGGGAGAGACCGTTTCAACAAAGAATGTTCTGGAGAATGGATACTTTGTGGACAAGGAGCATACGGAGTATGGGATACTAGATTACCTTGACCAACTAAGAAGCTCAGTAATAACAAAGCACATGCAAGACCTAAAGGATCATTTAAAATATATAAAGGATACATTTGGAATAACAATCACAGATATATCCGGTGGAAACTATGGGTCAAGGAACGGAGACATTGTTCTTTTAGATCTAGGAAGAAGTGGCATTGGCTCCACAATAGATAACCTTGTGGACCTAACGGATTACAAGAGTCCCGTCGAAGAAGAAGAGACTGGTCAAGAACCGGAAGAAGAACCCGAAGATTTATAGTATAATAGATTTAGAAAGCCTGTACCCATGAGCAAAGAAGAAGTATTTAAAGATATTTATAGGGCCATAAGGGATGCCATAGGCAATCAGTTTAATTATATTGCACTAGACAAAGATGAAATCATTATAAAAACTAAAGACAAAAATGAGTGGCGATTAAATATTAACGGACTATATTCTGAGGACCAGCCCAATGAAGAAAAGCCCAAGAAGAAAAAGTGGTGGAGTTTTTTAAATGTATTTGCCCTTACCCGATAATGTTGCAATCAGACCCTCGCCCATACATGACGTTGGCTTATTTGCCTTACAAGATGTAGCAAGGGGTCATGAGTTTGGAGTATCTCATGTGGAAGATGATGCATTTCAGCATGGCTATATTCGCACCCCACTAGGAGGATTCTTTAATCATTCCGATGATCCAAACTGCGAAGCATATAAAGATGGTAGGTTTATTAAATTAAAAGCCATTAAGAACATAAAAGCGGGAGAAGAACTCACGGCCCTTTACTGGCTATATCCTATTGATTTTTAATCTCGATATCTATAAATATTGGATAAGTTTCCTTATCGAGTTCGGATGCCGCACTGTGTATTGCGTCCTTTAGCTTTTCAGATATTTCTTTTATTCTTTTATCGTTTAAATAACTGGATAAAATATTTAATTTTATATTTAATTTTTCCGTGTCCAAGACAACCTCATTTATTCTTATTTTTGTAGTCTGCTATCGCCGCTTTAATTGCGTCCTCTGCCAGCACAGAGCAGTGGATCTTAACGGGTGGCAGCGAAAGCTCTTGGGCTATATTAGAATTCTTTATCTCCCCGGCTTCTTCCAGGCTTAACCCCTTAACCCATTCGGTTACAAGAGAGGACGATGCAATAGCGGAGCCGCAGCCAAATGTTTTAAATCTTGCGTCCTCTATTACTCCATCATCATTTATCTTTATTTGTAGCTTCATCACATCGCCGCAAGCTGGAGCGCCGACTATGCCCGTTCCAACCCCGGCCTCTTCCTTGTCAAATGCTCCCATATTCTTTGGATTCTCAAAGTGATCCAGAACCTTATTAGAGTAAGACATAATTTATTTCCATAATACCTGTATTAAAATAATGCATATTGATAACAATATACATGTTAATGTTTTATAGCTTAACCCCTCACCCATAATGAAGTAAGTCATTAAAGAAAACATTATAGTGGCAATTCCAAAGCCGACCATCCTTGCCCCCCATAACTCTCCGGTTGCTTCCACCGCATACCTCCATCCGTAGAAGAAGGTCATAGAGGTTGGGATAGCATAAATAAATACAGTAAGGATCGGATGATCATACCACCACTTCCATACAAATTGGGAGTTAGATTGGAACCAGGCAAATACATTTGCTACTACAAATAATCCCATGGCTATCATTAGTTTTCCGCTCATATACATATTATACTTAATAAGCAGAAACGTGGACCGTAGGGACGAAAAAATAAACGCGACGTATTAACAAACCAACCTAACTAAAAAAAAGAAAATCGCGACGACGCTGGGGGTTATCGACCTATTAATAATGTCTATTTAATTATGGACGTTAGCATGAATAGATTGGATAACTTGAACTTATGGCTAAAGACCTCTGGTTTTGATCATGAGTCCAGCGAGTTGGAGCGTATACTAAAAGAAGCTTTGGACGGCTCTGGCCTTGGCCGCCAGACTGTAAGCCGAATTGACGCGCCCGGTTCAGCCTCAAACATGGTCGACTGGGCCCAAGCAGCGTTAGCTGCAATCGGGCTTATACCGGGTGCAGGAGAAGGCTTTGATGCCGTAAACTCTGCCATATCTTTGGCGAGAAGGAAGCCGATTGAGGCAATATTAAATGCAATATCTGTCATACCGCTAATTGGCGATGCGTTGGGGAAAGGCACGATAGTCTTACTGAGGGCAATTAAAAGTGCTAAGACCGCTATAAAATGGGGGGGAACAACATATACCATTGGGAGCCTGGGAATCTTTCTGAAAGAACAAATGGACAAGGCACCCGAACAAGAGATAAGGTCTGTTTTGAATGTAATGGATAAAAAACTAGGCAACAAAGAAGGAACTATGTATTCCAAGTATGTAACAGAGGTTAAGGGTGCTATAAACAATGCTGCCAGCCAACACAGTCCCGCAGCAGCCGAGGCAGCAACATCATCTTTGAGGTATGATGGTCAGTACGAATCTGTAGCTTAATAGCTTTTATCAAAAAAAATCTCAGCGCAATATAGCATAGTGCGAGAGCAGAAAGGCAAGACAAAAAGACTGTCAAACAAACTATTCATTAAACTTTGTGGACAGCGCCTTGAATTTGCTTATATTATCCTTGCGGCGTAACAAAGCGTCTGCATCCAAATACTGAGAGGGAATAAATGAATAATTTTGTAGCAATTAATGTTGACAGCAAGATTCTCGGAAACGATGTAGAAGAAGTATTCTATGCTGTTGACAGAATTGCAAAGATTGAGCATGGCACACATGGCGGATCTGTTGTTACGATTGCCTCAACAACTCCAATTGGAGAGCCAGAGGTTGTAACAAGTCCAGATACACCAGAAGTCATTGTGACAAAGATATATATGGTTAATGACTAAAAGCTTTAATACAGGGCCATAGCTCAATCAGGTTAGAGCAACTGCCTCATAAGCAGTAGGTTCTCGGTTCAAGTCCGAGTGGCCCTACCATTTAACGGGAATACATCTGGCTAGTTAAGAAACTACCTCCTTTTAATTATCAAATGTATTCTAACATAGGAGCGGAACGATTGGCGATTCCTTATAAAGTGTTTATCCAAAATTGGGTTGGTGCTGATTACTTTACAAGGAGGGCGGGTGCCTTTCAAATGGGAAGCAAACATGGGTAGTAAAATACAAAGACAAATGCAACATATTCGTTTTCTGGAAAAGAAAATTAGAAAGTTTAAACTAAAAGATAAGTCAGTTGAGAAGCTGGAAAAGGAACTTTCTTATTGCAATGGAGAGTCTGAGCGTCCAGCGGTCAAGACCGGACGGGATGCAGACCAAAGGTTGAAGAGAAGTTTTTAAATTCTTTTGATTTTTATTTATATCTTTAGTATAAACTAAACTATATTGATCTTTTACATTCTAACTTAGGGTCTGGTTAATTCTGGGCGGTGTAATGCCGATTCTTCTTTTATTTAGTTGAATACCCTTTGACTCGCCAAGCTCCTTGTGGGCTGTTAATTCCGGCAGTATCTTTTCTTCTGTATGAGGTTAAGAGGCGAGCGTTTAATGATTGTTGGCTATACTAAAAAGCCCTCAATCCCCGCAGGGAGGCATGGGGAACAGATGCCTCGTTTTTCTGCTTGCGTATTGCCAGCAGAAAAACACACACAGACAGAGAGAAGAGGAAAAGAAAATGAGTGAGAAGCAAAGCGGATACGCTATAAGAACCGATATACTAGGCATGGCAATAGGCATCTTGGAACACAAGATAAATGTATCTATGCAAAACGAACACCTAAAGCCAGATGGAAAAAGAGAGTCAGTAAGTCCGTATACTACGGAAGATGTTGTCTCAGAAGCTGAAAAGCTTTATAGCTTTGTCCTGAATAAGGGCTAAAACACTGAAGCCTTTGGCGCTGTTACTTGCGGCGTCAAAGGCTTTTTTGCCCCGTAGCTCAACGGTAGAGCAATCGGCTGTTAACGGATGTGTTGTAAGTTCGATTCTTACCGGGGCAGCATTTCAAAAGAGAGTGAGAAATGAACAGATATGAATTTAACATTACAGTGGTGGGGTATGGCGAGTCGGTAGACGAAGCCTTTAGTAATGTATTAGATTCCCTAAAGGAAAATCCAGAAGAGGCAATAACGAATGAAGTAGTTTATGTTATTACCAACAATGATAACCAAGAAGAATCTGACGATATAACTGATGATACAGTCGAGGACAACTAATGCCTAAGATATCAAAGATAAATGATAAAGAAATAGATGTTAACGGAACCTGTTACATGGGAGTTATATCTGCCGACTACTCGCTACTGGTTGAACGCTTTGGGGAGCCAGGAGATTCATTTGACAACTATAAGAGTGACGCAGAATGGTACATCGAGTTTGAGGATGGTACTGTGGCGACAATTTACAACTGGAAAGACGGCAAGAATTACTGCGGTAAAGATGGCCTTCCGGTAGAGAGCATAACAGACTGGCATGTAGGTGGTCGATATTCATGTGTTGCTCGCTGGATAGAGGACTATCTTTACAATTCATGGCCTGTCTTTGACGAAGTAAGACAAGAAGCGCAAGAGCTAGATTTTGTACAAGCTAGGTGATGATCCAAAAAAATGGAATAACAAATGTCCAAAGTGCAATTCCACCATAAGATGGCATCTTAACTCTGGGAAAGATGGAGCAAGTGCAAGCGCATATTGCTCCAATAGTCTTACTGCATCTGGAATATACCCATCGCTTAAAGCTATAAACGTATGCAGCTGGAAAGGCAAGGTCGTAAGACAGAGGGATGGTGGGGTAAGATTTCGCAATAATGATGGGACTTACCTTGGAGAGTGAACATGCCGCCTTAGCTCAGTGGTAGAGCAGTTGCCTTGTAAGCATCAGGTCGTCAGTTCAAATCTGACAGGTGGCTCCACAGCATTTAATTATGAAAATCATGAAAGAAGAAAAGATAACTGTTTCGCTGACCAAAGAGGAATTGCTTGAAGCTATTGTCTTTTGGCTTTCTAGATCAAGAGGCACAACGGAAACATGCAAGATAGCTTGCAATATTCATAACGATGATTCTGTGAAAGTAAAGTTTTCAAAAAACACCCTTACCCTTATAACAAAAGGCTTCATGAACGAGGACGAGATCTAAATGTATTGGAAAGTAAAATACAGAATAGATGAAGAAGAAACCTCAGTTATCATTGAAGCAAAAGATTATTCTAAAAAACAAATAAAAGAAATTTTATCCGAAGTAAGTCCATCTTGGAAAAACATTTCGATAAGCAAAGAAAAATATTAAACCCAAATAACTTGGAGAAGAAAATGGAAGATACATACGTTTACATCAGTGTTAAGCTAAACCTAGAGGCGGGGCAAACAGAGTCCTCTATTGGGGACATTATTCAGGAAATGGATTATTCATTTGAACATAGCGATATTATAGACCATGAAATTATAGACATTTTAGATCACCAAATTCCAGATGAAGATGATTCCTCTTTCCAGGGGAGTAGCGGATATGTTGATCCGTTTAGCCTCCTGGGGTTTGATGAAACAAACTAATATTTTCTTATGATAGCATGAGCGATAACAAAGCAAGCGTATGTGACATTCTTGGTAGCGAGATTTGTGCGGGAGATATATGCGCTTATGCGGTTAGAAGTGGCGGGCCTTTAAGTTACGGAATGGAAATAGGAATATTTACCCATGAAACGCCGAAGAGGTTGTCATTTAAGGTTCCATGCTGGTGGTGTGATAGTCACGATACATACTTTACTTCCGCCATTAGCAAGAGCAATAGAGTAATAGTAATTAAAGATCCATGGTTTCATTTTAATGGAGAGAACATTTCTCGCGCCATGTCTTTGAGAGACTCTCTCTATAACAAAAATATATTAAAAGCAAAATAGGTTTTTATCAAAAAAAATCTCATGGTCATATAAAGCCATGTAGATGTTTCTTAATCCTATGAACATCCTTTTATAGAAAAGACAAAGGAGAATATGATGGGGCCTAAATTTTTTGAAACTATAATGGGAAGAAGGTTTTTTGAAGGAACCATTCCATCTATTCTTAGTAAGGTGGACAGGCTTAACGATAACTTGGAAAAGATTATCCTGCTTGTGGAAAAGTCTATGGAACCAGAAACAAATGATATGGATGATACAAATGAGTAATACACACGACTATACAAGTACAGGCTGGGGCCATAACATTACGATTCTCAATATCAAAGATGATGGTCTATCTATTAGCCTAGCAGGGTGGGGTATGGGGCTGTCTGATAATGATTATATCATCATAAAGAATGGAGCCGAAACAACAAGATACAGACTTGATTCTGTCGAGTATAAGCGCGACCCAACAGATATGTGGATTGCTTCTGCATCTTTTGCTCCAAGAGATTAAATATAAAGCGAGGTAATAATGGGGTTCTTTAGCTGGAACTGTAACGAGTGCAAACACCCAATGCTCAGCGACTATGCCACAAATGAGGTTAACTCATGGATGAATACAGTTGTTGTGGTAAAGCCAAGGGGTGACTACATAATTGGAAGTTACGATGGGTATGGCAGAGTAGACTGCTATGAGATCACTTGGGATGATGGCTGCTGCTGTTATCATCACGCATGTTGGGTTAAGGCCGGAAAGCCTACTGCATGGATAGAGTCTGACTATGCCGATGACCAAGGGTTTTTCTTTGACGATCCAGAACATAATATGGATCGTCCAGAAGCCCTGCTTCTTTAATAGAAAGGAAAGAACAATGGGATGGTGGTCAATTACTGATAAAAACGGAGGCATATCTCCGCTAGGAAACATGGGGCTATACAATGGGGATGGTCCCGCAGATATTCTTGATAATGCCGTACAAGAGGTTATTAAAGAATATGAAGAAGCGTGGGGAAGAAAGCCATATATTCAAGAGCTTCAAGCGGCATGGAATTTCTCCACAGGAGTTGTGTTTGAAGATGAACTAGAAAATGCTCCAAAAAATAATGAAGGGAAAACATAATGAGCGTAATGGGACCAGATGGAAAAATTCTTCAACCCGGTGGAGGCTGGTGGTCGCCTTATGGTGATACAGACGAAGAGATACAAAAGAATATGCGAGCCAATAAGATGCCCAACGCACCAGACGTTGTTAGAGTTAACCCTGGATATTTTACCGGGACGAAGAAGGGCGATGAAAAGTTGCATGATTTTCTAGGCTCAATTGGAGCATTGGGTGGTCAGGCAAAAGAAGAATACGATAAGAAGCAGAAATGAACTATACACTTAAAAACGTAACAAAAAATATTGACCTATGGTTCAATAAAGATCCTGTTAGGCCCAGTTTAGACGTTCAGTTTAGAACCGAAGCTGGCCGAGAAGTCTTTGGGCTATTGGATGAAGATGGAGAGTATAAAGCGTTTATGTGTGTGGCTTATACCACAGATGTTCCAAAGAATGTTGTGTCGATGGGGGCGCTGACCTCTGTTGACGGAGACATAGCAGTACCTTATACTGTCTGGAGCTATCAAAGGGGCGCTGGCAAAGAGATTATAAACCAAGCATTATCTTTGATGCAGGAAAAGAATATCTCAAGAGTCGTTACTCTATCTCCTTTGACGGAAATGGCAAAGCGATTTCATTTAAGAAATGATGCAATCGAATTACAGGTTAACGAAACAACTGCGAACTTTGAATATATACTTGAAGGTGTCTAGTGGAAATGAGCAAAGAAAAATACGAAGAGCTTATGAGGCGCTTTTCCCAAGAGCTTTATGATGTTGGAGTAACAGAGGAAATGAAGGGTCTTGCACAAGATAGCTTCTCCAGAACTCCAAACCTAGCGTCATACAAGGGAGAAGATACTGTTAGAAAATTTTATTATCTTCATGACGGCTATACGATAGAAGCAACCAGAGTGGTAACTCTTACTATGAGGAAGTGTAAAAAATGAATAAGTATACTGTTTATGTTTTAGAAATTCATCAAGTCCAAATGGAAGTTGACGCACTTGATAAGAATGATGCCATAGAGCAGGCCATGAGCGGCAACGGAAGGTGGGTAGATAACTCTATGGAGCTTGTTGATTCTGTTGATTCTGATGAATGGATTGTTGAACTACTTGAAGAAGGAGAGGGAAATGAAGCGATGGAGTAAATTACAAAAAGCTATCTACAACTTAATGGATAGAGGCGGCAACTTTCAGATTCACTGTAGAGCATACAGGATGCCAAAGTCGCAATCCTCTACCCCGCAAATTCCCCGCTATTGGATTACAATAGGAAGGGGCAAAGGCAAAGAAACTATTTGGGATTACCCAGGAGACTTTGAGGCGCATCCATATGAATGGGAAGAGGACGTTCCAGACATATCTGTTTTAATCAGAGAATATATTGATACACCCAGGAATAAAGTAAAGAGCAAAATTTTTGAAAACGATAAGTTCGGACTAGTAAGTGTGTTGAGAAAATACGATAGAAGGTTTGGCGGTGTATAAAATTGGATTTACAGGAACACAAAGCGGAATGACCTCGGCACAAAAGCTGATGTTTGATGCAATTATGTTTACTGCCAATGAGCATAACGCTATGGAGTTTCATCATGGAGATTGTGTTGGGTCAGACAAAGAGGCCCATGAAGCTGTACTGCTTCTTTCTAAGCATTTAAAGTGTACTGTTAAAACAATTATTCACCCACCCACCATAAAGACAAAAAGAGCCTTCTGCCACTCTGATGAAAGCCGCGAACCATTACCGTATTTAGATAGAAACCAAAAAATTGTTGATGCAACTGATGTTCTAATAGCAACCCCGGCAGAAAAGAAAGAGAAACTAAGATCTGGAACGTGGGCAACAGTTAGGCGAGCAAGGAAGCAAGGCAAGCCAATATTTATTATAAATCCAGATGGGACTCTAATAGAAGAATCTATGGAGACTCATTCTGACAATTCAAAAACAAAAAAGAAAGGTAAGAAGAAATGAGATCAGAAAAAGTTTTTTATTCGTTTGCAACCATTGGTTTTATAGTGATTGCAGTATCATTTATATCAGCAGCTAAATCACTTGAGGATACTGCCGTAGTGACAACTGGCGAATTTACCGTTAATGATCATAGAGATATTATAGAGTATGTTGATAACCAGATTATATCCGGACTTGCAACAGGTTATGTTATCTCGAAAGAAAAGGAGTAGGCCAATGCCGAGTGTACTATCCAAGTAAGGCTCGTGAAATTGCCATGCAAAATAATCAACCTTTTCATCTTGCCGCATGGTTCAGAAGGGGGAGTTCGATTATCTTTAGCACAAACTCCAGTCGTTGTTCTACTAAATTTAAAAGAACGTATAGAGACGGCTCTGTTGGATACCATCTTCACGCAGAAATGGCTCTACTAAATAAAATTTCAGTTGGCAGCATAAGCGAAGTTCATGTTATTAGATTTACAAAAAATGGAAACATTACAATGGCAAAACCATGCGAGCATT
>Ga0098061_1001267_pt1 | contig 12272 bp, 2 predicted proteins | sample 22_taG_FD_92579 | JGI IMG/M metagenome (GOLD analysis project Ga0098061, IMG submission 92579) | Marine viral communities from the Subarctic Pacific Ocean - 22_ETSP_OMZ_AT15343 metaG | ecosystem: Environmental > Aquatic > Marine > Oceanic | place: Subarctic Pacific Ocean | collected 2015-01-20 | reverse complement strand
CCTGTATGTAAAGAATTAATAGGACCTAGTGCTCCTGTTTATAAAGTATCGAGAGGGTTTGTAGATGCTGAAGGAGTATTTTATGAAGATATAGAAGTTATATTTCATCAAGAATGTGCCGATTCAATAGAGCCTTATTCTACATTAGAAGAAGACCTACAAAATAATTAACCTATAAACTTAATCAAATCAAACAATCCTCCTGAAGTTGGATATCCATATTTTTCAGTTTGATTTAATATAACCTGAATTAAACCATCATGATATCTTTTAACTTCATGTAAATTTTTTGGATGGATTGGACCAGTTCCAATATCGCCTAATAATCTAGCAACAAAATCACCTTGAGGATAACCTGTTGCTGGAGTTCTACCAGGTTTAGGACTTAATCTTGAATGAAATATTTGTTGCCACATAGCCATATTTCTATAATCTTGGTCTCCGCCTAAAGCTTTATCTATAGCCTGAGTAGCCTTATTAGGGCTTGTTCTTTTAGATAAATTAAATATTCTCATTCCTGCAGGAGTATCATATACTCTAAATTTACTTGCTTTATCAGTTTTTACATAATCTAATAAATTATGTAAAGCATCTTTTCTTGCCTGTTTTTTAGGTCCTCTAAATGTAACTTGTCTTATATTATGAGAAAAAGGGTCTTCCCAATCTATATCTACCATAGGAGTTTTTTTCATACCTGTAAAATAAATTGGACTAGCTTTATCTATTTTTTTATTATACATAACCCCTTTTCTTACTGTAATATTTTTTGTGGGATTTTTAATTTGTTCAAATTCTTTATGCCGAACCATATCCCAAAAGATATTTTTTTCATTATGACCTATTTTTGTTACATCTGGAGGCAATGGGTCTTTAAATATACGTATTTTAGGATTTATTTTAGTAATTTTAGAAGCAGTTATTACAGCTTTATTTTTAGTTCTAGTTCCAGAAATTTCACGAGCTAATTGCTTACCTAATGTCCTAGTTTTAGGGTCTTTTAATGCCGTAACAGCAAGTTTGGTAAGTTTTTTTATCAACCAAAGTTGCATTAAAATTTAATTCCTACTCCAGGCAATTGATATCTTTCGCCTTTTTCTATAGCTTCCTTCTTTTTTCTTCTCTGTCTTGCCAAATCTTGAACAGGTAAGCCAGCAACTTTTTCTATAATTCTTGTAGGATTATGAATTAAACCTTGGTCTGGTTGAGCAACATCTCTTATCATTCTACCAAAAGGAAATAAAGTCCAAGCAGTATACTCACTAAATTTACTATAATCATCATCAATCCATTGTCTTAAAGCTGATACAGGAAATCTAGCAATAGGAGGAGTGATTACTTGTAATGGAGCTATTTTACTAGGATACATACCAAAGAAAGCTTTATCTCTTTCTTTTTCATCTCCAAATAACCATTCTGAAGTATCTTGGAACCAATTCCATGGAGATGGTAAAGCATTGTCAAATAAACTAAAGGCAAACATATTACCCAGTGCTAATACAAACAAATCAATTTCCATAGTTCTTTTATATCTTTGGAATGCTTCAGAACCTGGTTTAAAACCATATAATTTTGCTCCTCTCATGATATCATTACGAAAACGGGCACTATTCCAAGCGAAAAGCTGAAACCTAGACATAACCTTGCCTAGAGCAGTTCTTGCGAAGAAAGGCCTAAATGGAGCCTCATATAGGAATTGTGTAGCTTTTACACCTTTTTTACCCATTTCTATTAAAAATGGATGGTTAGGGTCTCTTATAGCCCCTCCATACCTTTCCCAAGCCCTAATATAATGAGCCATAAAAGCATCTCTTCTAAGCATTCTTTCTGGAACAGACATAAATTTAGATGCTAATCGTGTAACTTCTTCACCTAAATTATATTTCTTGCCTAATGAACGAATCTCTTTTCTCGCAATAGGGTCATTAGAATTAATCTTTTCAGATAATTCTCCAACAAAATCTTGTATATTTTTTTTACTTACTTCTCTTCCTAATCCTAATTCATGGACAAGAAACTCTGGAATAATACCTTTGCTAATAACAAATTTTTCTACGTCTTTCATAGAAGTCCAATTAGGATTAATTCTTTGTAAATATTTAATATTTCTTGCTTTTCTTAAAGCAGTTAATCCTGCTGATTGAATAGTATGTAAACTACCTCCCCATATATTAGTAATAGATGATTTTGGATGAGCGAGTAATGATGCTAATTCCCATTTAGCCTCTAGATTTGACCAAGCTCTTATATCTTGGTAAGTAAAATCTTTTAATTCCTTTGGCAAACCATCTTCCCTAATACCTAATTTTTTTCTTATTTTATTAACTCTATCTAATACTTTATTATCAGCAAACCAAGCATAAGGAGTTCCTTTTATTTTCATTTTTGGGTCATTATAAATTTCCTCTGGAATAATATCAGGTTGTCCCATAGCTCCTTGAACATATAATTTAAAAAATTTATCCCATCTTTTAGCAAGTTCTGGTCCAAATTTCTTAGACATTCTATGATAAGATTTGTCAAGTACATCTCTTGACATTATTTGCGTTAACTGTCTATAATAAGTTTGAGTTAGATTTCTTGTATATGCATTAAGTACACTTATATCAGTAGCCCAACCAGCAATATGTCCTTTCCTAGAAAACATAGAACCAAATTTTTGGTTCATATTTGTCCATTTAATATCAGTTTTTTCTTTCTCTTTCTGTTTTTTCTTAACATCAGCTATATCTTTATAAGCTTGTTCCATATCAAGAACATCAATTCTATCCCAATCTTGCATATCTTGAAATTCCCAATCACCAGTTAAAGTTTTATGTCTAACAGTTATATTAGCTATTTGCTTTTTTTTCTGTTCTTCAGTTAAATCAGGTCTTTGTCTTATATGTTCAATAGCTTTTTGCATAGACCTTTCAGCTTGTGACCTACTAAAAAACATATGAGGCCAATAAGCTTCAGGATTCCTTTGTCCAGTTTTACCAATATGCATTGCTTCAAAATCTTCTTTATATTTTCCCTTACTTAAATCAGCCATCATTGAACGAGCCATGTGTCTCATACCATCAATGCCAAGTTGTACAGGAATATCCTGACCTTTTTCAAGAGCATTACCCATATCTTTGACAAATTTTCTCCAATTCATTTTAGGTTGAGTCTGCTCTACACCATCATAATAAATACCAGTTCCATATTTATCTTTCTCTATATATTCATCACGCATGGATTTGTCTCCAACTATCAATTTATGATATTCTTCAAACTTTTTAGTCAATTTATCTCTAATGCCTGTTAGATTATGTTTTTTCTTACTTCCAAAAACTATTTCTTGCCCACTAACAGTAACTCTCTCACCAGCATCATTAGTTAAAGTAAACTTTTGTTTTCTAAGCTTTTCCCAATTATGCTTTTTCTTTGCATCCCTATAAGAATTATCATAATTTTTTTTCCACATATCTTTTATAGGTTGAAGTTCATCAGTTTTATCAATAGATTCTTTTTCGCTTAATTCTCTTCCTCTAACAGCAATATCGAATAACGCTTCTCCTTCTTTTAATTCTCTAATATTAAGAAAATCAGCTTCAGTTTTAGAAGCTAATTCTTCTGCTTTAGCAGTAGCAAGACTACCTGATTTATGTACCCAATTTTGTAAAATTTCTAAAAAATAAGTGGGTCTTCTAATTGGACGAGCTTTAGCAGTACCATCCTTAGTTAAAAAATAACCTTCTTCCTTTAACCATTTTATATCATAAGCCATCAATTCTCTATTTACAGCTTCTGGAAACATCCACCAATACCTTCTCTTGATTTCAGGTGCACCTTTTTTACCAAACATTTTCTGAAACATAGTACCATTATTAACTTCTTCTAAAAATTCATTAACTAATATAAAATCCTGTCTATTCATTGTATTTAAATCTTTAGCTCTACCAGTAGCTTCAACCATTATACCACCTAAAACTTCATTAAGATTATTACCAAGTTTATTGTTATGTTTCTTTAAATTAGAAGCCAAACGAACCATTAATTCTTTATCTTTTTGAGTTATATCTGCCTTTTTAATACCAGCATATGCTTCTCCTCTTAAAACACCTTCAACCATATCATCAACTTCAGAAACTTCTCCTATATTATTTTCTTTAGCTGCTTTATTAACATTTTCAATTTCTTTATTAATATCTTTAGAACTAGGTACTTTCCAAGTATCTACAAGAGCATCATTCATCATTTCAAAATGGTCTCTCATAGCTTTAGAAGAAACAGCTTGAGAATTAAAGCCAACTCTACTTAATCTAGTATCTGCAGATTCATTAATTGCTTGAGTAATAACATCTAATACAGCAGGATTATATATTTTTAGATTTATTTTACTTAATAAATTTTGTAATTCTTGAACTTTACCTCTTTTTAAACTACCTATTAAAAGATGGTCAAATAATTCTTTTTCAGAATCATTCTTTAAACCCCTTTTAAAAATTATAATCTCATCATCAATTTTCTTTTGGTCCCAAGAAGCAGACCTTTTATCCCCAAGTAATTCTTTTTGTTTTGGAATTTTTCCTTGTTGTTTAGCATTATAATCATCAACATAATCAAATGCTTTTTGTAAATTTTGTTCTTCCTCAGTTCCTAAATAAGCATCATATTTAACTTTTCTTCTTTCTTTGACATTTAAGTAACTTCTTGTCTTAATTTGTTCAACTTTTCGAGTAATATAATCAATTCTAGTACCAGTTAATTCCCCAGTTCCCTTAGTTCTATCTAGTATTCTTTTAATGTTTAAAATTGTAGATATATCTGCCAAATCATTAGATAGAAAATCTTCAGCTTGTCTAGCCAACAAACTTAAATGAGATAATCTTTTCTTCTCATTAAAGAACCAAGTATCTGGTTTAATATATTTTTTACCACTTTTTGTAGTTGTAATACTATTATTTATATCTTTCATAACTTCTTTAGCCCATATAGTTCCTTTAATAGCATCAAGATAATTTATTAGTCCTCTAGTAGAAGTATCAGCAGCAAGCCTTCTTCTTACATCTCTATCAAATAATTTATTTTTAACTACTACATCTATATGGTTATTATAAGGCACTTTAAATGAACTTCTATCCATATGCTTCCTTAACCAATTAAATTTAACACCAGTCATTTTATTAATTTCATCATAATAATCTTTAATACGCACTCTATCAACTCTATTAAATATACTATCAGACCAATCTAATCCTTCTAATGTACTTACCATTTTTGGTAGCATAGTATTTATCTGCTTAGGGTCTAAATTAGCAATAGAAGAAGCTAGTTCATTGACTTCATCCATAGTAAATCTTCTACCTTCAGCATAGTTTCTACCAAAATAAGCACTATTCATATTTTTAAATGTTTCAACTAATCCTTTCTTTAATTCAAAAGGTTCTAATTCTTTATCAAATATATCCTTCATTTTATGGCCTGATAAAGATTTGCCAATAACTTTTTCTTCCCATATTACATACTTATCAATTTTTTTATCATATTCTAAATCATATGGTTTTTCAAATCTTTTAGTTTTAGGATTATAAACCTCCATTTTTATATTAAAATAAGCATCATGTAATTTAGTAAAAAATACATTAGCATCTTTTAATCCAACTTCATCTAATGGGTCAGATGCAAAAGCTATTTGAGCTCTTGTTAAATCCCTTTGTCTTTTTCTCTCACTATCTGATTCTTTAGGCGTTCTTGTAACTCTATAAGTTTTTTTAGAAAATTTATCATAAAAATTATATTTATCAATTTTACCATCAGCTTCCATTAGAGCACTATATGCAGACTTTAAAATTTGTGCATTAGATACTGCAACACCAAGTCTATTTCTGCCATCAACAGCTCCTTCAGATGCTTTTATCCTAGAATAAGGAGAAAAATATAAGGCTTTACTTGTCTTTAAAGGATTATCTTTTCCTGCACCTAATGTTAATTCATCTCTAAATGCATCTTTATTATTTTGAACATCCCTTTTAGAACCTTCTCCTTCATAAAATTCTTCTTTTTGTGCATGTATAGCTTCTTTCCAAGATTTTTTCATACCATAGCCTTTGCCACTTTCTGCTCTACCACCAAAATAGACAAATGCTTCATCGCCATCTAAATCAGCACCACCTAAAGCTCTCATAGTTCTTGCATGCATCATGATACCATGTCCTTCTCTATCAGTAAATCCTTTAAAGGTTAATCTATGAGCACCAGAAATACTATCCATAGGAACACGAAGAACAACAGCATCAAATACTTCTTGTGCTATATCTTTATATTCACTTGAATCCTTTAATCTCCATAATTTACCTAAAGAAATTTTTTCACCATCAGGTAATGTAATTAAAGTATCTCTATATGCATTATCTAAATAGAAAATAGTATCATTTGTATTTAAATCTTTAAAATCTTCTTGCATCCATTTATCATAAGGTCTTATTCTAGCAACGGCAGAATTATCTACACTTGGCCTTGTAGTTGATTTGACAAAATAATTATGTAATACTGCAGCTTTATAATCTCTAAGATACTTATGCATATATCCAGAATATGCAGCCTTACCTTCCATTGCTGCTTTTTCTCCTACAAATGCAACTTGTCTTAGCATATTATCAATAGGAGATATTGCTTGTTTCATATCACTTAATGTATTACCTCTTTCTGCAGCAGTAATTTCACCTTCTTGAAATTGCATTTCAATATCTTTTTCTATAATTCTAAGCATTTTTTGCATAGCTCTTTCAGCAAATAATTCAGCTCCAGGAGTTTTTAATGCTTTAATAAGGTCTGTTGTTCCTAAATTTTCTAAATTTTCTACCAAATCATCTACTACATTTCTATCAAGAGTCTTTAAATAATTATCTAGTTTAGTATTATATGTATCATTACCCTTAAATGATTTTTGTATAATCTCTTGATGTATATCACTAATGATAGATTTGTCTATTGTTTCATAACCATATTGATGAAGATTAGTAAATAATTGCTTTACCCATATTTGCTTTTGTAACATATGAGGAGTATTTGTTACAGATGTAGTATACTTAATACTACCAGGATTTAGGTTGTAAATTGGAGCTTTTTGGAGAGCAAGTTTACCATTAGTAACTGTATAATCTCCTGCTGTTCTAGTGCCATATTGCTTAGCAGAAGAAGTCATCACCATCATATGAAGACCTTTTCTTGCCATTTCCTTACTAGCTTGTTTACCAGCAGTATGCATCATATATTTACCAAGTAATGCTCCATGCTCTCTACTAGGGGCAATAATAAATGATTTATTTTGTCCTGATACAGGATGAGCAGCATCTTCATTAATAGCCATAATTACATCATCTCTAACTATTATAGCTCCATCAACATGTTCAGGTAAATCTACGTTTTTAGCTAATAAGCTAGATAATTTACTCTTTTTAGGGTCCTTAATAAGAACATATCTAAAATCACTACCTTGAGCAAGTGCATTTTCCTTTATAAAATCAAGAGCTCCTCCAGTTTTTTCTACCATATCCATTTCATAACTTTCCCATTTACCTTTAGGTATAATTATCTTTTCTTTAGTAACAACTCTTTGTTCTCCTTCTAATCCTTCTACAGAAGGTTCTTGCCCTTTCAGAATTTCCTTACCTTGGATAGCGTCATTAAAAGCTTTTTTATTAATTTTTAAAACAGTAGATGGAATATCTTCCATTGATTCATAAATATTATCATAATCAATACCACGTTCAGCAGCTTGGTCTAACATTCTTGCCTGTTGGTTATATCTTGTTAATGCATATTCTCTAGCTTGTTTAGAATCCCCTGTTACAGAAGTTCCTATACCCTTTCCTGGAAATCTTCTACTAAACATATCATCTTTTACAGGAGTTATAATTAAATTACCATTTTTATCTATTCTAGGAGCACCATAAAACCCTCTATAATAAGAATCATTGTCTTGTTTTAATTCTTGTCCGCTTTTAGTTTTAAAGTCCTTACCAGAACTTCCATAATAATCAGCATCTTTAGGAAGTCCCATATCTTTTATTTTATCTACAAGAAAGTTTTTATCACCACTATATCCACCCATTAACCATATTTGTGCTCTTTTATTATAAGCTATAGCATTAGAAATAAAACCTTCACCTGGTTCATCAGGATTATGCTTCATAATCTTTTCTATATTTTCAGGAGTATTTTTCAAACCATTTAAAGATAATTCATATAATACATTTGAATGTAACATTTTATCAAATGCTTCACTAGAAATACCTAATTCTCTTCTAGCTGCATCTTTATCGTTTGCAAGTAATGAAGAATAATTTTTATCAACTTTTTTTAATTCTTTTCGTACTTTAGTTATATAAGTTCCAATTTTAGTTTTAGATGAGCTTTGAGTTTTTGGATGGAATTTGACAAATACCAACCTTCCTTTATCCCCTTGCCCTCCAAGAGCATACATATTATGCTCATTATACATTCTATTAATGATATCTTTTTTAACACTTATTACTTTAGCTTCAGCCTCTTTTTTAGACATATTTTCAGTAAACCTATAATATTCGAACAATCTATCTAAAGGAACATCTACAGGTAGTCCATTCTTCTTTTTTCCTGTAACAGTATCAAATATAACTAAAGGAGTTCTAAATTCCTTTCCACCATATGTTCCTCCTTCAGCTCTAAATATATCTTCAATTAATTTAGGAGCTTCTACTTGTCTTAAAGGATTGCCTGCTAAGCTAACAGGATTATCTGGATGAGTAATTTGTAATAATGAATTACCATAGCTCCTAACATATGTAACATTTTGACCTAAATTTTCAACAGTAAGCCATCTCCTAACTTGTTGCTTTGCAATATCAGATAATTTGCCAAATTCTTTTTCCATATCTTTAATTGCTTCTAAAGATTTGACATCTTTATCACCTTTTTTAATATATTTTCTAATAATATCTTCTGTTATTCTGCCTAATTCTAATATTTTATTCCTTCTATTACTAGAATCTTTCCATATATCTTTTAAATTCTCAGTAGCAAATCTTTCTGATTTTTGCATTAAAGGGAAATCATCAGCTTTCATTCCAGTATCTACAACATCAGAAGATTCTACAATTTCACCAGTAATTTCATCAATATATCCAGTAGGACCTAACTCTTTTAAAACTTTTATTTCCCCTCTAAGACTTTCTATTTCTTTTTGCTCTTCCTTTATTCTAGCTTCTAAATCTTTTAACCTAATTTTATCAACTTTTCCTTCATTGATAACTTCTTGCATATCTAAAATATTTTTCTCTTTAGTATCAATTTCTGCTTCTTTTCTTTTTTGTGCTTGTAAATTCTTTTGACCATATTTTTTAACTGGAGTAGGGACAGTTCTTACTTCTTTAGGTTGTTCTGGAGCTTCGCCAAATGTTTCTCTTGCAACACTTTTAATAGCTTCTTTACCAGCTTTTGTAATTCTATTATAAGTTCTTCCTTTATGTTTATGAGGAATAGGACCTAATAGTGCGGGATTTCTTGTCAATTTAGGTACTATATTTTCACCCATTGGGGTAAATCTATTAGCATTATGGTTCCATTCATACCATCTTTGTTGTTTTTTAGATTGGTCAAAGACATATATTTTATCTAATCCTTTATCTATAGCCATTTGAATACCCCAACCTGGAGCTCCCTTAACACTTCTACCATTTAAATGTGCATCTTTACCAGTTCTACCAGTATCTATTTCTCCAATGGCAAATACACTACCAGCTTTCTCTATTTGCCAAGCATTTTTTAAGATTCCTTCATAACTTTGAGGGATAAGTTTGCTAATATCTCTATTTAAAATTTCATTAGCTTTATCTACTACAAAAGCCTTATCATATAATTCATCTATAGTTAAATCTCTTTGTATTGAAGTTGTAGGTATTTTACCTGCTTTGTATCTTTTTTCATAATCATAAATTTTATCGGGAGTAAGATATTGTATAACGGGTACACCATATTTATCCATTACTCTAGCCCATTCAGTTTCAACTTCAGGAGAACCTCCAGAAGTAGCTACATTAATATCTTCGTGAGCCTTAGTTTTTGTTCTTCTTTGACGACCTTTTCTGACTGCATGTAAAACTCTATATCCGACATCTTCAATTTTATCTTCAGGTATTTGGTCTAATATACCCAATAATTTCATTTCATAATATGCCATACCCTTATTATATGCTTCTTCAGGATACATTTTTCTCCATAATTTAGTAGCTTCTTCTCTAACTATTTCAGGTTCTTTTTCCCATCCTTTAATTAATTCAGGGTCTCTTTCTATATCTAGTTTAATATCTTTTTGCTTTTTATCTGTACCAGTAGCTTGTTCTACTCCTCTTTGTACTACTTTATGAGCACGAGCTCTAGACCAAGGCATTTCCTTGCCACCAAAATAAGCACCAAGCAAGTATTCATACACTTGTTCTGGAGTAGTAGCTCCTCTAGCAGTAGAAGGCATTCCCATAAATATAGAACCAGATAATGCTCTTAAAGCCTTATCTCCTGCTTTAGTTCCTGGGATTATATTACCTATACCTCTAAATACACCACCTGCAACTGCTCCTCCCATAAAACTATGCATCATTTCATCTACACCACCCCATATAGAGGATATAGAACTAGCAACTCCTAAATGAAATGCACCTTCAGTTATATGCTTGGCTCCTTCTTGAAGCATAAATTTACTAGTAGTATCTACAGCTTTAAATCTACTTCCTATGCTAGATTTAAGAGCAGGTCTAATTACAGATTCTTTAGCATGCTTTGTAACCCAATCAGCTCCTCTCATTGGAATAGATTTTAATCCACCAATTGCCCTAGAAGCCTCAAGTAGTCTTTTAGATTTAGCAGCTACTCCTAAAGCTCTTATAGGAGCAGCAAAAAATCCAGGTACAAATCCTCCTAAATGGAACACATTACGTATTATTGCTTCATATTCATTATCAGGGGGGTCAGCTAGTCTAAGAGTAGTAAAACCTTCCCAAAAACCACCTGCTGCTTGTTTAATAGCATCTAGTATACCAAATTCACCTTCATAAAAGGGAACATTATGATATTGTGCGTGAGAACGAAGAGTTTCTAAATATTGAGGATTAGGATTATCTCTGTAACTATTTACAGAAACACGAGTTTGTTCTTTAGTTAGTGTAGGTTGAAACTGTTGTTGTTCTTGAGGTATTTGTTGTTGTGTAGCCACATTATTCAGTTACGTCGCTAATTAGAGATGCTATATCATATAGAGTCCAAGCTCCCAATCCTACACCAACAGCAGTTCCAACTCCTGAACCAGTAAGAAGGCCACTTACCCCTGTTTTGGTAAGTAACTTAAAAGCTTGTTTAGGTCCAGCTTTTCTAATAATTTCTTTAATTAAACCACTTGTACCATGTTGAGCTATATACTTACTAATTTTAGCTATAGAATTTTTAGCCATTTTAGGAATATCTGTTATACCTCTTTTAGCAAGATTTTTAACTTGTGTTGGAGAAGTATTCTTATTTAAATTTTTCAAATCTGTTGCTGACATTAGAGGCTGTCTTTTACCACTTACTCCTCTTCTTGCAGCATCAGCGAAATCTTTAGACTGCCTATTTCCACCTAATTGAAGTGGTTTAACAGGAGGTATTTGACGCGATGAAGGAACAGTCTTAGGACCAGTAGTAACTGGACCAGTTAATGGAGCTTTACCTTTATACCTATCATATAATTTCTTTAGTCCATATGCAGTACCACCTGTTATTGCTGTTGGATAAAGTATTGATTGTAATGGAGAATATTCATCTAGACGAGTAAATCTGTTAAATACATCTCCCCATTTTTCACCTAATGTTTTTTGAGGAGTAGCCCAATTTATAAACTTTTGATTTTCAGGAGTATTTGGAACATTATCAAGAATAAAACCTGATAATCCAGGTCTACTAGCAACCCATTGTCTCATTTCATAATCATCTAATTTCCCAGAAACTTGTTTTTTAAGCATTTTTTTCAATATACCAGGAGCTAATAATGCAATATCTTGATTATATTTGTCTATAAATGTTCTTGAGTTAATTAAACCTTTTCTTTGAGCTTTTCTTCCCATAAAGGTACCTCTTGTAGATTCATCTACATTTGGAGTATTAGGGTCATCTTTTCTTCCTAACATATTACTACTATAATCTGCAAAAGCTTGACTAGCACTTTTTAATCCAGATAAATCAATTTCATCTATATTCTTTACCATGGCATTCATTAAAGGATTAGTATACGATTTAAT
>Ga0098061_1001266_pt1 | contig 12277 bp, 20 predicted proteins | sample 22_taG_FD_92579 | JGI IMG/M metagenome (GOLD analysis project Ga0098061, IMG submission 92579) | Marine viral communities from the Subarctic Pacific Ocean - 22_ETSP_OMZ_AT15343 metaG | ecosystem: Environmental > Aquatic > Marine > Oceanic | place: Subarctic Pacific Ocean | collected 2015-01-20 | reverse complement strand
TTGTGCTTGTTTAACAGATGAAACTACACTTGTTGCAGTTGCAGCTACTATTGCTATTGTTACTGGGTCGCCCATTAATAATCTATCTCCAATACTAATCCTCTAATTTTTAAAGGCGTAGGTACATCTGAGGTTAATGTTACCTGTGCATCTTGACTATAACCTGTCAAATAAAATTCATGTTTACCATTTGAAGCTGTTCTTGTTAAGCTCCCACTTCCTATACTTCCTGTTACTTGTCTCACTTTTAAATCCTGACCTTCTATATCTACATCAATAGCATCTTGAATATCTAATATACAACGCACTATTCTTTTATATCTAGCAGTTAATGGTTGTCCTTGTATAGCTACATCTATTGGCATAGTTTTTAAAACAGAATCATATTTAAAACCACAAGACATAGAGCTTACAGGTACATCTAAAGTAATTCTATCATTACTGTCTACTGTAAATTCTCCTAAATATTCATTTCCACTTATAGCAGATATACCAGATTGGCTGGTTAAATGTGTTCCTACTGTCCACATATGACCTTTAGTAAAAGTAAGAGCAGCATTATCTGCTGGTGAAGATGCAAGATTGGTAGTTAAATTTAAAGTTTGATTTGCTCCACTTAATGTAGTTACGCCTGATACAGTATAAGTTCCTGATATTCCAGCAACAGTAAATTCATCTCCTACTTTTACAGTATGTGTTAATCCATCTATAATTAAACTATTCCCTGTTTGACTTCCTCCATTAACTAAAGGAGTTCCGTATGGATATATTGTTCCATCAATATAACAATCAAGAGGTTTAGAATCTGTTAAATCCATCTTCTCTAAATAATATTTTGTTGAGCTATTAATAGTACGAGAAGTTACTGCAAATATATCATTGACTACTGAAGTCATAGAAACAAATCCAGCTCCATTAGGTGTAGTCCATTTACTCCACCCTTGTACTTTATCACTTCGTAAAGTATGGAAAGCAGCTATAGAACCATCAGTATTTACTAATACCCAAAATTGTTCAGGTCTTTCAGTTGTTCCAATTATTATTCCTGTTTCTGTAGGTTGATTAATTACATCTGTTAAAAAAGAAATTCCATTAGAAGAATAACCATCTTGAATATCATCATAAATATATTCTCTAGCTACAGTACCACTTCGTTGTATAAAGTATGTAGCTCCATCTAATTGTTGTGGTCTTATTTTTTTTATACCAAAAGTAGTTTGTCTTTTAAAAGCTATATTAGTTGGACCTATACCACCAGTAGATTCAGGTCTTAAATAATATTCTCCACCATCAGTAAATATTTGTAAGTTTCTTCCTTGTTGCATATAGCGTATTTCATCTACTTTATCTGAACCTAAAGTTACATCTATTGCATCATCTGCACTTGCATTATCTATATCAAAATTAAAATACTCTCCAATCTTTGATGCCATAATTCCTGAAGGTCTACTTGTACTACCAGCAAAATATAATCTATCATCAAAGATAGCAACGGATTGAGGATATCCTCTTACATCATTAAATGTTTGTTCTTTCCAATGTACTGTTGCATTTGTTGAATCTAAAGTTTCTCTTACAGTTACAGTTACCTGAGTTCCTGAAGTATATCCAGTTACTTGTACTTGATGATATTTATTAGCTGTATCATCAGTTAATGAAAATCTACAACCAACATGATTATTAGTAAATATAGATGCTGATGCAGTAAGCGTTACACCTGTTCCACTTGTAGCACTAGGAGTTAAAGTTACATTCCATTGATTAAATTTAAAGAAAGGACAATGAACAGTAGGAGCATCATCTGTACCAGCCGAGTTATCCATATTACATTCACCAGTATCATCAGTTGCAAAATGAAAATTTCTAATTGTAAAAGATGTTGCAGAAGTTCTTACAAATTCTTGAGTAGCAAATCCACTATGAGAAAAGAACATAGTGTCGCCATATTGAGCATAAGTAATTTCATTTATTTGGTCAGCAGTCCATGGACAACTACTTACTGTAGTTATTAAAGTTCCAAGAGTAGAATATACTTTTACATTACTAGCATATAATACTAATACATATGTTTCATCTGCACTAAAGGTCCAAGGTATTATTCTACCAGTAGCTCCTACTTCAGCAAGGTATTTGAAACCTTGTCGTTTCATTACCCCACCTTGTGCTAAATGCCACCAGTTAGTAGAGGTTGCTATTCCGTCTTTATATCCTTGTAAATCTGTTCTCGAAGTTAAGAGAGGGTCTATCTGACCAGCTTGAAAGGTATTTTGTGCTGTTCTAAATATTGGCATATCATTTTAAATATTGGATATTGTAGAACCCCTAAACTTAGCAAATCTACTTGTAGTAAATTTTCTTGTTGGTTGTTGTGTTGAATCTAAGTTCTTAGCTCTACGATATTGTATTTGATATTTTTGTTCATATAAGTTTGCCATCTCTACATTTCTTGCAATAGCATGAGCAAAGACTGATGCTAAATGATATTCCAAAGCTAGTAAGAAATACTTAGGCATTTCTTCTTCTGCTGGTCTATATGTATAATCTGCTATTACTGTATCGGTTGATTGTAAGTCTGTATATAATTCGTTGTTAAATATATCGTATTCAGTAATGGTATTACCACTTACTGTTATTCTTTGTATGTATAAATTATCAGAAGGTAGGTAATGACTTTGTGTCCATATACCTGTTGGAGCTGTAGCATTAGCTGAAAGCTGTGATTGTTTTGTGGCAAATCTCCAGCGACAAGCTGTTAAATCACCATCTAAAATATCATAGTATAAATCATTAGCTACTGTAGATTCTGTACTTCCATCAGAAAAACTGGAGATTCTATTAGCTCCAATCATTACTATTGCTCTATTAGCTACTGTTACATTAGTTACTGCCACATTAATTCCTTTTTAAACAAGGGGGAAAAAATCCCCCTTGTGATTAGATTACTACGCTAAAATTACTGTATCACAGTTAGTGCCACCATCCTGTACAGATACAATTAATATATCCACTACAGCATTAGAGCCACCACTATTTACAAAAATAATATCACCAGCAGTCAATAGTTTATAATCAGCTAAAAAATAATCAGCGTCATCTATTGTACCGATTGCGTCCCCATCTGTATAATACCAAAGAGCATTTGAAGCTCCCATTTGTGATATTTTTTTGATAGGATTGTCAGTTGAATAAGCCATACTAAATCCTCCTACTCGTCACAGATTACTTCTTCAACGCCATTATCGTCAATCATAGCAGCACCCATACTCATCATAGATGTAGTAAGGTGAGCTACCTTTTCAGGAATATAGTTAATTTCAGTAACTATATCTTGACCGATAGCGTGTCCGACAGCAGAACGGTGATATGCGAATGTTTTTCTATCTGAAGAACCATCAACAGGTAATCCTGAGAAAGCATAGAACATAAATCCTAACCATCTTTTAGCTGTCATACCACCAGAATATGGTAGCTCGTTAGCTGGGACATAGTCCAAGCTAGCAAATTGAGTAAGGTCTAAAAGATTAGTCCATTGTTTATGTCCAACAACCCAGAATCTATCGCCATCATCAGGAACATTTCGAGTACCAAAGTTTTCAAAAGCTAATTGAGCTTTAGCTAGACTAAGTCCAGCCGCTGGTGAACCAACAGACTGTGAATTAGATGTACCATCTAAAACAGTAGTAAGTTGTTCATCAGTTTTTCTGCCCAACGCCCACGCAGCATTTTGTGCTACTACTTGGCGTTCGTCAATGTTTGTTTTTAGCTCGTCTAATTTGTCAACATAATCTGCAGCATAAAAGTCGCTGAGAGTTACATCAACAGTACTGTGTGAAATATCCATTACTGGAACTTCACCATGTCTTGACTTAGTAACAGCTTCACCTGTACCAGTCTTTTGGAATCGAGCCTGACTACCGACAACATTATTGATTGTTCTTATTGTTCCACGAAGTTTTGAACCCATACGCTGATAAGCCATATGGACTTCGCTTTCAAATTGCTTAATAAAAGCAGTTGAGATTGTAGAACTCATAACATACCTCGTTATTGTTGTTGTTAAATAAACCTTTCGGTTCGCTTCCTATGTTATCTTGAACTGTGAGTATGTTATCCGAGGGCATACTTTAGACGAGCTAAAGGCATAGTTAATTATGCTTTAGTTATTATTGCAATTACAATCAACGCACAATACTCTAGTATTTTTAATACATCCTTTTGGTATTGTCGTTACACGTGAAATATCTGTATCTGCATTAGGGTCTTTATCTTTATCACCTATAATTGTAATCATATCTGCATCTTCATTGATAACAAATCCGACTGAAAGAACAGTCATTACATTTGCTTTCATAGCAGTTTCTTTAGAAATCCAGCCATTTTCTTGGTCCAAGGCATCTACCCATTCTATGAGGACCAACTTATCCATTTATTTATTCTGTTTGTTCAGGATATAATTTATTAAATGATTCATCTACCTTCTTAATAAATTGTTCATCTCTATGTTGAGGATGAAAATATCTAGGGTCTTTCATCATTTTTTCTAATTCTTTCCTACTATCTGCTGTATTTATTGGAGCTTGAGGTGTTTGTTGTGTAGGCATATTAGATTTAGTTGTTTTCATAATTTTTTCTACAGCTCTTACACCATCTGCTGTTGTAAGATAATCTGCCATATGATTATATTCTGTATCATCTAAGTTTCCTTTTAGCCATAGATTAACAGCTTCTGCTCTTTGTTTTCCTGTTTCTCCTAGCTTTGACATTTCATCTTCATATACTGGCACACCCTTTGTAGAAGTTTTTAGATACTGATTCACACCCTCATTAAATATTTCATTACTATAACCTGATTTATAACAGGTATCTTTCCACCAAGTTAATAGTGGGTCATCACTTGGAATATCTGCATCACCAAAAGATTCATCTAACTTTACTAAATAACCATCTTGTGATTCTGGTCTATCTTTAATCATGTCAGATTCAATTTGTTTTTTAATATGAGGTGTAATCTCATCTACTTTAGAGTGAAATGCTTTTTCTAAATTCCCATAACTTTCAGAAAATTCTTTTATTTTTAATTCATTTTTTTCAGAATCCCAAAATTTTATTGGAATAAACTCTGGTTTTTCTGCTGCTTTCTTTTCTTCTTGAAAATCTTGGATAACTTTTTCTACTGGTTCATCAATAGTTTCTTGTTTAATTTCTTCTTCAGCCATTGTTCCTTCCTTGTTTAATTCTATATTCAATTAATCCTACTATATACCTTGAACCTTCTAGGTGTCGCAACTTTTCATTTGATATTTCTGGTCCTGATACACTATTAATTGTTATTGCTTTTAAATATTCTAATACTTTATCACCTAATTTATCTTTAAATAATCCAGCAAATTCTTGATTTAATTGTCTTTCTTGTTCTACTGTTCTACGAAATCCATCAATACTGACAACTCCTTCTATCTTTTTTTCCTTCATTATACTGGCATTTCCTCACTTATTTCAGGTGGAGCTTGATTGGGAGGAGCAGCTCCACCTTCCATAGGGTTTTGACCTTGCTGAGCCATCTGAGCAATTTGATTAGCAATAGCTTCTCTTTCTTCAGGTTCACGCAAAATCTCGAGAGGAACACCTAATTTCTTAGCTAAATATTCTGCTGCAACTTCTGATTTAACTACCATGTTTAACATCTGTGGTCCGAAACGAACCATAACTAATTCTAAAAAAGAATCAACATTTAATACATCTTGTTGCTGTTGTGCTTTTGATAGTGGAGATTCAGGTTTAACTCTTATTTCTCTACCATCAATAATTGGTAGCTGTATTCTTCCTTGCTTTTTAAGGAGATAAACTACTCGTTTAATCAATGGTTGTATAAATTCTGCTTGAAGTCTGCCATACGCAGCTCCTATTTGTCGTTGTAAATCTGCTTGTCTTTCTGCTACTTCTCTAGCTGACATTGGTGTTTTAGCCATAGGTCTACCTAGCATTTCATTATATAATGCTTTCTTAATATTGTGTCGCATATCTTGTAGAACTAAATCTGCTACATTAAAATTACCAGCCATCTTCAATGGTTGTAGTCCATCTGAGTTTGGAGCTACAGGAATTACACTGCCGGGGACAAGATTTATTGTATCAGGATTAACTGTACCATCATCTGATATTTGCCATACACCTGATATTGCCATCTGTGCATTTTCTAAAATCATTTCTATAACAAGGTTACAAGTTTTAATTGCTGATATTCCATTGAATACAGGTCCTCTACCATAAACTTCTCCTGATGCTTTAGACCATCTAAAGACTAGCCATGGGTTTCCACCTTGTCCTTTAAATTCTTCTTCATAGATAACCTTTTTCATTTTCTTCATAAGAACACAATAATGCCATGTTTCCTCATCTTCGCCATAATGTTTATAGGTTGCCTCAATTATTTCACATTTCTTATTTGGGTCCCTAGCCATCATATGTATTATTTCATCATCTAGTTTTGCATTTGGATATAGTATTTGTAATTGGTGAATAGGTATATTTCTTAATCTAAATATCCAATCTATCTTACCATCAGGTCCTGATAGTAATAACATTTGTGGTAAAGGTACTGCGTTAAATTTTATAGGTTGTGCTTCATCTCCTTCACTTACCAATAGACAAGCTGTGCCTATTGCTAAATCAAGGAATGCTTCGTGTGATTCTTGGTTAAAATTACTATTATTAATTACTTGGAAAACATAATCAGTTACTTGTTCTAACTGTTCATCTATAGCCATAAGCTCATCATCTTCTACATCTGTACCTGATTTAAGAGAAAACCATTTTGCAAATGCTGGAATCATACCTGACTGTAATCTACTAGCAAATTCTTGAACACCTACTACAGCAGTTTCATCATAGATTTTGTCTGCTCTATTATTAGCTGGTGATTCAAAATAAAATGATTCACGCTGAGGTAATGTATATTCATAGCACTCCTCAAACTTAGGAACAAAATTTTCTCTAAGAGTATGTGCTTCTTTATATTTATTTAATATAAAGGCAAATTTATCTTCTGCCATTTACTTATCCTAATGTTTTTCTTTTCATTAATTCTTCTAGGAATAAAGCAAAGTCGCCACCACTTGGGTTATATCCGATTCCACCAGCCATTCCTCCTCCACCTTTAATTAAAGATTTCTTTCCTTTTTTAGTAGAATAAGCAGATGCTTGAACATTACCATCAGGTGATGGTGTAGTTGATGCTGCTGGAGCTGGAGCTGGGGATGCTGAATCAGTTGATGAACCTTTGCCCATAACCTTTTGCACTTTCTTTTTTACTGCACCCATAATTAACCTTTCTAATTAGAATCTTCTAAATACTCCCTACACCCCATACTTTTCAACGCACAATACAATCTATATGGAGTTATCATTAATTTTCTTATTCCTACTAAATGTCTAATAGCTGTTACGCAATTAGTAAAGGTTAATTCCATAATATAATATTGAGGTAATTCCTTTGCTTCTGCTATTAAAAACTTAGCATTATGATTTTCTTTAAAATATAAACAAGCATTTGTCATTTGTTCAGGAGTTAATATTCTAATGTCTACACCATTCTTTCCCCAGTTATATGATAACCATAGATGATGGTCAGGTTCATATTTAAAAGCTAAAGCGTGTTTAAAATCTTTATGTGTCCACCAATGAAACCATGCTGACTTCTCAGGTCTGCTGGTAAAAGCTATAACCCACTCCTCATTCTTTGCCATAGATTTTTCTTTTTTATTTTAGGTTTTCTTTTAAAGACATCATAATTTCGTTCTATAACAAATGGCTTAATAGGTTGTCTACCTTGAACTATAGATTTACCTTCACCAGCTCCCAACAATAAATACTGGAGAGCATCCATTACATGAGAGTATCTATTCTTCATAGGTTTATCTTCATACCTATCTCCTGATACTTGTAGTCTTCGATAATGATACCCACCTTGAAAACCTTTTTTAATATTAATACATTTAGGAGAAACTAGGAAAGAACTTCTGCCATCTATCATTCTTGTTAGAACAGCATTAACTGATTCTAGTCGTAAAGATATATCATTTGATGGAGCTGGAAATGCTTGAATACCAGCTCCTCTTAATATTTGGAAAGGAGTTGATTCATCTGTTTGACTTCTAAAATCTCCTGCTGGGTCGCCATATATATTAAATTCTATCTGCCTATATTCTGCCATCTCTTGTCTAAGTAATTCAGCAAACTTCACAGCTCCCATATCCTGACATACTAATTCTTTTATTATATGCCATACACCCATTCCTATTCGTTGACCAAAAACAGCAGATGGTGTTAATCCAAAATCTATTCCAATATATATTGCAGCTTTAGGTGAGAAAGGGATATCTTCTTTAGCAAGATGAGTTTCTTCGTTGAAAGAGTTAAAGACAGATTTACCTTCTTCGATAGCTCCTAAACGATTCATTATATAAACATCTATCCACCCTTTAGACTTACCTCGTATAATGTTATTATAGTATTCAGGATTTAGATTCTTAAAGTTTTCTGCCTTAGTATTTTTTTCATATCCTATTAATTGATTGTCTTTGTTCTTTACTTCTTTCATTCCTGATGGCTGAATATAAAAATTCCAGTTGTCAGGTTTGATTAACATTAGTCTATCTTCTTGGGAAATATAATCTGGTACATGTGCTTCGCCTGACATGATAGACCACCAATGGTCTTCTTCAGGAGCATTGGTATCTGCTATTACTCCGAACCATGATGGTCCTCCATCTTTCATAGAAGGGAAACGACCAACACGCATACTACACGCATCTACTATAGCTTTAGGTAATTCTCTTGCTTCGTTAATCCATACGCCAGTTAATTCTAAAGATAATAATTTCTTTACATCATCTGGTCTATCTAATGCTAAGAAGATAACTTCTAAATCAATATCTCCTTTTTTAAATCTATGTGTATAAGGAACTGACCAGTTGAATGGACCCCAGCTATTTTCATCAAACCAATCCAGCCATGTTTTAATTGTTGTTGTTCTAAGCTGTGGATTTGTATTTCGTATAACTGCCCATCTTGATTTTCTTATTCCTTCATTATTTTTTTCTTGTTGTAATGCTCTCCTAAAAATTTCTATGCAACAAGCAACTGATTTACCTGAACCTACTGGTCCTCGTATTCCTCTAAAGAAAGAGGTGTCCTTCATAAATTTCTTGATGGTATCGCCATCAGGTTTGTAATGGAATGAAACCATTATTTACTTATACTCGAAATTTCCGTCTACGAAAGTTTTAATTAGTTGTTCTTTTATTTTAGGTGTTAGGGAATAAATATATTTATCAGCTTCATGGTCTGTCATTAATTCTTTTGGGTAATGTCTAAAGTGAACTTTCTTTACTATCTTTCTAAGAAGAAGGATATCAGGATATGTAAGGGAATCGCCAGTATGTAAAGTAAATGACATTAATGTACTGTTGGCTTTATAACAATATCTTCATCTATAAGACCTTCATCTCTAAGAGATTGCAAGGCATACTGCTGTATCATCATACTAGCAGTAGCATATCCATCTACAGTTTTAGGATTACCATATACCCCTTGAGTACCATTCTTCCATTCAATATGGAGAGTAATATTACCTATCTGGTCTTTTAAATTATTGAGATGCTGTATGACAGAAGCAACATCAATATTTGGATTTGGACTTTTTTCTGTCATAATTTTTTTTGGAAGGTTTCTTTTTCTGTTTATACTTACCAGACATTAGCTCTTTAGCATAAGGATTCTTTTTTTTCTTAGCCATTATTCACCTCGAATATATTTTTTCCATTTTGCTATTCTTGCAGCATCCCCACTATTGCCTTTTACAATGGATTTCTTTTGCAAATCTTTTAAAGTTAAATCCCAAGGTTTTTTTACTTTTTGATGTACTGGTTTCCATTCACCCCAGTTCTGTCTTACCTTTCCTACAACCTTTCCTTTAGGTTGAATATTTTTAGGAGTAACTTTATCTTTTGCTATTTGAGCTTTAACTCTTTGTACTTCTGTCGTTACTTTTACTTGTTTAATAGGAGCAGCAGATGTTCCTTTCGGTAAGGTAAATTCTTGGTCATACCCTGACTTCACCTTCCTCCAGTTTGTAAACTTTGGAAATCCACCACCAGACTTACCACTCATTAGAATACCCAGCCATATATAATCATACCAGCAATAACTACAAAAGCAACAGAAGCAATCTTACCTTTCTTGCTCAGGTTGTTCCACATTTCTTTTATCTTCTTCATCTTCATTCCTTTCTCTAATCAAAGAGTTTGGTTTATATCTACCCAACTTCCTAAGAGTATTAGCAACAGAAGTCAAGTTAGCGTGTACACGCTTAGGTTCAGGTTGCTTTATGAATGGATTCCTTTTTATCATTTATCGTTCAATCAAAAACCACATAAGCTCATATCTGAACCTGTCAAGCAGTAAAATATATTTTGTTCTATTTGTCTACGCACTTTTCTCATATCGAACCTTTTTGACTATAATTGCTTGTGAACTACCACTAGCTATAAGGACATGTGTTTTTTAAACCCCCCTACCTCTATATACTATATCACACCCCCTTGACCATGCAGTAGGTATCAGCGACTCAAGATAAATCTATCTTGACGCTGATATCACCATCCAGAGTATGTCTAACCTTATCAGGTTGCTTGAACCCTACTCTATCTAAGATATCCTTACTAGCTTCTAGCTGTACATACTCTGAACGAGCATGGTCAACAAGATGACGTAGTCGTTTCACAGAAGATATGCTTGATAGGGTGAGGTGTTGCCCTACTTGTTGCATCATATACTCTTGTACATGTGGTAATCGTAATGTTTTACTAGCTACTACTCTACCGCTCTCACCCTTAGCATATCCAGCAATTTCACTAGCTTTTGTTATGCTGATATCCTGTGATACTAATGTATCAACAAGTGTGCGTTGTCTTAGTGTTAAAGTCTTAATTGTAGGAGTATTAGGCATAGCTCTCTTATACTAATAAACCTTTATTTTTGTATGTCAACGCACACCAGATTTAGTACAAGAAATTGCTGACGACATACAACATCTTGAAAGCACAGCTTGGGGGTGTGAAAGGTGATGAAGGAAATAACACATAGATAAACGAGGAAGTTAGGTAACAGTAGACCATTTAATTGTGAATTTATGCCTTTATGTTATTAAGCAATTCTAAAGCTCTTGACTTATGGATTTTAACTAACACATTTTAATCGAAGAAAGGCATTGATTCCATTATAGTAGAAACACCTAACTTCCTTAACTTCAACTAATAACTGGCACACCTTTAAGAACTACTACACTTTTAATAATACCTAACATTTCATTGGCGTTTATCTATGTAATCTATCAATTTGTATGCCACCATTTATCAACACCTCATGTTTCTAGCACTTCATGTATTTCATAGAAATACTAAATGTTATTTCCAAATCGCCTAGGATTAACTAGTCCAAATACAATAGCTAAGGGGAGGTAAGAACACCTAATAAATCCTTCTGCATTTCGTATTTAGGTAAAAGATATCAAAACACACCAATTTGTAGCCATATTATCTGCGAGGCCATTGTTTTCTACGATTTGTTGAAAACCGAGACGTTCCTTTTCTTGCTTTGGCGTTCCTTGGAAAGCAAGAAATGGGTTCTCGCTTTTCCAGTAACAAATCGGAGAAAACATATGGCTCTTGTTAATATGTCTCAAATTGCTGGTTTTAATTCTTTTACTACTAAATACTTACTTGAAGGATTTATAGGAGTTCTAGATAAAGCTATCGATTTGAACAGTAAATCACAAGGCGATTTGGAAGCTAACATAGCATTTCTTGAAACACCTGAAGCTGCAGAAAGCATGGGTGTTAATAAAGCTGACATCAAAGTTGATGATTACAAAGATAAACTTGGTGAAATGCAAGGTATCAATGAAAAGCTAGTAGCACTAAAAGCTGAGCAAGTTAAAGTTTTCGTAAAGGAAGTAGGAGTTCCATACTATAAGTGGAATGCAAGACTTTCTATCGAAGAAAATGTGAAGCTAAAACGCCAACGCCAAAAGCTAAGAATAACTAAATAACATAAAGGGGGATAAATTCCCCCTTTTATTTTGTCTACTGTAGTAGTTGCAGTAGTGCAATATACATGATATAAACAGGAAACGGAGAAGTTTATGTTAGAACTATCTATAGCTGTAAATGATAAGGTGAGTAATGACCAATCATTGAATCATTCAGAACTATTACAA
>Ga0098061_1001265_pt1 | contig 12278 bp, 11 predicted proteins | sample 22_taG_FD_92579 | JGI IMG/M metagenome (GOLD analysis project Ga0098061, IMG submission 92579) | Marine viral communities from the Subarctic Pacific Ocean - 22_ETSP_OMZ_AT15343 metaG | ecosystem: Environmental > Aquatic > Marine > Oceanic | place: Subarctic Pacific Ocean | collected 2015-01-20 | reverse complement strand
CAGGTATTTCAAAACCTAAGGATGTAACTTTGTTATCTAACTCAGCTTGTGTATCACACTCAAAAGTATTTTTAAGTGTCTCTGTCTGTGTGTCAAGTGGAAATTGTCCATAGAGAACTATCTCATTATCCCAAACTAATCTATATTCTTTTGTTAATATCATATCTTATTTTTTATCCCGCTGCCCCACCATCTGTAATTGTCCAACTATCCTCACTTATTAAAGCTGTTCTTGCTGCCTCTGCATCCCCACCTGCTGTATATGTACTGCTACCGAAATTAGGAGATAATCCACTTGTTACGCTTTGAGATTGCCACCCTATCAATATAGCATCATAATTAACTGTGCTTATAGTAAGATTTCTCATAAAATAGCTCATATTAGTAACTGCACTAATATCCCAATCTGCAAGATTTTGATCAAATGCATCCGCATCCCTAAACATAGATGAGATATTATAACATTTAGCTGTATCCCATCCTCCAATATCTTGATTGAATGTTTCTGCATTATAAAACATACTTGTCATCCATAATACCTCTCCCACATCCCAAGAACTAATATCTTGGTCAAAAGCAATACAATCCCTGAACATACCTTGGCATCTCTGATTACTTGAAACATCCCAACTTCCAATATCTTGATTAAAAGCTGAACAATCGTGGAACATATCTTGCATATTAATACAAGCCCCCATATTCCAAGAAGTTATATTGCCATTAAATGAAGTGCAATTTTGGAACATATTATTTGTATATTGCACACTACTTGTATCCCAACTATTTAGTGATTGATTAAATGAGGTGCAGTTCCTAAATGTTTGCCCCATATTTGTTACACTACTAACATCCCAAGCATTTATATTCTGATTAAATGCTGTTCCATAAAACATCTCTCCTATATTAGCGCAAGAGGAGATATCCCAAGAACTTAAATCTTGATTAAAAGAAGAGCAATTATAAAATGCACCACCCATATCTGTGACACTACTCATATCCCAACCACTAACATCTGCATTAAATGGAGTACAACCAGAGAATATAGCTCCTATATTTGTCACACTACTAACATCCCAAGAACTCACATCTCCATTAAATGAAGAACAATTATAAAAACAATATAACAATGAAGTAGTAGTTATAGTAGGAGCATCAGTTGCACTACAAGTTAGATTAGTACAATCTGCAAACGCCCTATCTGTTGTGATATTCAAATCTCCCCAGTTAGAAATATCCAATATTTTTTTCTTATCTCCGCCCCAATTAAATTTAAATCCTCTTATTGTTCCTTCCATTTGTATAGTATAATTTCCTCCTGAACTATATTCGTGCGTAACTTCTGCTTGGTTATAAGCTGTAATTGTATCTGTACTACTATCTCCCCAATCAACATCTATATCGATAACTCCATCACTTATTAATGGTAGTACAAAGGTATCTGATGCTGAACCTGCATTTGTAGTATCTACTGTAAAAGTGAACGCACTTGATGCAGGTGGGGATGCTGCCCCAAAACTATATGGATTTGTTAATATAGCCATTACACTTGATACCCTATTAAAGTTACTTTTAATCCTGCCCCTGCATCTCCACTACCAATAGTATCTATATCCATAGTAATCGCACTATCATCTGCTAATGCAGAATCACTTATTACAGCAGGAGTTGCTGCCGTTGTAGATGTATATTCCCCTGCATCTATTGTTAATTTTGTAGAAAGTATAGTTGAGCCTGACTCATTTATGTCAACCGTTAATACGCTACTTGTTGGGGCAGCAGTTACACTTGCCCTAACCCCTGTTAGCTCAAAAGCATAGGGCATACGAAAAGTAATTTTTGCAACCCCCGTTGTTAAATCTGTAGTTTCATCTGAAAGAGCAACAACAAAACTCTCTAACGGAAAAGCCCAAGCTAAAGTGCCGTCAATTTCATCTACGCCTGTACCTGCACCTTTTGACAACACCGTATTATTGGCGGCTGCCTCAAACCCTATAGGATTATGCCTGTTAGCGTCTTGTAAATTTTTATGTTCGTTTAATGCCATATATTTTTATTTAACAATCATTACAATTACCTGAACACACACAAGGAGAAGAAGTACAGGTACTACAATTACCATTAGGGTATGTATAAATACTATCATAAAATATCAATCCGTGATTTTTATATGTGCCACTCATACTATTCGGTTTATTATCCTCGTAAGTAGGGTAAAGACCATCTTGGTCAGTTCCTGTAATAAAATCCATCATATCTTTAGCGAATATTTCTGCTTTCCTATAAGTGTCTTGCTTAAAAGCATTGTAGTCATCTGCAGTAATAAGTCTATTAAACTCATCTACATTATGAACTACACCACTTGAAGTTATATTACTCATAATATCATTTACAACTTCAAACCTAACATACCAAGCTAAACAATCTTGTAAATAGTAAGTCATTAAAGTTTGATTATCTGCAGTTAGAGTACCACCATCATTCTGCAGTTTCAACTCTCCATAAAAATCTTCACCTAACAAAGGCCTTAAATGAGCTAACTCTGCTAAGACGATAGTGTTTTCAGATACAAGAGTAGGGTCAGTATTCTTATTTGTAAAAGTTTTACTAATAACCTCTCCTGCTGTAACTAATGTTGTGTATTGTCTATAATTTGCCATTACTATTGCTCTATTGTTATTTCTTTTGATTCCTCAGGCTCACCATCACCATCATCATCTCTTTCGGTTACGATAATCTCTCTATCTGCAATAAACATATCTCCATCTTCAAGCATTGGGAAATCCTCATCCAACATACGCCTTTGCTCATTTATTGTAAGAACTTGCTTAATATCTATCTCACTTGCATAAGAGATTGGTGGCTCATAATGTATCTTTAAATCAGCAGGGTTAAAGCCCATCTCATTATAAAGCACCCTATGAACACCATCTAATAATAATTCGGAAGTATCTTTAATTACTGTAGTCATAGCTAAATCATAAGCTATTCTAATCTCACTTCCTGTATTATTCATTTTTCCTGAACTAACAATACCACTCAAAGACGGCTGCCATCTATGTGCAGTAATAATGTTTTGGTCAGTTATTTTTTGTAAATCCAACCAACTACCCTCTTGGTCGTCTTTTATTATTTGAACATTTGCAGGAGAACTATCCCCATTCTTAACTATAAATAATATCTTACCATTATTTCCTTCGCCTACAAATTTCTTTTGTGCTTCTCTAACCATTTTTTGGGCTTCTTCTTCTCCCATATCTCCATTAATCTCAACGATAGCTGAAGGCTGAAACCCATTCAAAAATTTAGTATGATTCCATTTGCCAATTTCAAAATCTACTGCAATATGTTCTAATGCCGCAACATAATCTGGAAGGCCATAGAATTGGAATGTAGGCTCATAATCGCTGAAATGTATTACAAATTTACTATGAGCAACTCTTGGATAGATAGGTAATCTGTGTATTTTTTCGTCATTATTCCAATACCTGCACCAATCAGAATTTACATAAACCTCTTTTTTGCTTTTAGCCATTCTAACTGTAGTGGCATCTAAATGATACATATTTACACCCCCATCATATAGTACACATTCCATATATGCATTACCAAAAGTATAGTAATCGTCTGCTAATTTCTTAAAAACATCTCTTAATGATTCGTGGTCAGCATTAACATCATCAACAAATTTTTGTAAATTTTCATCACCACACACAAACTTTGCTCCACTTGTAAACACAGTTTTTTGAGCCAATACACTTCTATGTGTAGAGGACTTTCTTTTTAATTCTGCTAAATATTGTGGAAAAAGGTTATCATCCCCAAAAGGAATCCATTTCGTGTCAACCGTTTTTAGATTCTTTGGTTCAGATATATCAGGAGGGACAGTTAGATTAAAAACCCCAAACTCAAAGGTATTAGTCTTTGTCGGACTCTTTGTCTTTGTCGCTCGTTTTCTTACTTGACTTTTTGGTGGTGCTTGTTTTTTCTTCATCCTTTGATGTTTTAGTAGTTTTTTCAATATACTTTGTCAACCCTACTTCTTCATAGGCATAAGCAAGTTCCTCTTGCGAACACCTGTTCCACCTTATTTTGAAGCTACCACTTGTTGTCCAAGATAATTTGCCAACATACTTGTCTTTAATTTTATAATCTGCCATTTCTAAATATATTTTAATGTGGGGTAAATCTACAACTTTTTTATTAGAACTACACTTACACATAAAAAAAGATATTAGTAAGGGGTTTCCCCCTTACTATTATCAATTATTATTAAGTAGTGGTTGCTGTTCCTGCACCAAAATCAGGGTCTAATGTGCCACCATATGCTCTTGGTAGCTCATATTGTTTCGCCATTATAGTAACGGTAATACCATTCTCATCTTGATAAGCCGCTCCCGTGCTTCCCTCCATACTTGTAAGGTCTGCAAAAGTTTGACTTCTGTAAATTTGGTCACTTCCTGTTCCCCCAACAGAGAACTTCTCACTTGCACCAATCACCCAATGAGTATCATTAGAATCAGTTGCTATAGCCATCATACAAGTCGCCCCTGTATCAATACCGCCTACAATCTCTTGAAGCGTGTGGAACTTGTCTAATTGATCTTCATTCCCCGTAGTCCCACCCATTCTTGGGATATACCAACTTAAAGTACATTCAAATGCTGTTATACCATTTTCTTTAGTTGCCGCTATATCTAATGTAGCAGTTTCCGCTTTACAATCAAACAAAAACCAATCTGCTGTTGAGCCACCTGTATCTACGATACTGCTAATACTGTGATTTGTAGCCGTGTTAACGAAGTCAACCTCATCATCTGCCGCCCAACTTCTTAAATAAATTTGAGTTATACCACCTGCCCTTTGAAGGTCATCACATAAAACTCTTATACTACTATCTATTGCCATTTTATTTTATTTTTAAGGTTAATAACTATTCTATCCTGCTAACATTGAAGCATTCACTAACGAATCCCAACCGTATTGGAAGCCCATTGTGAAGTTAGCTCGTACATACATATTATCACTCACTTCATCATAGAACATTTTCAACTGATTGTCAGGGTCAGTTACATTTGTACCAATAATCAAATTGTCTTTCGCTGCATATATTACTCCTTGAGTACATTGAACACCTGCAGTTCCTGCTGTAAATAATGGTGGTAAATCTGCTCCTGTTAATGCTGTTAATGCTGTATCCCACTCATACATCGGAACAAGTTCTACCCCTCTAAAGTAAAGTCTGGCTTTTCCTGTTTGAGCTTCTGAGTGTCCGTAATCAACTGCACCTGCTCCACCAACTTGAGTTAATGCACTATACCAAGCATTGTAAATGTTTGGAGTACAGAATAATCTTTTCTCATTTGAAGCAATTTGTTGTAATTCTGCAGGGGCTGAATTAAATACATCTTGTAATACTGCTGTTGCATCTCCATCCTGAATAACTGCACCTACTGTAATAAGATTTCCTGCAGGTGTCCCATCTGTCACGGCTACCTCTCTCATTTGACTAGTACCACCAATTGCTGTACCTACTGATAATGCTTCCCAAAGACCTGTTCCCATTGATTGATAAGAACAATCAGCTACTGTTGCTCCTGAATCTCCTGCCCACATATTTCTTACTGTATCATACTTAATAGCGTTTCTTACTCTATTAAGAATTACATCTGCGATTTGAGTTCCTGTTAAGTCAGGCATATTTAATCCTGCTTTGTAAGACTCTGCAATATATAAGTTCTGAAACTCATTCCAACATTGCTCTTGTTTTACTGAAACTTGATATACTTCTAATGCTTTTTGTTCCATTGTAATATCTCCTAATCCTGTCGCACAAGCGTTAGTTGTAGCACAACCACTATTTCGTGCTGTTATGCTTTTTAGACCTGGAGCCATAGTGATGAATTGCTTATACTTAACATTTGGATATATTGAGTAATTACGCATAATTTCATCAGAATGAAACATAGGCTCTAATAAATACTTTGAAGCGTTAGTTCCTGCGAAGGTCAATGCCCCCTGTAATGCTATATCTGCCATTTTTTTGTTTTTTTAATTATTATTATTATTACCTAACAAAAGACGATTTCAATGAAGCAGCAATTCCATTCAAGAATACTGCATTGTCATCTAAAACTTCTTCTTTTGTAATTACAGCAGGGTCGCCATCCGTTTGCACTTCAGTTCCTACCGCTTCTGCTTTGGCTATCAAAGCAGTTAATCTACCCACTTCTTCAGTTAGAGTTTCTTTTTCTCCTACTAAATCAGTAATAGAATTGTTGAGTTCACTAACGGTTGCTTCAAATTCAGAAAGTTTATTTTTTATTTCTTCATTGTCAGCAAGAGTTACATTCACATCAACAGACTCAACAGATTGTTCAACATCACTATCTTTTGCTTTAGCGATAATGCTATCAACCTTTGAGTTAAACCAAGATTTTAATTCTTCTGTCATTTTGATTTTCTTTTTGTTGTTAATATTTAAAGTTTTTTCAACTTTCTCCATTGTGATGTTCTTAAATTTTGAAACATCATATTTGGCAGCAACTTTGATTGGCTCTGATATTGAATCCACAAATCCAAGTGCTACTGCTTCTTCTGCTGTTAACCAAGTTTCTTCACTCATCATCCTTATAATCTCATCATAAGGTAGATTTGTTTTTTTAACATAGATTTCAGCAATTTCGTTTGATATCTTATCAAGAACATCAGCTTGTTTTCTCATTTCACTTGCATCTCCTTGTGTTCCTCCCCACGCATTATGTATCATAAGTAAAGAGTTTTCACTCATAATAACTTCGTCAGCAGCTAAGGCGATTACTGATGCAATACTTGCCGCAATACCTTCTATATAAACTGTTGTTTTTGCTTTTCTTCTTTGAATGGTAGAGTAAATAGCCATACCGTCAAAAACCTCTCCCCCTAAACTATTAATGTGTATAGCTAATTCCTTTTCTTCATATTCTTTTATTTCTTCCACAAAACTTTGTGCAGAAATTCCAAATGTACCTATATCGTTAAATAAATAAACATCTGTTACATCAACGCTATTATTTATTTCATACCACTTTCTATTCATAGGGGACAAAAATATTTTTTATATATGAGAATCTTACGAAGTTTTTGGAAAAACTTTTCACCAAGAAACATTTTCAGCAGTAACCGACTTTCTTCTCTCCTTATAAACAACACTTTGAGCCTGTCTTTCGGTAATGTCATATTTTATAGACAAGTCCATAAAAGTATGTGTTCTATTGCCCTCATTAAACTTTAAGAACTCATCAAAGTCATATATAATCATATAGTTCCTTAATCTTTTAGGATCAACAATTCCTCTCTCTACTAAATGCCTTAAAATATCTTTAGTAGTTTGCTCTCCACCAAACCTCTGATGAAGCTCCACTCCAAACACTTCTAAATATTCATAAACAACAGTTCCTTTATTTTGTCTTTTTGCCATAGTATTTTATTTGTTTTCCCAATACTCAGTTAATAAAGTGAAAAATTTTGTTACAGCTTTCCTGCAAGATAAGCAACTTGCGCTTTGTTTGTGTTGAGGGAAAAGTTTATGCCACTCTTGAAATAGAAAAGACAAAGAGTTAGGATGATATTTTCTACTACTATCCATAGATTTTTTGTTTGTCTTTACGGCTTCTATAATTTCTTCTTTCTTTTCTTCAGGAAGTTTTAAGCTAATATTGTCTAAATTCATATCACCATTTGTTAATAGGGCATTTACCAAAAAATTCTTTACTTAAAGATGTTTTTGCATCTAAAAAACAATTACACTTCCCACACCTTGCTCCTAAATTAATCTTTGGTTTCTTTAACATTAGAAAGTTTCTGTAAAATTCACACTTTTTACAAATCTTTAACCTATTCTTCTTTATTATTTTATTAACGAACATTTGTTTATATCTTTAGAATGTTGCTTGAGATTCAATTACGCTTACTGTATTTTGTGTTTCGGTAATATCACTCTCTACCACTACCACTCTTGAGCCTTGACCCATAGCTCCCATCATCCCTTCTTGCCCCAACACATCAAAATGAGATTTAGTAAACGAAGGTAGATTAGTTAATCCACCATCAGCAAACTTAACTCCCCCACCTGCTTGATTCATAGAGGACAACTCATTTCTAAACATAGCAGTTGACCTCTTATTAATCACAGCTTCACCACCTTCTAATTCTACCACTCTACCACCCACATTAAACTTCTCTCCCCCCTGTGCGTGTGATTTTCCCCTAACCATTCCACCCTCTGCAAATTCTTGAATTACACCACCCTTCTCAAACATCCCCATAACTTTAGCTAGAAGTGCTAATGTAGCTAATATAGCAACAATATTTATAGGGAAAGGCCATCCTTTTGCACTATCTAAAGCTACACCTGTTGCTTTAGGGGCAAGACTTGCTGTTTCTGCTACCGTTTCAGCAGTTGTTGTTTGTGCTTTTCTAAGAGAAGCTATAGAAGCAAGGTCTTTTTTAAGAGTCAATATAGTTTCAGCAATAGCTGCCGCCTGTGTTATAGCATTCCCTACCTCTCTAATTGCATTTAGACTTTCATTCTCCCCTGCTAATTTTGTCAACGCACCCCCAACACTACCATATTTGCTTATCAGTTTGTCTTGTAAGTCTATTTCACTTTGAATGAGATTAACATTACTATCAAGTATCTGTTGGTTAATGGCGTCAGCAGATTGCGAATACTCCACCAAATAACCTAATCTAGCATTTAGATAATTAGCTTCAAGTTTAAGTAAAAGATTTTTTCCTGCAGTTTGGTCAATAACCCCTGACGCCATCTGCCTTTTTATTTCGTCTGCTTCCTTATCATACTCTATCTTAAGCAACCTTTCCTTCTCGCTTAAATAGTGCAGGTCTAAATCAAGGAGTAGCTGCGCTTCTTTTTTCTTTAAGGCTACTATTTTTTTACTTAATTCAGAAACTCCATCAATCTCTGTTTTCTCTGTTAAAGTTGCGTGTTTCTCTCTAAATTTCTGTTCAGCTTGGTTTGCTTTTATTTGGGCTTTTATTTTTTCTTCTGCAAGAGTGTGGATATTTAATAGAACCATCTCCTTGTGACCTTCTTGATGAGTAATCTCTACTTCTTTTTGTGTTCTGTAAGAGTCTATTAAAAGCCTTATTCTTTCATCATAAGCAACCTTAAATGTTTCTATAGGAGTAGGCCCTTCTCCTTTTTTGCCGTCAGGGTCATCTCCCACTAATTTTATATATTCCTCATAGTTTGGGAAAAGCTCTAATAACTTATCATTTACAGCATCTAAATCTTCTTCCATTCGCTCTGCCCCTCTATCCTTACCAAGCGTACTTAATGCGTTATCTGCATACCTTGTAAAGTCCCCCAAACTTAGTCCTGCGTCAGCTATCATTGACCCTATTATATCCCACTCTGTTTGATTCCCCGTAAAAAACTCCTTCATACTATTACTCAAATCATTTGACCAATCATCCATAGAGCTAAATTCTTGCATAACTTCTGCATAAGCTATTACTGCTGAAGCGCTCATTTCCGTTCCGTTTTTCTTAAACTTATTTAGTATATCCTGCATAGCATTATCAGTTGTCATTTTAGCTTTTATAATCTCTGCACTCATCTGTGACGCAACTGAAACTGCTGCCGTATTCCTCATTTGTACCGCTAAGTCAGCAAACTTCTGTTGAGTATCTGCTATGTCGGTTTGTAAATCAATCAACTCATCCCCATTTTTCTTGAAGGCAGTATTTAAGGTATTAGTTGCAGATGTAGCTATAACTAACTGCTTTTTATACTTAGCATACTCTAAAGTCCCTTTCTTCAAATTTTCAACTTCATCTTCACTATACTTGTCTATAGTCTTTTTAGCTTCTATTAACCTCTTTAACGATATCTCTAACTCCCCAACAGATTTTGTTTCTTTTCTTATGTTTCCCTCTAACTTCTTAGTCCAATCCGTTGCCTTATCAGCTTCTTCATTAAATGTTGACATAGCATATACCAAGTCTGCAAGAACAACAACGAAAAGTCCTACACCTGTAGTTGCTAAAGCCGCTCCGAATGCCTTCATAGCAATCTTTGCTTTTGCTAATGAAAAAGTCCATAAATTGACATAACCCGTAGCAGTTTTTACTCCCTTCCCAAAGAGTACCGTACTCAAGGCTGCTAACTTAGTTCCAACAACATACGAAGCAAAAAGTGTAATTACCCACTTTATAATAGTACCAAACCTTTTCATCCCCTTCTTGAATTTTTCAATCTGCTTCTCTCCTTTAACAAGTGCATTTAGCCATTTAGCAAATGAAACTAAACCGTCTTTAAGCGCACCACCAACATCTTCCATCATAACAATAGCAATTCCTTCCATCGCTGACTTAAGCTTCAACCACGCTCCGTGTAATGTATCTCCAACAATACCTGCCATTCTTGACCCCTCTCCATTAGCTGCTAACATAGCATCTCTTAATTCTAAAGTTGCGTCTGCTGATGTAACCATAGATTCAAATGCTGCGGCTTGTCTGATATCTACAACCCCCATAACATCTGCCATATCACCCCCTTCGGCTACAAACTTATTCATAGCAGGAACTAATTGGTCTAAAGAGTGGATTGTTGTACCAAAAACTTTGGTAAGGTCAGAAGAAGGATCTTGCATTTTAAGCAAGATATTTCTTAATGATGTACCTGCAATAGAAGCCTCAATACCTGTATCGGTTAGTTTTGACATTATCGCTGCCGTATCTTCAATAGAGAATCCTGCTGCTTTTGCAATCGGAGCAACCTTAGTCATAGCTGTTTGCCACTTCTCCATATCCATAGCAGATGAACTAAATGATACAGCCATAACATCTACCACTCTTTGTGTTTCAACAGCATCTAACCCAAACCCTCTAACTGCTGCACCTGCAACTATTGCTGCTCTTGCTAAATCACTTCCTGTAGCAACTGACAAATCAAGTGTTGCCCGTTGAGCAGCCAAAATTTCTGAAGTAGTAAACCCTAATTTAGAGTAGTTTAATTGTAGTTGCCCAACCTGTTCTGCCGTAAAGAATGTTGAACGACCTAACTCTTGTGCAGTATCGGAAAGACGCTTAAATTCATCAGCATTTGCTCCTGATACTGCTTGAACCTTAGCCATAACAAATTCAAAAGAAGTAAAAATTCCAAGCATAGATGAAATAATTTCATTCACCCTTCTAAATGCACTAATCAAAATACCAACTGCGGCAGCTCCTTTAATAAATGATTTAGTTAAAGAACCACTACTTTTCTTTGTTGCATTTGCTCCCTTATTAACATCTGCTAATGCTTTTTTATTTTCTCTTAATGCTTTTGATGCTTTTCTTATAGCAGCGTCTTTTCGTTGATATACTTTAGCTTCTTCTCCCGATAACTTCTTAGCTTCTTTATTGGTTTTAGCCAATTCTCTCTGCTCTTTTCTTAATTTTTTTAATTGATTTTCAAGAACCTTAATTTGTTTAATGTTCTTTATTTGAATCTCTATTGCTATCTGTTTTTTCCCTGCCATAATATCTTATATTTTAACTAACATTTAATTGTAATACAGTTTCAGGGTCATCCCACCCCATAACTCTCTCTACTTGTTTGCCTATAGATTCTTCTATATGAGCAATAACCCCTATTCTCTCTGCATTATCCATAGCAATTTCAACAAAGAAATATCTATTTGGAGCAACCAACTTTCCGCCTGGAGTATAATATCCATCAGCTAATTGCCTTGCTGTATTTCTTGCAAATCTTAAAGCCTCTCCTTGACTCATACTTCCTGTCAATCCTTTTTGTTTCATCCAATCTAATATAACATCTGCCTCAACTTGAACTCCCGATGAATCACCATTATTCACTATCCATAAGTAAGCAGAATCAGAAACTATCTCTAACGACAAACTCCCCCCTGTTTCATTTATTTGTGTCCTAAAAGAATTGTATAATCTATCAGTAGCCCTATGTAGCTGCGCCCCCAATTCTCTTTGCAACTCTTGAATATAGATTTTCCCTCCCTTCTTTAATTCTGTTTTTATTATATCTTTAATTTCTGACATATCTAATCTGTTGTATAATCTTCAGGTTCTGGTGGATTCTTCGCACTTAAAACAATATGCGCTCTCCCTGCGGTATCTGTCATAACTATTGGGATTAAAATTTCTTCTGTTGTTTTCGTAAGAGTTACGCCTGTAACAAAAGTGTCATCTTCAGTATTCACCCCTGTAACAAAGGTACCTGTCCCTGCGCTAACCTCCGTAACTGCTGTTGCTGTACT
>Ga0098061_1001264_pt1 | contig 12283 bp, 7 predicted proteins | sample 22_taG_FD_92579 | JGI IMG/M metagenome (GOLD analysis project Ga0098061, IMG submission 92579) | Marine viral communities from the Subarctic Pacific Ocean - 22_ETSP_OMZ_AT15343 metaG | ecosystem: Environmental > Aquatic > Marine > Oceanic | place: Subarctic Pacific Ocean | collected 2015-01-20 | reverse complement strand
GAATATGATTGGCAAATGAGCCAAGATAGAGATAGTTAAGGAGTTTAATTATGGCACAATATGAAGCAGGACAATATATTAATGAATTTATGAACGAGATGCCTTCGTTACTTCTTACAATGCGTAAGATGGATATAGATCAAATGCTTGAAACCAGAAGACTAGACCAACAGGATACGTCTTTAAACATGCAGAGAGAAAGAGACCTAGTTGACTTTGATATGCGTGAACGCCAGATGGTTATGAATGAAAGTATCTTCGGTGAACAAAAAGAAAAACGTGAAGCTTGGACAAAGGTAAAGAAACCTTTATTAGATGAAATGCAAAAGAATTTACAAAGGCGAGAAGAAATAAGGCAGCAGGAAAAAGATATGCCTTGGACCGAATGGTGGCGACCAAATATGGAAGATATTAATCCTTTTGACCAAGAAGATCCTTGGATCAAATCAGAAAGAACATTAGCTAGAGAAGCAGCAGAAGAAAAGTATGGTAAACCTAGAGAAGCTAGTGAATTATTTGGAGATGTGTCGGAAGGTAGTGAGCTTTTAGACCCTCAACAATGGCAATCTATATATGGTAGTGATGTATTTCAACCACAGTTATTAGGTAAAACAGGATTATTAGGAGCTACTACTGCAGGTTCAATGGGTGGTTACTATCCTTCATATCCAATGTCAGGACAATAGGAGTTATTATGGCAAATAAAAATAATCCATTTTCAATGTACTATAATTATCCTAAACTCTGGGGAGATGCTCCTCCAGAAGAAAGATGGCATTCAGATCCATCTGAACCGGGAATGATTCCACCTTGGTTAAGAAATGCATTTTCAAGAAAAGATCAATTTGGATTTGGAAGTTCTCAACCAGAATTAGATATGAAAGAAATAATGAAAAAAGCTGGTGATATCTTAGATGAAGTATATTCATCTGGACAAATAAATCAAGATGAATTTAAGCAGCTCTATTCAACTGTACAGAAAGAAGCTATGAAGATAGATCCAAAAGTTCCTGAAGCATCATATGCTAGTATAAAAAGAGATATAGGTAACGAACTTCAAGATCCTAGACTTTGGTCAAATATAAAAGGAATGCTTACAGGTAAATCTAGAGAAGAACGTATTGCTGCACATAAAGATTTAGATTCTAGTAAATTTAAACCAGTCTGGGGTGATGAAAATTATGAATTTATGGAAAATCCTAAAGAAAAGACTGGTTTTTTTGGTAAGATTAAAAAAGGATTACATGATTATGCTGATAGACAGAGTACTGTAGATTATTATGATGTTTGGTCAGGTAAATGGAAACAAGCAGAGAGATAAATTATGGCAATTGGTTTATTAAATTTAATAGGTAGAGGAGCTAAGAGAGCTATTAGTTCTAAGTATTTTCCAGCAGTTGCTGGTACAGCTGCAGTAGGTGGAGCAGCAGTAGCGGGTGGTGCTAAGTCTGGTGTGATTCAGTTTGATCCTTGGGGTGAGAAAAAGGAAGCTTATGAAAGAGACCTTGGTGAAAAGTTTATAAAACAAGAAGCTTTTGATAGAAGTAAGGCTGAACAACAAGAAGCTTATCAAAGATCCAAGGGTAAGAAGGACCAATTTGGTTACGGTACAGTTGAACTAAGAGATTCAGATTGGATACCTTTCAAACAAGGTGGTAAAAAATATGTATTTGCTAATATTCCAGAAGTTCAAGAAGTAATGCAAAGTGGTAACATCTTAAATATGCAAGGTATATTTGATGACCTATTAGATAAAGGTTATATAAAAAAGGTATAGTTATGGCTATTAATTTCATGGCAGTACAAGAACTTGTTGAACAATACAACAATGACCCTCGCTCTTTTTCAGATCAAGAAGCTGAAATGGTCTCAGGATTAGCTAGCAGTTTTGGTCTTGATTTTCAACGTACAAGTAAGCCACTTCAAAAAGCAGCTTTTGATGCTGCTGATATGGCAACACTTGGTCTTATACCAAATGAATGGCGACCTGAAGCAAGAGGCGATTTTTATTTAGGTGAAAGTGGTAGAGATAAACTTGCTGGTGGTATAGGAACTGTTGGTGGATTATTAGGAGCTGGTGGATTACTTAAAACTGGATATAAAGGTGCAGCTAAATTATTTGGTCGTGGTGGCGGTGCTGGTGGAGCTGAAATTGCAGTTAAATCAGCAGAAGGTGTTAGTAAATCTCCTCGTGGATTACTTCCTGCTTATGAAGGCGGTCTTGTTCCTTCTCCTAGATTATTAGGACAAGGAAATCTACCTCCTGTAGCTTCTCCTTTACAATTGGGTCCAGCTAGTTTATTATCAATGGCTGGTAGTGGACCAACTCAAATTCCTCGATTTGCTGCTAGTAGATATAATACAGTACAAAGAGGATTCCAGCAACAATACCCTTAAGTAAAACATGGCATATGCTCAAGAGTCTATCCGTGTTAAAAGACTTATTGATATGTATAGGGGCAACCCTAATATGTTCAATGAAGAACAGCTTGATGAACTACAGGAATTAGCAAAGCAAACTAATCTTACTTTTAACAGAGTATCCTCAGATCTTAATCTAAGAAATTTAACAGAATCTGCTTTAGGTGGAGTTGTTGAAGGTTTTACTACAATACCCATTGGCAGACAGCCACGTAATACCTACGAAGCAATAGCACATTCGATGGGACACCTTGTAGGTTTTGCTCCCGGTATTGCTGCTATCCCATTAAAAGGTGTGGCTGCAGGTGCATCTAAGCTTGGTATGATGGGAGTAAAACGAGCTTTTGAAAAAGGAGCATTCGGTGCTCAAACATTAAATAAGTTTTCAGTACCAATGTTCTTTGGTGATAAAGCTAGTGATCTATTAAATAGGGGAATAACTAAAGCTGGCTTAGAATCTATAGAATATATGAAACGTGGTAGTGCAGTACGTGGTGTTATTAATGATGCTGCACATTTAGGTGTTGCTAGTGGTGTTAGTAGTTTCTGGGGAGGACCAGATCAAATATTAAATTCTATGGCACATGGTACTATAGCAGGTGGTGCTTTTGGTGGCTTAGGAAATTTTAAACGTATAGGTAATTTACTTAAAAGTAAAAATGTAGCTAATCATAAACAAGGTGAACAATTAATTAAAGCTAGCATTGGTTCTATGATGCTGGGTTTGCCTACTACATTACAGGACCAACCTATTGAAATGCAGATGTACCAGTATTTACTGGGAGGATTCTTTGGATATAATGCCAGACCATCCCATGAAAAGGCTGCACAAGAGTTTTTTCATGAAGATTTAGTTTCAGGTAGACCTGACAGAATTTTTTATCCCGAAAAGAACTCAGAATGGTCGAAACTCTCGAAAGAGACACAAGAGTATGTCTATAAACAATCTGCCGATCAGGCTCGAATTAGCATGCTTAAAATGGGTTTATGGAAAAACGAGAAAGAATTAGATGTATATCTAAATAATGAAGCTAAAAAGCGTAAAGGTGAGGGCTATACACCTAAAGATGTAGACAATATAGCTAGGGAACAAGCAGGTAAAATAATACAAGGTGGTATTCTTGTTGATTTAGAAGCTTGGGAGAATCCTATGCCAGAAGATCAAAGTGATCCAAGGCAATCTCCAAGACATCAGATGCTTGTTCAGCTATTCAGGGATAAAGATGGAAACATAACTTCTGTAGAATCTATGCCAAGGGGTGGAGATTATCGTGGTCTTAGAATGGATTCAAAAGCTCCTATCGGAGAAACAGCTACAGGTGAACCTGCTTGGGATATTCCTGCTGAGAAATTTGATGGCAGGGAAATCGTTACGCTGCAGTATATCAATACTAAAGCAGAAGAAGGTTCTACGGGTACAATTACAGCATTTAAACCATTTGCTGGTAAGCCTAATTTTAAAGAAGGTACGATAGATTACGAAGTAACACAAAAAGATTGGTATGCAATTAAAGACCATCTTAATTCTCAAAATATGTACATAGATACTGGCGTTAAAGATAAAGGAGTTTTAAAGGTTAGTTTATTCCATCCAGATATAAATCGTGTAGGTATCAATAATCTAGTAGAGCATCTAGCTAGGGGTATGTTGCAAGAGCAAGTAGAAACTAAAGATATTAGTGCTGGTGAACAAAAAAGATTATTTAATCAATACAGAGATGAGATAAGACAAAACTACGAAGATAGTTTAGCTAAAAAATATGAATGGGTACGTGATGCTATTGAGTCTGATGGTATGCGGCAGAACATAAAAGATATACATGATAAAGGATGGAAAAGTAATGTTTTATACGAAGCTGAAAGACACGGATTTTTTACAAGAGGTGGAGAAGACTTTACTCAAATAGGTAAAGTAATGAATAGCAAAGTTGGGGCTAGGAATATTGTAGAAAGAAATAAGCGTGAGCAAATATTTCATACAAAGAATATTCCAATGAATTTTAAGATCAATGGAAAAAGAGATTTAAATATAACAATCCTTGAGGATTTTATTGCTGGTAAAGATGAACATCCTGATATGTGGTACAAAACTGAAATCACACATCCAGATGGTACAAAAGAAATAGTTGAAAGACCTTATGAATCTGCAACAGATGGTACAATATATATACGAAGATCTGTATGGGATGAACTTGTTAAGAAATCAGGATTTACTTCTGGTGATGAATTTGTAAATGACTTATTAGAAAAGACTGGAATGTTAAAACCTACCATTGCTACTAAGTTTGATGGTGGGGTAATGATTGGTAAGGCAGCAGGTCGAAAAGCAAGTGAATCTATGGATAAGTTTATGAAAGCTAATGACTTAGATATGGTTCTTATGTCAAGTGCAGCTAAACATAAAGGTGGTATACGACCTGTAAAGTATGACTATAAAGATGGATCATATGGTTTAGCTAATGCTGCGGACCAAATGGATATAAGAAAAATGCCTATATCCGATCTTAGGTTAGATCTTGGTGTTTATGAAAATCCTATAAAATCAAATGCTCCACAAATGTTAGTACGTCAGTTATTTGGCAACTTAAATGAAGGTCAGCATCCGGGCGTAGTAGAGCATGTATTTAAAACAATATATGAGCCTATTATTAATGGTAGACCAGAACAAAATACTCTAATAGAATCTTATATTAAGAATCCATCTATGGAGCTTGACTTTAAAAATTTAGATATAGACAGTATTTCTCTTAAAAATATTCATAAAATACTTACTTCTGAGGGCAAAGACCTTAAAAAGTTAAGACAGTATATTAGAGATCATATTGTAAGAGTAGATAAAGATAAACTTCAAGAAGGAGAACCTGACCTTAATTTTACAGATGATCAATGGCGTGATTATATATTTAGAAATAAACGTATCTTCAACACAGTTGGCACAACTGATGCGGTAGCTGATGGTTTTAAGGCAACCAATAAGTTTTGGGAGCATGCCTATAAGAGATATATAATAGATAGATATCTTAGACCTAAGTGGCAGTTTTCTAGTAAAGGATGGGCAGCACCTTATGATATAGAAATATTAAAAGACAGAAAAGTAGAACAAGGTACATTTTTAGCTGACGATGGTAAAAAGAATATGGATGTAGATTTTAATTTTGATCTTATTAAATCTGTTTATCCTAAGATTAAATCCAATAGATCAAAACTGGGACATGTTGTAAGATTATCAGAAGATTTAAATAAACCTGATTTTGTAAATAGATTAAAAAAGATGGGTTTATATAGCAAGATTAAAAAAGAAGTAGATAATTTTGATTATGATTTTTTGATTATTCGTGTACCTGCTGACTCATCTAGCGGTGCTAGAATATTAAGATTTAAAGGTTTCACAGGACAGGAAGGTGAAGCTATTGTAACACATCCTAAAGATGATGCATATCTAGGTGGTATGGATAAGGATTCCGATTCAATGTTTATCTATCATGGCTTTGATAATAAAATAAAAGAAGCTTACAGCAAGGATGAAATAAGAAATGAGTGGGAAAAAGATGGAGTTGTAATTGAAGGTAAGTCTAGTGAACTAAATAAAGTATTTAATGACCAAGCTAATGAAGCTCCTTATCTTCACCCAGCTAGTATATTTTCTCCCTCTATGAGAATAGAGGTAGCTCGGAATGTTCATCAAGGTAATCTTGGTATAGGCTGGGCTATTAATTCAAGAATGACAGTATTATCTTGGATGGATATGGCTGCAGCTAACAATGGTGAACTTATTGTTGATGTTCATAAAAAAAAGGGATATGGACTAGATTATGCTGGAGTCGATCTAGGTAAGTATGTATTTACATTAAAACCTGATGCTAGTTATAACGTAAGACGCTATGCTAGGGAAATGTTAAATAGATCAGCAGACGCTGGTAATTATCCTAAGATGAGATCTTACATAAGATTCCCTGATTTATTATTAGAACAAGCATTTAATATAGAACATATAGCTCCTAAGTGGATGAAAGATCCAAAGTATGATAGCATGAGAAGTTCTTATTCTTCAGCTAAGTTTAATAAGATAACTGGATCTACTGATTTAGGTATGGTTCATAAGATGAATCAAACTATGAAACCTAATGCTAAATCAAAGGTGAAAAAAAATGATTCTATGGACCTGCATGAATTTCAGGAAAGACTCCTTGCAGAAAATATAACTTCTAAAAGATTTGAACATAAGCCAAAAAATTTAATTAGTTTAATATTTAAGAAAGCTCATGCTGATGGTTTACATAAAATGACATTTACTCATCCTTATGAATCTAACTTAAGTCTTATAAATAAGTTAAGAACTGTTTTAGAAAAAGATCCATTGGCTAAAGAATTAGATATTATGATTAAAGTTTCTACAAATCTAGAAACAAAAAGACAAGAAGCTCAATCACAAAGAGGTACAAGGGCAGATTGGCAATCTCTTCAAGAGATGCTTAGAAAAGAGAATACTAAAATAGCAAGTTTTCTTTCTTTAGTAAGAAAAGCTCATGCTATAGAGCAGAAAATTTTAGCAGAAGGTGGTAACAAACAAGATGTTATTAGAAATTTAAAAGCTATATCTAGAGAAGCTGATAAGCTAAAAACAAAATTTAAAACGATAGATAATACTCCAGAAGGAGATACTAAAAATAGTCAGTTTCCTGATTATGATTCAGATGTTATTGATCTTAAGAGTAAGATTAGAGCTGAACTTGGTAAACAAGGTATGAAATCTGAACCATTTGAAGAGTATCTTGACCTTTATTTATTAAGTCCTTTCCTTAAATCTCAACGATTTGGATACCATAGTAGAATGCCTTGGCAGTCAAGGGCAATAAGCAATAAAGCTGTACAAGAAGTATTCAAAGAATTAGATGTTATTACAGAGATGGCTAAATTACCTGAAGTTAAGCAAGTAGATAAGCTAGCAGCGTTTCAGGATTATTTGCACCAGCCCTCTGGTTATGCAAAGATCAATAGTAGTTTTTCTAAGTTTATGGGACAGGAATTTGTAGGTGATGCTGAATTTGATGTTAAAATAAAAAGATTAAAAGACAGCATGGCAGAGCATCCGTTCTGGGCTGAACATCCAGAGGATGCTTTTATACAGTATACTACTGAGTTTGAAGGTGGTGTAGGTAGAGATTTTAGTACAATGACAAAGAATGATGTTAATAACCTATTAAGATTCTTTGAGTATTATGACCCTAAGAATAAGCAAAGCTGGATAGATAATTTTGTAAAAGATAATTTCCCTGCTACTAAAGATAGAGATCCAATGCGTATACAGAGAATATTCTATTACAATAGACCAGCTACGTTAGATAAGAAGACACTTGCTTATGAGGTTAATATATTTAAACAGGCTAATGTTCCTGTTAAGAGTAAAGATAGGGTAGTTATTAGAGATGTAAAAAGAATTATGTCTACTCACGGAACGATGAGAGAATGGTTAAGTAAGATGGTAGTTCAATCTGAAGCTAAGGTAACTGAAGAATTAGATAAGATGGATGATGGACCATTTAGCAATCTTCAGACTCTTACTCCGAATGAACGGATAGAATTAATGAATCATGTAGTAGATGTCATTGAGAAGAAGGTTAAGATAGAAGATATTCCAGACTACTTAAATAAGAAGTTTGAAATATCTATAGGTAAGGACCAGTTAAAAACATTTTCTGGTAGAGAAATGATTGAGTCTTATGTAGATAAGGTTAAGAATGATCTAGAGCAGTTTGGAAATGAATATATTTATGCAGCTAAAGATTGGAAAGCTGTAGAAAAAGATATTGAAACTGCTAGTGTTGTTAAAGTATCTGAATATATGATATGGCGTAATGGTAAGTTTGATTTTGATAACTTTTATAAGAAAGTAGTTGAACCTGCTTGGCACGGTAAAGATATAACAGAGATTCCTCTGGAAGCTATTTATAGAGCACAATACGAACACAAGCTTGAACAACTTATTTCTAATAGAAAAAAGCATGAATTACTTGAAGGATTAGGAATAGAAAAAAAATCTGATATTAGAAAATTATATAGAGAAGGTAAATTATTGTGGAATAAAAATGAGAATAAACATTTAGATACAAAATTTAAGCCTATAGGCAGGAAAGATAAGGAAACTTATTTCCCACATATATTTAGAGAAAGAAATAAACAGACAAAGGCAGAAAAAAGAATTGAGGACCAGTACTATGAAGATAGAATACAGGAAGATCTCAGTAGAGTTTTAAGTAATCCTGAGAATACAATTAAATTTTTAAGAGCACAAAGTAAATTATTAAATAAAGAATCTGCTGCTAAATTAAATGAAAAAATTGAAGAATATAATAAGACTAAAAATATAGATATCTTGAGAGAGATAATGGAACCTGTTGTACTTAGCAAACATCAATATCTAAGAGAAGGTTTCTATCATCCTACTCAGTATGGAGAAAGTCATGTTCATGAAGCTTTGACACAAGTAGATATGACAGCAGACGTAGCTAGAATTGTTTCTGATCTAGTAAAGGTTGGTTTCTTTTCAAGACCTAAGAATGTATTAGAGAGACAGGTTGAAGATAAGCCGGGATACATGAGGGAATATGATGCTATTAAAAAATATAAAGAAGGAATTATCAAGTCACGATTCAAGAATCTTGCTGCACTTATGGGTGATAAACAGATAGAGTTAATGACAGAAAAAAATCCTTTTGGTAAATACACTAAAGACCATGCAGAATTCTACAGGATGTATCTTCGTGATGCTCTTGGATATAAGACTACTTTTTCTGATTGGGTTCTAAAGTCTATGGAGAATAGTGATCCATTAAAATTAAAAAAGAATATGTATTATCAGACCAGCGATCATGAAATGATTCAGAAACTGGACCGTATATTAAAATTCTTTAAGACAGATAAGCTGCCGTTTCATTTATCTAACAATGACCAGAAAAGAGGTGAGCAGTTAGCTAGAACGATACATCATCTAGGTGCATTAGAAGCGAAGTATCAATTACTTACTCTGCTTGCTAATACTGGAGTAGCTACTGGTAACTTATTTGGTGGTTCTTTGAACACAATTACTAAGACTGGTTTAAGAAACTTTACCAGAGCAATGAACTTTAAATATCTTGAGAAGAATTTACTCAAAGATGTTGATGGTAATTATCAATTAAAGTTTAAGGATGGTAAGTCTGTAAAGACTAAAAAGGATTTAAAGAAATGGGCGATTGAGAGGGGAGTTGTTGAGCAGTATATAAAGAACGAACTGGAATTCAACCCAAAATTAAGCACCATAAAAAACAAAAAATCAATACAAGAATTTGCTAAAGATTTTCAGAAGCTCTTATTAAGGAACCCTGATCCCAATAAAGAGACTATTATGGAGCTTGCTAGAAGGCATGGAATAGACGAAGCTATTCTCTATGCAGGTTCATTTCCTATGCAGGCATCAGAAAGATGGTTGAGAATTAATGCGTTCCTATCTCATATGCTGCAGATGCGTGATAGTTTTAGTGGAATGGCAGGGCAGGTTGACATGAACAGCGATGCTATTGTTAGGCACGCTTTAAAAGGTGTTGAGGCTACTCAGTTTGTATATCATAGCGTTGGCAGAAGTGCTTTCATGCGTACTGCTACAGGTAAAGTACTAACAAGATTTAAGAATTATGTACAAAATCAAATGGCTTTCCAAAGAGAAGTCTATAAGCAAGCTAAGATGTACGGGTTTGAGCCGGGTACAAAAGCACATGATGATTTTCAACGATTATTTATGATCAATGCTATGTTAATGGCTCTAGGATCTGCCTATGCTTACAGCCTATTTGATGTTGCTACACCTCCTCCATTTGACTGGATGGTAGAAACAGGAGATCTTTTATGGGGCGATCCCAAGGAGCGAGAGAGAGCTTTCTTTGGTACATATCCTCGATCTGTAGCACCTCTTCAAATCTTAACCCCGCCTATTGCAAGAATACCTCAAAGTTTAGTAATGTTGCTGAATGGGGATTGGGAAAGATTTGCCGATTACCAAGCGTGGACTTTGTTCCCGTTTGGTAGATTTGCTAGGTCCGTTGATAAAACATTCAACGAGCCTTATGGTACTACGGTTGGCAGAGGTATGCAGCAGTTTTTTCGACTACCTACTGACAAGTTTGTACGAAGGTACGAGAAAAAACAAATAGAAGATATGCGTAAAGATTATATAGCAAATACACTCGATGACCTTGACCAAGAAGGTGAAGAGTGGGATAATAAGGAAAATTAATTATGAGTTTAGAAAATTTTAAAAAGATTTTGCCAATGGTAGAAGACAATCCACATATAAATCATATTAAATATGGGTCACAATATTCTGGACCAAATAGATCTGATCATGATTTAGTAGGTATGTATAGACCACATTTACCTCGATATCAATATGACCCTGAACTTTTAGCAAAGTTTACTGAAAATGCAAGACCTGCTTTATTAGATTTTGTCAAACAACAAAATAAATGGGGTGGAGATCCGGATAGGTCTGTAGATGAGATTTCAGAGAGAATTAGAAGTCAAGACCTTCAAGCTTATGCAGTACCAGAGGAAATGTATGGTAAAATTAGGGGTACTGGAGGTCTTTCTTCTGGCGGCTTTCATGCTGGAAATCAAATTTATATGAAAGGCACAGGTGGTAGTGGAGGTATTGCACATGAATTAGGACATGAATTATATGGACATGCAGAAGGTTCTGAATCTGTCCCTAAAATGAATTGGTATAATAAATTAGATAGAAAATTAAAAGGTTGGCTACCATCATTCTCTAAATATGCTGAAAGACCTAGGCTTACTTCAATAGAGAACACTCCTAGGAGAGAGTCTGCATATATGAATTTTTCTGATAGAACCGGATATAATGAAAGAATGAAATCAGGAGATTATAATCCAAAATTTGCCGATGCTCCTTTTGATCATTTAAGTAATGCTATGTGGAATTTACAAGACCAACCAACTAGAGATGCTATGTTATCTAAGGTTCTTAGAACAGTAAAAACTAAAGGTGGAGATTATGGTAAATATGATAAACGAAGCTTAAAGGCTAAAGATTTCAGATACGCTTTTAAAGAAGCTAGAGAGCAAGGATTAGACCAGTTTGATTGGGATGGTAGAAAGTATTCTACTAAATTAGCATAAAGGAGAACTAAGAGGAATGGCTACACGTAAAAATATGAGCGATCTAATTAAAGGTCGCAGAAAACAATATAAAACCACTAAGAAGAAAAAGACTTCCAGCAAACCTAAGAAAAAATACTAATCTAACTCTCCACATACCATGAGTTTGAGAAAAAATGAAGACGGCGATATTATCGCATGTCCTAAGTGTGGTTCAAGAAGACTTCGTAAAGACGGTTTTCAATACTGGAAAGATAATAAAAAGCGTCAAAGATGGATGTGCTATGCTTGTAATGGCAAAACCATAGCCCCTAAAATTATTGAAAAGTCTCCCTTTACAAAAGAGCTGCAGGAGGTGGAGTTTATTCCCATTGATGAAATCATTGAGCACAGGAATAAACAATATAATCAGAAACTAAAGGCTAAGAAGTCTAAAACACTTATTGATCTTCATATCAATATTAAAGGTCCCATAGGAATACTTCACTTTGGTGACCCTCACGTTGACGATGATGGTACTGATCTGGCTCAAATATATACCTTATGTAATTTAGTAAATGAAACAGAAGGTTTATTTGGTGGTAATTTAGGTGATATACAGAACAATTGGATAGGTAGGCTGCAAGCTTTATACGGGCAGCAGTCAACCTCAGCTAAAGAGTCATGGAGATTAACAGAACATTTTGTTAATCAGGTTGAATGGTTATATCTG
>Ga0098061_1001263_pt1 | contig 12289 bp, 11 predicted proteins | sample 22_taG_FD_92579 | JGI IMG/M metagenome (GOLD analysis project Ga0098061, IMG submission 92579) | Marine viral communities from the Subarctic Pacific Ocean - 22_ETSP_OMZ_AT15343 metaG | ecosystem: Environmental > Aquatic > Marine > Oceanic | place: Subarctic Pacific Ocean | collected 2015-01-20 | reverse complement strand
TCCCGGCGTTTTTTCTTTTATTTCCATCCTGTCTCCTTATTAAAACCCATGTGGCTCCCCCCAATGGGCTATGATTGTCCACACAATAGCAATGTATATGCTATATTTCCAAAGAAGAAGCTCCATCACTCCCCCTCTGAAAGCTTGTCACCTCTTCTTCCCAGAGGTCCACCTTCTCATTGTATAGCTCTTGAAGGTCATGGATCCAGCTTCCTAACGCATCCAGCTGCCACACTGTATTCATTTTATTAAAGTGTGGCATAACCCTTATTTTTCCTTCTCCAGTGCTGATATTAACATCCAGTTTGATATCAGTTTTTTTCATTCTGTCTCCTTTCTAATTTCTTTTGACTGCATAGTTTCCACCTTCTCCTTTTATTACTGTACTTACCACCCCTTTTCTAATTTTCCATGCTTTCTCACCCCCCGAATTTAATTTTGCATCTGAGATCAATCTTTTGTGCAGGTTATAATATATATGCCCCTGCCCATTAGAATTTATTTCTTTCCACGTTTTCTCATCTATAAACTTATGGAATTCATTATCCAAATCAGATTGTAACTGGGAAATATACCCGTCATTTGCTACAAATTTTCTTATTTTTTTAGCTACGGGATGACTTTTGTTGTAAAACTCTACAAATTTAGTATCAATTTGCTTAAAAAGGGCTTGGATTACAGCTAGATCATCTGCGGTTTGTAAGTGTTGTTCCAGTGTTAAAAAGTTTCTTTTTTTCATTTTGTCTCCTTATATAGTACTAGATTAGTGCTAATTAAATATTACTACTCTTCCTTTAGAATAGTCATACGTTTATCTTTATTGTTATCGAACCGTGTCCCATTCTTCCCGAACAGGACCTTGTCAACCTCATTTTCTGCCTCGATGGCATCAAAGAGGTTTTGTTCCCCACCTTTAGTGTTAAAATGGGTCTGTAAGTTCCTCATATTGACCACCATGTCCCTGAAATCCAGTACGGGGTCATATTTCCTTAGCGGACTGGGTTTATCCCCACCCAGAAAGCTATATTTTTCATTAGGCATTCCATCTCCTTTTTAAAAAACTAGTTAACACTGAAGAGACCTTCGGGGTCAAACGGGAACCCTTATCAGTTTCCAGCATAGTAAGATGAATATGCAACCGTTTTACGCCTAGCTCCCGAACTATAGCGTTGAGGGCCACACGACTCAGCGGTGTGGCACGGACATTACCGGTTACCCTTCAGTGTTTACTAGCATTACTTTTGAATGTGGCCTCCACTTACCTTCGAGAGTTTCGACCATGATTTTCCCCTGAGCTTCTAATGATTCAAGAATATTATTATACTCCATAACTCCGCCCTGAAGAATGTGTGACTCGTGTATTCTTTGTCGTAAAGCAACTCCTCCGGACTTCGCAATAAACTCTACAACCATTCTTGCTTTCCTTTGGAAAGATGATTCACCGAGCTCTCTACGGAAGAGGTAGCGTGTACAGATCTCGCTGTACGAGGTCAGTGATATCCCAGTCATCATTGCATGGTCATCAATCACATCCTGCTCTGATTGTATCAAGAATTGACTCACCATCGCAATCTTTAAAGCACTCGGCCCCAACCTTTTTATGAACGGCTCCATCCAGAAACGCTCGGCATCAGTCATTTTGAAAAACCGATCATACATTGAATGGTGGTACTCAGTAAATATTTTTTTAGCCGAGCTACTGATTTTATATTCAAGAGGCACGGTCATATGTGAGAGTTGTCTGTATACTTCTTCCAAGAGTCGGTAACTTTCAAAATCATTTTCATTTTTTGTTACATCCGGCAATGCATCCGGCACGGCATTTTTTGCTGGCGGTTTTAACAAGAGGAACCTTGCAAGGAATCCTGTGCTTGCATCCTCTTTACTCAGCAATCCTGAGAGGAACTCAATAGTAGATACGCCGGATATTGATATGAACGGTTTCATCAGGATCCTACTACCATGTGTCCGTGTTGATTCTTCGTAAGCATCCGGCACGTCGTACAACTCTGTTATTGTCTGTTTGAATCCCAGATTATAACTTCTCTCCAGCCCTGAGAGCCATGCCCCGAATTCTGAGAGGAGCCAGATACCACCACCGCAGTTGTCTATCCTGTCCAGACATGCTTCCCACGATGATTTGTCTGGCAACTTTCTCCGTCTGCTCTCAGCTTCTTCAATCTTATTTCTATGTATGATCACGTCCGGATCATCTTGGTCTGCCCCGTCTGTCAGCAGTCTGGCCATACCTTTAGATAAGTCAAGTATTTCCCCCACCACTTCTTTTTCCCGCCCCATCAGTGGCGCAGCTCCGTAGTTGAGGGCGGTTGTCTTGTATGTCCCTGACTCAGCCACCGACAGCGCCCAGATATTTGGGTACAGCCTAACGTAGTATGTCCCTTTCTCTATGACCAGCCGTGTTTGAGCTTGAGCTCCGATTGAAGCCAGCGCTGTTGTGTATATAATTACCGGATGGGCATCAGTTAGCTCTGAGATATTAGTGACATAGTCGTCCATGATCGGGGCTTTCAACCCAGCAAACTCTTCAGGCTCGTCAGTATTAAGAATTTCGTTGCATATTTTGCTGAGCTCCTCAGGGCGTGGCCCCACGATTACTTTTTGTCTTGACCGGAGGTGGTCTCTCCCTGTCCTGAATGTATGGTGGGGTTTAATACCAAGCCCCTCACAGATTGTGTTAAAATCACATCCGGCATGACAGCGCATGAGGATTTTATCCTCGCTGAGTGTGATGCTGAGGCTTGCCCTTTTATCGTCGTGGGTCGGGCACTTCCTATTGAAGGTCTCGCCACTCCACGATCCCTGACCGGAAGTTATTTGTTTGAAGACTACTTGGATATCCGTCCGGCTTTCGGACGTAGGTGTCCGAACTACATCGGAAACATGTATTGGTGTATCCAAGATGGATGTCGGCTTCGGCTCCCAGATGGTAAGGTTGTCCATTATTGCCGTGCCGAGCACGGATTTGTCAGGATTGTTCTTGTCGATCCAATCTGAGATATCCTCGCCCTTACCGAGCCCCTCACAGAGTGAGCAAGTGTGTACTACTGCTCCACCCTCGTGTAAATATTTAGCGCCAGTCTCCATATATTTGTAACCAGCCTCGTCATTATCCGGTATGATAACGACTACCTTGCCTTCAAAATATTTCTTACAGAAGTCTGGCTGTTTCTTCAGGAGTGGTGACCAGCCGTTTGACCCGCCTGGTATTGTCGTGGCAATGACCCCATGCTTATCCAAGTTGAGGACATCCTTTTCCCCTTCCACCAGCACAACTGCTTCCGAATTAAAAAAATTAGGTAAGTTAAACGGGATGATCTGTACACCGTCCCAGTTTGAAACATCCTTACCATCAACCTTTCTAACTCTGAAAAAATCTTTGTTATCAGTCCTTATTACTGAATGAATGATTCTCTCATCTGCATCCTTGTAATCATATCTTACTTGCACCTCATCTCCATGTTAAAGCATTAGTTGTTCTAAAGTTGTTTGTATAGAGCACCCTTTTTTTACCTTAAATCTCTTACCAGCACCATGGTATATCGTTCCTTCTTCTTCCTTCCTCAGCATTATGATAGGCTCTGCATTCGGCCCGTCCTTTTTCCTCTTTGCAATTTCGTATCCAATCACGCCAAGGATTTCACAATTCTGGAAAAGATTCCTAGCAAACTCAATAACCGGCATACATATTATGTTCTGTGTATGATCCGCATAACAGTCAGATATATTTAATGCCATGATGCCCCCAGCTTTGAGAGATTTCCAAGAGTTGGCCAGCATTGGAAAAAGAAACTTATCCATCCACTGATCGAATCCTTTATACTTCAACCATGATTGATCCTTGCCCTCGTACTTTTCAATTTTGTAGTAAGGTGGCGAAGTAAAAACCAGATCGAAGTAATCCTCTTTCGGGCAATCGACTTCCGCTCCCAACATTTCAAAATCAACCTCGGTCTTCTTATGGAAGAAAGACGGGGTTGCCCTTGTTTCGTACATCCGTTTCTGGAGAGCGTAGCCAGTGAATACCAGAGGATTGACGTCACGGCAAAAGTACTCCTCAGCACAACTGCTTGCCATAGCTCCGGCCAATCGATCTCCCCAGCCTCCACACGGATCGTAGATTGTTGCACTGCCAAGTTTATCGATCAACGCCTTAGCTGCTGACGGCCTGAACTGGCTCGGTACATATCCACGCATTGTCAACGCAGATTTGTGGTTATCCTTATAATAAATAGATCCTTCTATGTTCTTTCTCAACTTAGGATCGAACCACGCTCTTATCGGGCTAGGAGCAGTTAAACTATTACAGGCAATTCTTGCCTGCCAGTGAAAGAAATCTGAAGCAGAGTTGCCTATGGTTGATCTCGTGATTAAAATATCCTGAACATATTTTGGATCGATATCACTTCTAGATGTCCAAGGCAGTTTTTTTATCAATGGTGTTGTGTCGAATGACACTAAAGTATCCCAACTGTCTAAGGCTTCTGCTTCTGAGCACCTTTTTAGCGGGAAGTCTGGAATATCCATTATTTTCGTCTCCATTCCGAAATAATTGTTCTTAAAATGCGGCTACATTGAAAGGAACGGCACCAACGCACCCATCAGTACCTTTTTATAATCACATTAACGTAGCCTTTGCCGTCGGGGTCCTTTTCCCTCTTAACCCCTCTCAGGTCGTATATTTGGGAGTCATCCAATAAAATTTCCCCTTTTGTCATACAATCCAAGATATTTTTAAAATAATTGTCAACATCGTACCTGAAATTCTTAGGTGGGTGGAATAAAAGTACCATCTTGACAGGTAAAGAAGATGGCTGGTCCTGAGGTGGGTGTTCTTTTAAATACCAATTATAATATTCCCTTGCCTTTTTCGAGAGGATATTTCTACCCCTTATGCTCCGATACATCGAGTTCACTGTTACTGGCCATTTCAGCCTTAAACGCTTGGTATCCATTCGTACCTTTTAGTCTATTGCAAGGAATACATGAAATTTCAAGATTGGAAATATCGTGCATGGCTTCCTTTGTTTTTTCCAGTTTAGATCGTGGGATTTTATGTTCAATTACAAAGCAACCAACTTCGGGGGAAAGTCTTGCCCCGCAATAATGGCAAGGTGCAGTATAATCCTCTTCGTTTCTCGCCCTCAACCATAGTACTATATAGGTGCGCCTGTTGTAGCCACCCTTGTAAAGTTTTCTTTCCCGATCAATTCGGCCCTTTACTTTCCGTTTGCAATGCTTGGAACAATACTTCTGTTGCTTACCCTGCCCAGAGCTTGGGAGGTAATCCCTCCCGCACTCTTGGCATTGCTTCAATCCATGATTTAAGAGATATTCAGCATTCCGTTGCTTGTCTCTTTCCCTCATACTAAAAAGGGATATCGTCCTTCACCTCCTGCTCCACAACTTGCTCGGTGGCTGGCTGAGGGGCGGATTCCTGTTTAGGCGGTGTTAGCACTGGCTTAGCTATACCATACTTTTCGGCAGACTTTAAGTCTAGGTAGGTTTTACCCTTGTATTCCCTACCCTTCAGGGTGACTCTGACAAATTTCCCAGCACAATCGTTAAGATCAGTGACTGAGTCTAACCCGCAAGCCTGAGCCAGCATTGCCATTCTCTCACAGCCCATTTTATATTTTTTCATATGGGTCTTGTAACGCTCCTCATCGTTATACCTTGACTTGTCAGGCTCCATGTAGATTGATATTAAGGTTCGCTCATTTGCAAACTCTCCATCGATTATTTCCAGCGGGATCAATCTTTTAGTGATTGCATCGGGCATAGGACTTTCTTGATCCTCATTAAAACAATCCTTCTTATCAAAGAATTCTTTTGAGAGCACATCACAAACCTGAACGACATACACCCCTGCTGGGATGTCCCTACGCTCGTAAGTGGTTGTGTCACTATTTGTTAGTACCTCACTTACACTATCCATGATGAATGAGGTTGAGGGGAAATCCCCTGTTTGTTCACTTGCTACTGGCATTTTGTCTCCTTGATTCATTAATTAATTTATGATACTCGTCATACTCAGCCGGAATTTCCGACGGTAATCCGAAACGGTTTTTACAATCGACTCCCTGTGAGCCGGATGTTAAGATGATCCTCTCGCCGGTATTAATGGCTCGTGAATCCTTGCGCCCAAAACCCGTATCTTTTTTCTGAATTATCATTTTGAAAGTCAGAAAGAGAACTGCATCACTCCACTCCATTATATCTGCACTCGCAGATTTGTGAAGTTTGAGCGTGAACAGGTCATACGGCTCTAATGTGGGCTTATTGACGGTGCGGATCTGAGTGTGGCACACACAGATCGGCTCCATCCCTTTGTGTTCCCTGAGGTAATTCAATCCAGCCAAGACTCTTTGGATTTTTCCACGAGAATAGACATATGCCTTTCCGTAGCCTAAGTCCTCCGGGGCCTTGATAGCATGTTCCACACAGACTTTTGCCTGTGCCAGCGTTTCCAGCCTGTCTAATGAGTCAATGATTATTGTCTTACGATCATGTTTCTCTTTAGCTAGTTCTGTCAGGGTATCAATTATGCTATCGAATAATTTAGCGTTACCTTCGATGTCTCCAACGGGTACTGCATCCGCAACCATTATGTCTGGTTTGTGGAGAAGAATTTCATCAATACCGTCATCGGTATTAATTACAAAAGGTTTAGGAGCAGAACAGGCAAAGAAACTTTTACCTGCTCCGGCTTCTCCTTCTACAGTTGTTTTAGGGGGTCGCTCTATTGCTACCCTCTTATATTTATCAAGTGACATAGTGTCTCCGTGTGTTACTTAATTAATGCTTTACGCAATTTAGCCCTTGGCCCTTTCATTTCGTGCCACGCTTTTATAACATCTGCTATGTCATTTTCGTACACACGCTTCCTGCACCTCAGGCATAAAAGGTGGTCGGGTTTGCCATTCGTGCCCCCCATCCACCAGACTGGATTATCCTCAGGATAATCTCCACATAAACAGGGATAGTGCCCCTGTGTTCCCCCTTCGGTATATCCGAGGGCTTTAAATCGTTCCTTCACAGCCTTATCCTTTATTCTTTGTTTTATCTGGCTCTCAGTCCAACGGACAGCATTCTTGTGGGACTTAGATTTCTTTTTTTTGTACTTGTCTCGCCGTGATTTCTCGGCACTGCTCAACTGTGCTTTGGGCATTGAATATATAGCTCCTTGCTGCATATTGATCACCCTCCTCAATAGCCTGTTCAGCCAGCTTGAGGTGATTGATTAAAATAGTAAGGCGTTCAAATAGGTCTTCCAAGATACCTCCTATGGTTTAATGTATGACAACAATTCATCCAACCCTTGGAAATTGTCGATATGACATTGATCCCAAAAGTTACACCATTTTGATGAACATAAAACATGGCCACGGGCCATGGGGAAATAATTGTTTGTCAATCTCCATCCTAAGTCTCTTAATCTGTATACAGCTTCGTAAATATCTTCAACTGTAACATTTACGTTCCATATTTGTGTTTTTTTACCAGAAACCATAACATGAATTTCAGTTGATGGTATGTTCTCTAGGGTTCTGGCTTGTATTAACCAGAGAGCATACAACGCAACTTGCATTCTATACTCGTAGTTGTCCCGTTTTAGTGGGGCCTTTTTTCGCTTCAAGTCAATAATCAACGGGTATCCATTTCGTTCTGCCACTATATCTACACACCCCTTAACTGGATGTTCCAGTTTATCGTCACCGTCCATGTGAAAGTTAAAGTACTCCTGCACCCGCAGGGGTGTGTAGTCAATCTGTTCAATGTAGTCCATAACACATTGAATGGCAGGTTCAAATTCTGCCCGTACCTGCTCTCTTTCTTCCTCTTTAATAATGCGGGGCAGGACGTCATCCATGACTTTTAGCATTTCCTCTTTTATGCCCCTGCCCTCAATCCCCGACATTCTGTTTTGGAGTTCGGCATTAACACCGGCCTCACAGATATGCCCCATTGCAGTATAGTAATTATCGGCCCACTTTGATTTACACACATCACGATAATAAATTTGGCGACCGCAAAATGTACCGGCTCGTGAGTGGCTTAGGTTTATTGGTTCCATTTTGATAATTCTGTAAAGTCTATTTCCCCATCAGTGCTAACGGTTTCATCCTCTCCGTATGTTTCTATATAGCCCTCCTTGGCATGGTAATAATTATAGGCTGTCCCTTCAATCCACACTGGGCGCACGTCAATTATGGCCCGTTGGATCTTCTTGGATTTAAGTTCACGCTCCACCATTACATACTGAATCTCATAACGATTCTCGTATGTGCCGATGTGGGTAACTTTTATTTGTGGGGGATTTGGTTTATTCCCGTAAGTGATGGGAACGAAGACAAATGTGAATTTGTCAATAACTTGGTATGTCCTTAGGGGGACACCGTAGATTGCGTTTGCATGGAGTTTCGCTTTTTCTTCCAGCGTCCTCCCGACTCGTTCTGTTCTTCTTGGCATTTTGCACCTCCATGTGATTGCCTAAGTTTCCCCTATAATAGCAGGCCCCTAGACAATGTCAATGTTTTTTTTAATTATTTTAACTAAGCTCGTAAACTTCGTGGTACTTTTGAAGCTTTAACATAGTCCCGTCTCTCTTTTAATTTCTCTGCCAGTCGCTCATTAAACTCAGTTCTAGCTTCTGGAATTTCGTCTTTTTTCTCAGATTTTTTTAACCCTCTCAACCTTCTTCTCCACTCTGACTTCAGATTGCCTATCTCCCAATCCATCCTTTTAATATTGATTTTTCGTGACTCCACCAGATCTACTGGGTAAATATTCTGCCCAATTGCTTTAACGGCAGCTTGGAAATCTGTATACTTAGGACGCCCTGTTTTCGGATCCAACTCGCCCATTGCTGTTTGCACCACACGGGTGAAAGCACCGTGTTCTGAGTGAAACATCGACGGGGTAGACATATTAATAGCGTACCACAACCAGTCTGTAAATTGTTCTGCAAAAGGTTTAGAATCATCTGTTATTGGTCTCCTCGTGAATGAGTCCTGCCCAGTCTTAAACGCTGCCAGTATATCCGCTACTGGGCCACCCATAAATCCTACAGACTGCATGGCGCTTGCAAATTCTTTATTCCATAGTTCCCCAGTTACCTCTGACAGCATCCCCCATGGCATTAGATATGAAAGGTCATATACTTGCATACGTCCTTGATTATCCAAGGCTGGCAGTGGAAGGATGTTAGGGGGCAAGAGGCCACCCATTGCTTTCTCTTGTAGCCAATCTGAGAGTGACTTCTTGGCAGCTTCATATTGTTCCTCATCCAGATCGTGATTATCTTTGAATGCTTCTACAAATCCGTAGGCAAGTGCGTAATAAGGAACCATCCGCCACGGCTTTGTCAGCATAACTTCAAACATAAGCGGGATAGCATTAGCTTGGAACCTTATAAAGGGAGCCCCTACAACAGCCGTTGAGGCATACCTTACTGAGGGAGTGACAAGTCCGTAATCAAAGAGCCACTTATTCGCAAAGCTGGCTGCATCCGCCTCATTCATTCCCTGTTTCTCCATGGCATATTTAATTGCGCCGATCTTGCCAAGTGTTTCAAGCCCTCCGTAAAGCGAGGATCCGGCGTCCATAGTTTTACCGAACATAAGCTTTATCCAATCCATCTTATTATTTCCCTCACCCATCTTTATTTGGATTTGCTTAAACTCTGTTTCCATCCTGCCCAGTTCAGCCTCAGTCATATTACCGGCCATTACTCCCTGCCTGAGAGCAATCTGATAATACTTACCCTTAGTACGTAATTCATTTATTGCTGCAAGATTTAATTTAGGGATGCTCCAAAAAGGGACACCTGCCAGTGTGAGAAGAACATTGTTAGAAATGAAGTTTCTTGCCCATGAAGGCGGGTTAGCGGCAACTTTTGCCCACTTCCAGTATGCATTGTACTGGCCAACTTTGCCGGTCTCTCCTACCCATTTCTCCCAGTTGGACTCATCACCGGTGGCAATTTTCATACCTCCTATAATGTCGTCTGCAATCTGCTTGTGCATCCACATACCCCGCAGTGGGCCGTATCTGGCGGAGTTTGGCATCTGCCTAAATCCCTCAATACCCTCCCCAGTTCCTATGGCCTCTTCTCTGCTTTTTGCAATGTCCATCATTTTTATTCTTAACTCGTCAACAATTTTCTTTCTACTGCCTTGCAAGTTTTTAGCCATTACTCCAAGCTTCTCACTTTCTGCTGCTAGCCACGCTGGTGTTACCTCGGCAGACATTTCGGAAAGATCGACATCCAATTCTAGTTCCTTTATTACAGCCTGCCCATTTGGGACACCCTTGGCAATCTTCCTTGCCTCTTCTAAAGTGTTGAATTTTACAAATTGATTTTTAAGTACCCACCCTAAATCCTGCTGGAAAGACATGTCTTTCATTTTCTGCATCCAGCCCATTATCGCTAGATCCTTGCCAGGCACCATGAGCGCCCTTGAGGCGAGTAGTGCCGGAGCTCCATGCTGATCTGTGAGCTCTCCGAGAATTAATTCCCTTACTCCCTCAGGTATGTCACGACGATTTTTCAGGTAGTCAAGACTGCTGGGCTTTAACCCCATTGCTATCTTTGTGTGGTCTGAGTCATCCAGTAAGTGTCTGAGGTATACCCGTGGGAGGTAGTCCCCATGTTCTTGCTTGAATTTTTTAAGAGTGGATTCCTTCATCAGCTTTCTAGCAACAAGTGTTTGCCCTATTTTTTCAATGGCACTTTTTGCCTTCTCTGCTGCGACACGCTCAACTGGGTTAGTTATGATAGATGAGTTAGCATTCGGTGTGGTGAGATACTTATAAACCTCTTTTGTCTGCTTGCTATTCCTCAGGGCATCAAACACTGACTTACTAAAAACCTGCCACTGGGTCATTTGGCCGAAGGCAATTTGACGTAGTTTTAAATATTCAACACGTCCTTTTAGTTTTGAAAGGGGTTTTATTTTTTTGATTTGTCGTAACCAAAAATCTGACCATCTTCCATACAAACTGTTGGAATCAATTGTCTGGTTACTCCTTGACTTATTTATAGGGGTTGCTTGAGATTTACTAACAGCGGGATGTTTCCACGTTGATTTATGGACATTCCCTATACTGCTGAGGAAGGTGGGGTTGAGCCTTAGTTTTGTTGCTTCTTGTTGTTGCCTTCTTCTCTTTTTTGTTCTTGTTTTCCCTTTTTCGATTTCTGTTGCGATTGCCCGCTCAATCCTAGCGGTATCATTATTGATAACCCCTCTTGATACCGAGGGTCTGAATCTGGTATTAATCCGTTGTTGATATAACTCGCCATTTTTACTCTCCTTATTTGTCCAGTCGTTGTTAGCATAAAAAGTTTCTGCTTGGAAGATGTCTAATTGTAGATCCAAACCGAGGTCTTCTGCAAGCTTTTTGATCGTAGATTGCATCTCGGCTTCAATTTTGTTACCAAGTTCAGAAACATTCTGAGCAATTTGCTTAGCATCCCCAGATTTTGCCTTGGCATTATTCAAGACTACCCTCAGGCCAGCCTTCCCGTCGATAGTGGTTTGTGAAGCTCCTTCGATATAGTTCGGGAATGCCTCCCTTAATCCGTCATAAAATGCATCCTGTGTGGCCTTGTCCTGAAATTTATTATTATTATCCTTAAAATCAAAACCAACTCCCCTTGCCTTGTTTTTCGGTCCGAATGCAATTACATCGGTTTGCTGGGCAAGTAACCCGATAACATCCATTATGTCTGCTACCGCTGGATCAGTAGCACTGATTTTTAAAATAATATTAGGGTTAGCTCCCCAACCTTGGTAATATCCATACCCACGGATACGGTCTGTTTCCTTGATACCTGTTCTCTTGAGAGCAATATCAGCTATGAGGTCTCCAATCTTATAAGTAATTCTTTGCCTCTCTTCTTCATTAATTACCTTTGGATCATTAAAAGCTTTCCCGTACCGTTTGTCTAGTGGTGATCCTTTCCCGAAATCTATTTCAAATGCAAGTGTCCTACCAGTCTCTGCAATAATTTGGGCTGGTGTGCCTCCCCCTCCTTCTGGCAATGCTTCTGTAATACCCATCCATCCTACGGCCTGTACATCCCTTGGTTTCCAATCGCTTTTACCCTTCCAATTTCTAGCGTTTAAATCATCGGTCATCTTCCTCAGCCAGTCAGCAACTATTTCATATTCCGTATCTGTTACTGACGGTTCTTTCCTATCTAATACCAGATTTTTTAAGGATTTGTTCTTTGGCAGGGCTGTCTTCAGATGTTTAAGCACAACAG
>Ga0098061_1001261_pt1 | contig 12292 bp, 4 predicted proteins | sample 22_taG_FD_92579 | JGI IMG/M metagenome (GOLD analysis project Ga0098061, IMG submission 92579) | Marine viral communities from the Subarctic Pacific Ocean - 22_ETSP_OMZ_AT15343 metaG | ecosystem: Environmental > Aquatic > Marine > Oceanic | place: Subarctic Pacific Ocean | collected 2015-01-20 | reverse complement strand
TCGATAGGATTCGTTGCGGACAACTTTATAGTATCCAGACCTTGATCTAATCTAATAAAATTACTAGAATTAGAAACGTTGTCGCCCAAAAGGATCCCGGTTACAAGACCTTCAGTCTCAGTTACCGCATTAGATGTGGTGTTGTCCGCTGTTACATAAAATGTATTCAATGTAGAATAGGTCCCATTGGCCGGGTCTAAGGTGTTGAGTTTGATTACGGGCAAATACAGAAGATTAGTTCTGGAAATGGAAATCAGCTTAGATTGCATAGTGGAAGTGTTATTCGTGAATGCCTCAAAGACGGGAGTTTTCTGTATTTCCACGTCATAATATGCGGAGCCTCCGAGATTTCCAGGATCATATTTTCCATAATCTATCTCGTCATCTCCTAATGCAAACTTGGCGATGCGAAAGGAACCGTCGCCCCTCGCTAGCCGCAACCTCCCCGTATCAGTAAGGACTGCATCCAGAATAATATCACCCGAATTGTCTAAAAATGCCATAATAACTCTCCTATCACAATAATTAGTATCAACTTTGCTTTAGTTGATGTTCTGTCTTAAAATTAACATCTAAATCTATCTTTCTTCCTGTCTTTTTTGAAGTAAATCGAAATCTAAATTCTTTGCCCCACAACTTTTCATCAGACACCCCCAAAGATATGCTTTCCACTCCATTAGCCGTGGTCGCATTCTGAAGTCCTGAGGTTTCTACATCTAATAACCCTTGAGGAGTTGTAGGGATGATTTGTACGTACCTCCTCATTGTCTTGAAGGGTTTTTTGTTTTTTGTTTGCTGTTCCTGGAAATCGATTATGCGCGTCACCATATAAGGCGGACCACTTTTACTCTTCATTTCTATCTCATAAACGGGGGAAGGATTGGAGGCGTTGCCATGAACATCTATCGATCTCAGCGTATAATAATATTTAACATTCGGAGAAATGTCATCTTCAATCGCAGCAGATGTGGCTTGCCCTTTAGTAAGAACATCTCTAATTTTTTTCCCTGCGAAATCTGCATATGAACTTGGTAGCTTTGTGGTCCGAAATACCTCAAAAGAAGTAGAAGCGTCGTCGCTCTTGAATCTTATTTTATCATCCGTACGCTTTTGTGAATTGCTCAAAAGCATATATTGTTCTTGATCGCTAGGATTAATAATTACTGGCACCATATCTCTATCTCCCGTAGAACCATTCATGTTGATCAATATCTTGTTGCCAATATTTTTGTAAGAAACAATAGAAGATTCTGGCATCATCGGGGGCGCGTCCATTACGGATAGATTCTTCACAACAGATAATGGCACCTCAAGCAACCTTACTTCGGGCACCGTTCCTATCCCGACATTTACCCTTGTTGATCCAATCTCGTTAAACGTATTATAGGAATATTGATTGCCTACTACCAAAACATAGGATGTAATCACATACCTATACTTTATATTATATTTTACTTGTGTATCGATAAACCGACACTCATCAAGCCCCGATGAGTTTGGAACATAATATGTCGTAAGGGGATTCTTTAGATCATCTTCTTTAAATTTTTGAATTTTATAAAATATGGTTTCAGAATAGCATGGCTTTCCGTCCATCATATCTCGTAGAGAGCGAAATACTTCTGCCACAAGAGACTGAAAGCTGCCGCCCAAGCCCCACTGATTGGCCGTTTGCCCCAATGCGGTCAAGTCATAGTCTTCATCAAACTTCCCTAACTCAACACCGGAAAAATTTCTACCACTAAATAAGTTCGTCCTAATCCACTTTTTCATATCCCAAGATGGTACAGTGGAAGCGGATGATTCATAGGAAGTGTCGGGCGGGTGATCTATTATATCTGAAGTTGTGGTAGTTTCTGTGACTAGCTCAAACTCAATATCGACGCCTTGAGGATCCATAATTGTCTCATTCACAATATCTTGAGTGGCCTCAAAATAATAAAATAAATCGGCAAACTTAGAATTCACATCGGTGCTAAACCTTATCTCATTATAAAGAGGAAACATCTCTCCCTTAACCGCCTCTGAGGTGAGTAGGGGAATCATATTCGGATTAAAAATATAAGTGTTATAGTGCTTCGCCAATCTATCCAATGTGCTGCGGGCCGTTGGAAGGCCGCTTCGCTCCTCTTTCTTTATAAGATTGTTCGCATCTTGAGCAAACTCAGTAAAATAGTCTCCAAAGGCGCCCTTTACTGTTTCAATATCATCCCTAAAAACAGTCAAAAGATTCTGCTCTATTTGAAAAACCGAATCCTCTTCTTGGCCTTTTGTTGTAAAATTTCCGTTCAAGTAGTTGAGATTACCCAACCCACCCTGTCCATGTGCCTGAGCGTATATGGTGTAAAAATTAGGCAATACGTTTTCAGAGACAAGAGGGTTGGTAGCTAAAAACGCCTCGTATCGTGCAACATAAAATCCGTAATGGGCGCGCGCATCTATATAATTTGGAGGTAATGGATTGTTGCTCTCTTCCAAAAGCTCTACTTCGATTGGCTCTTGGCCCTGCCAATGGTAATCCCAGTAGGCATCAGAAGTGTCTATCAACGACCCAAGAGCTATCTGGAAATCCTGTGTTTGTTCATCATCTTCTGGCTCTCGTAGAAAGTCGAATACAAGAACAGGCGTTCCCGCAACTGCCCGAACCTCTGCTGAGACGAGAGAAGACTGATTGAAATTGTTTTCATATATTAGAACGCCATCATCATTGAGGGTATAGTATTTTTTGAGAAGGTTCCTTAGGCGATCCTTTGGAACCTTACCCTTAGATACCCTCATTAGATCTTTGTTCACATAAAAAATGTCTTTTCCAAATGTTTTTGCCATATCTTTTCTTTAAAACTCACTTATACCTATCAGCTATATCTATTTACAAGATCGGTATCAATATTGGTGCTCTGAATATTCAGGGTATCAATCGGTGCTCTGTATTGGTGCTCTGTCCGCTATTTTTGGCCTCAATAATCTGTGCTATAGCAGACGAAACAATTGATATTATAAGCTGATTGTTCTCATTATGTGCTGGAGCCTTAAGGCCCGCGGCTTCTATATTGGCTGTAACTTCGGCTACTAGCGTTTGTAAATAAGCTGCGATTGGGCCCGCTCCGACTTCTTGCTGTTGTGCCATGTTTACCATGTCTTGCTCTCCTGTTCTGTTATAATCCTAAATAAGGATACCTTGCGAAATGAGAGTTGTCCAGCTATCCATCCCTGCTTCTTGCGGCGATAGCCCATTCTCATTCAGAAAATTTTCTATAGATGTAAACGCTTTTTGTGTAATTATGTTCAATGCAGTCGCCGCTTCGGCGGCGGCGGCGGTGGCTGCGGCCGCCTCTTCGGCCGCGGTGCCGGCGGCGGTGGCGGCGGTGGTCGTGGCTGCTCTCTCAGCGGCCAAAGTTTCAGGAGACTTGCAGATTTCTAATGCTTCAGAAAGAAAAACAGCCGATTCGGAAGTAATACTCGCCGAAATCTTTGCTCCCATATCGTATCCAGTAACATCCACGGTTGATCTCACTTCACCCATCAACGCAGAAAATTCTTCAGCGTCACCTGGAGACATGTAACTTTGAAATTTTTCAAAATCCCCAAGCGTCTGGGCGCTTATTCTATCTGGACTCGTCTGGCGGCCGGCGGTTTCGTATGTTATATTACCGGACTCATCGATGCCAGAGTCACCATATATCATTCCAGAAATCAAATCTCGATATTGATCCTGGATATTCTCCGTGCTTTGAAAGACGCCGGCAGTTTCGTCACTTGTGGATCCTCCCGATCCGGCGCTTGCTGCCTCCTGCACTAGGGCCTCGTACGCCTGTTGGGCAGCTGCGAACTCAGCCTCATCTCCGCCCTCCTCAAACACTGGCGGTGGCGGGAGGTCCGCTGGTGTTGGTGGATTACCAGACACAATCGCTTCAAAATTTTCTACAGGATTTCCTGTTGCTCCCGCTATGGCCATAGCACTAATGGCCGAATCCAATTGAGATGGAAGCTCACAACCCTCAAAGACGCCTGAACGTACCTGCTTAAAAATAATTGCTCTTTGGACGCGCGCAACTTCTGCTCTGATTTCAGCCAGCTTTTGTGCTTCCATGACTTTATATGAATCTCTTTTTTGCTTTCTATCATTGAGCTGAACGGTCGCAGCCTCAATCGTAGCATCATATTCGCTAATCCTAACTCGAACCTGCTGCGCGGATGGGGATTGCATTTCATCTACCGAAAGATTTGATAAAGAATTAACATCTATTTGTTTTTTATCCGCAGTAGTTTTTAGCAAGCTTTGTTTTGCAGATATCTCCAATTCTAGTGCAGTGATACTAGTACGGATTCCTTTCAGCTCAGATCTTAGTTTCGGTATATTGCCTAAAGATGTTGCTCTAGATCCTGCCGTGTTGCTGGGCGCGTTGGCATTAGTATTGAAGTTATCAACAGCCGGGCTAGCAAAAAGGGCGCCCTGAAACGAAGCCATGCTAGCGCCTAAAGATTGCATTGCATCCGATTGAAGCGAAGCGTTTGTATTGGGTAAAAATGATGTTCCAAACTCAGACAACAAAGCATACTCTTCTTCCGAAAGGCCCCAGCCTTGGGCGGCAATTAGCTCACTAGTTGGATCTCCTAAGAATCCACCGGGTGTTTCTGTTGGGTTGGGCCCTATAGATGGAGAGTCTGGCGTCATAATGAAATACTCATCATATATTAGAGCATCTAAAAGAGGGGGGCGGAAAAGACCCCATTGAGGAATTTCAAATTTTCGTAGGCGGCAAAGAATCTTTTTTCCAGTAAACTTCGAAAACGCATCAGATGTTAGTCTTTTGAAAGCCGGCGCGGTCATGAGCATCCTTTTGTTGTTGCTCATGCTCGTAGAAAAAAAAGAGTCAAGATATTGCACCTCGGCAAGTAATTTATATTTTAGAGTGGCCGCGGCGGAATTGTCTGGGTCTTCGAACACGTTTTTCCTGAGTTGTGGGCGGAATACCACGTCACCCCCATTACCTGTAGTTATAGAGATGAAAAGCGCCTTTACTTGATTCGGAAGTTGTGCTACTTGAAACTGCTCTACTCCTCTCAAATAATTTTCTTGCTGATTCAAATCAAACGATTCAATGTTTTTCTCTTCTGATACTTGAGATTCGTCTAGGGTTCTCTTGAATATCTTCTCTATAAAAGAAGACGGCTGGGAAGTGGCCGTTGGAGCAATTGCAGCCAACGAACTCTCGCTCGCATCTTGGAATAGGGCGAGCGCGTTCACAATACCAGTTGTGGCGCTAGGAATTTGATTTTCCGATAAAGGAACTACCTTGGGAAGAGTAGAAATAAAGTTATAATATTCAGAAAGATACCGTTGTTGCTCTACGGGCGCGATCTGTTGGGTCCTGGTGTTCCCGCGAGATGCTAGGAAAGAATCTCTCCTGAAATTGACATCGTAAACAGAAGTTTCGCCACTCCTCTCGCTATCGGTCTTATTAGTTACCAGCTTGGACTCAATAAACTTCATGAGAAGGGGGTTTTCGGCGCGCCCAGCATTCAATATATCAATGGGCAATTCATTAAATCTTATAATTGAAGGCGAGAAGAATGAAAAAGCTGAACCTTGCGCAGAGTCGCCACCGGCAAATTTTATTCCGGCGCCTGTCATACCTTGCGTCAAATTTGGTTGTGTGGTTGTAAAATATTTCAATATCTCTCTCACCACCCTTTCTCGATACTGCTTCCCTCCTACAGTTTTTAGCCCCACCTGATTGGAAGAGTCTTGAGAACTCATTCCTGTACTTATAGAAAGATAATCATATGCGCCTTTGCCTTGAAGAGATAGATCTGCAATGTTAGAAAATTTCTTTTCTATCTTTATCGCTCCATGAGTGGCGAAAATAGACTCCCCGAATCCAACCACAAAGTTAGCCTTTTTTTCTGTAGGATCTGTAGTTCTGGCATTTTGACCCAAAAAAGAAGAAATTTTAGCAACTGACTCCTGCAACAGCTGTATTAGAGAGCTTATGTTAGTAGGATTGGTGGCATTGGAGTTTGTAATCAATCCCAAAAAATTTTTCAAATTAGTTTCCTGAATAACAGTAAAATTTTCGTCATCCGAGAATATTTTCAACAATTCTATAAATGAATCAATCCCTGACTGTACGACGCCATTGTACTTATTTTTCATCTTTATTGCAAAATTAGGTGTCAAGTTTCCAAAACGAAAATCAAATCCTCCGATCATCCGAGTACGAGAAAAAACTCTGGCGTCATCCTTGATATGAGGATTATCGGATTCTTCTTTCGGGCGAATAATGGAATTGAGCATGTCCGATTCATAATTTTTCAACGCATAAATAAAGTTTTGTAGACTAAGGACTTCATTGCGCAGATAATCTAGTGTTCCGTCAACTATTTCTAGCTCTATTCGATATTGGTGCTGTGATCTGTCCGCGGATGAAAAATTTCGATCCACCACATTGAAAGATCTTACGCCCACCCCAGAAAATGACATATTCGTTTCTTCCACAAAATTTCCGACAGGTTCAACAGTGCTCTTCCCTTCTTTTTGAAAAGTATCAACCACTAACACGGGCGCCCTTTCTTGTTGCAAAAACCTATCCACCTCGCCGCTCAAAGCATTGTTGCCAATAACTTTCTTGACAACATCGCGATAAATCTTTAAAGATTTAATTTTAGAATTTTGAAAAATTTTATTTCTTAGGGACAATCGACCGGTCTTGATTACTTTTCCAAAAACCGAATTATGACTTAGAAGATCGTTCATATTTACTAAGAACATAAACTTAGAAGATTTTCGGGATCCAAGGGAGAGGAAGAGATCACTTATGTATGGATCTTTGGCGTTGTTGTTGGGATTCAGAGATCTATTCTTGGGCTGAAGGTTATTTATTATATTTCTTACTGTCGCCTCTTCATCTTGAAAGTCGTTCATCACCCTTACGGACATCATCCCCCTTCTATTCCGGAAATCTTGAATCTTAATATTTTTAGTCTGTACCACCTCTAGATTAGTAGAATCGGGCCCGTGAGAATTGCCAGTCATATATCTGCCGCCCGACATTTGGTGAACAGGGCCAGTCCAAACTTTCCCATCCGGCATTCTATAGAAAAAAGAATCTCCAGACAGCCTTCCATCATCAAAAATCGTATCATACTTTAGAGGAGTAGGAATATTAGAAATCTTATCGAAATCCTTCAGCTGAAATCCTCCTTTTCTAGAATTATCGTTTCTGGAGAATAGAGAACTCAAGGAATCAAACTCCGTTGCCAGAGATTCAAGATCAATATAGGGTACCACAAAATATGATAAGTGAGCTGGATTCGGCTGGTCAATGACAAAATTAAAATCTATTGGAATACTCTTTATTTCTTTCCCATCATTATCAACCTTTTCTAACAAAGGACTATCTATGTCTCCAAAAAGCTTTTTAGTAGATATCTTCATGAAGCTATTTTTAAAAACAGGAACTCCAGATTTGTCTGCGCCGGCCTTAGTTTTCAAAATATTACTATAAACCATATCATCAAATTTCGCGTTTCCTCGCCACTGGCTCATGGGCCCGATATACCTAAGTATGTCTTTGCCCATTGATTGTAATATCGCAGTAAGATCGGCATTGCGACTTTGTATGACGCAGACTCTCAAATATTCACTAAAATCTATTTTCTTTCTAGATCCAAAAAACTTATCCTTATTCGTGTTTCTTGCGCGCTTTTTATTTGACTTTAGGTTCGTAATGGAAGTAGTCTTCACTCTCACGCTTAGTTGTTGTGATCTTTTACTGGCAACAGCTGGCGCGCCCGAAGAGGTCGAGTCATTGATTTGATCGGGATCGTCCAATATAATGCTTTTAATACTAACAGATGGAAGTAGAGTCCTGATAGTTTCAATGGGAAACATTATTCATTCTCCTCGTCAGGGCATGCTGGCTCTGGTATGCACTCATCTGGTGTACCTTGGCCTGGTGCAGGGCCGTAGAGGTTTGGAGCCGGAATCTTCGGCAGTGGATCAGGGCACCGCAGTGGTGGAGCGTAAAGTCCCTCGGTTCTCCTTACGGTAACTGCCTTACAGAGTGTCTCCTCATCTATCTCATCATCTACCCAAACATTGAAAAAGTATTCTACGCACGAAGGCGTCAGCTGTGCATACTGATTCATCTCAGGGTCATCGTCGTCAACCAATATATCGTTTACTACAAGCTGCTTTTTTTTCAAAAACTTGAGCGGCACCAACACTTCCTTTTCTGCGACCTCATTGTATTCGCGCCTAAAAACTTCAATATCAATATTTTCTTCTTCAAAAGGAGTGTTTTTTTCCAACATTTCCATTAAAAAATAATCTTCTTCAATGCTTATATAGGTACCATCGTCGTAAATCCTGTTCGCCAAAATCAAATCAGAAGGATCTGCTTCCGGCGCAGACTCTCCAATCTGATTCAAAGTTTCATCCAAGCTCAACTCTTGAGCATCTTCTTCGCTCTTATTTTTCACTTCTGTCTTATAGATTACGTCATCTGCCGTTAGTCGCACAATGGGAACAACTCCTAAAGAAGAAGTGCTTAGAGGAACAGACTCAGAAATTGTTCCGTTCAAGCAAGTGACAGACCATGCGGGATAATTTTCATTTCCAATATCACTGCGGCCCATTGGAAGGCTCAAGGCATAATCCCTGTCCATAGTTGCCTGTATGCCAACTGATTCCTGCTCACTCATAGTTTTTCCCAGGGGCCGGCCAAGGTCTGCAAAATGTTTTTCTTTCTTCTTTATGCGATCCGTTGCGATCATCTGCTTATTTATTTCTGTCTCAACCCCACTAAAATTATATTGAGTCCTTTCCCTGGCTGATCCGGTTATCCTTACTTGTGATAAATTTTGCGACTCAACATATCCACCGTATTGAGAATCATAAAGGATATCATCATCAAAAAAAGCATAATAAGACGGATTCCACTTGCCCCTAGATAAAAGGTGTTTTCCATATTGAGTGAGTTCGATGTCGAGAACGTCGGATTTCGGATCAAAGAAGGCCATTTATAATAATTATTCCTCGCCTTCAGAAATTATTGCTGGAGGTGGTTTATTTTTTAAAGTAAGCTTAGCTTCAATTTTTGCCTTTTCCACCAGGGAAAAGAAATCATAAGGCCAGTTATAGCTTCCTCCAAGTCCAATTGCCGCGGCAGTTGGATCTCCCTGAAATGTAAAATTGAATCTTTCATCGTCAGTTGAATCTTTCGTCAGTGCATAATAATTATGTCTTGCCTTTCTTTTAACTTTGAAAATCAAAAATTTCATATTACCCAATATTTTTCTATTCTTTTCAAGAACATTTCCAAAAAAATCAAATGGCCCGATATCATGAGAAATGATTACCTCATCTTGTTGCATCTTCATCGCAGAATCTGGCATCACTCCTTGCCATATGTCTGTCAACTCTTTTTGTTGCAGAGTATGGTTGAACTCAAAAATATACATAACAAATGGATCAATGTCTGTATATTTTACAAAATCTAAATTAGGAGGAATAACATATTTTTTCATCGCCTCAATCATATCCGATACTGTAGTCGTTGCAATCTCTTCGCCTTGAGCAGTTATAACTGCTTTTCCACCGGATTCTATGTTTTGTTTCTGTCTATCAAAGTTCCATCGCGGTATTCTCACAAAGTGCCTATCTCCCACGCTGCCTGTCGCAAGAGAAAGGGTAAGATCTACGGTTCCTCTTACGCCGAAGGCATCAATTATCTGTTCTTGTTTTACAGTATTTTCAAAATATGGAATTGCAACGATTGCTTCACTAATTTCTTTAGTTTCTCTAAGTTTGCCAACCTTAGATTTTCCCTGCTCAGGAACAGTGAATTTACACGCCTGTATAAGAGAGCCAACATCCGGAGAATTTTGGTTTATTTCACTAGGAAATGATTCCTTTATCTCGAAATAAAGTCCCTTTGTTCCTTGTGGCACATCTCCGTAACTTGTCCACATTGTTCGTGGATTTTTGCGCAGCTGGACATCTGCATTGGCTTTTTGAATCGCGCCGTCTGTCAAGGCCCAATACATCTCGCCACTTTGAAGTCCTCGAATATCAAGAGATAGGCCGGCTGCGGGCTCCCATGGTGCGGAGGACGCTATAACCGTTTCGTAATTTCCATCCAAATCAGTTCTAATAATCCTATTGACAGCGCCTCCGTTTGTATCTACATAATAAATCTTTTTATTGATAGAATCTACTGCCAATCCAGTCAGGTATCCGACGGTCGAGCCAAATGAGACGGGCGTGCCACCATCCATACTTACTTTTATCATGTTGATGGTATAATCTGTCGCATACATCATAGATCTTGGAAGATCCAAGGCGATGTTCCTGAGATAATTATATCCGGCGCCGTCCACGAGGGTCTCAACGGCGCAAGATCCGGTGCCATCCATGCAGGTGCGGAATATTTTGCAGTCTACGCCGTCAGCTATATTGTCCACCCAGTACATCATGTTATTGGCAACATCAAGAGTAATACCTCGCGGATCCGTGGCTGGCTCAGCGCCAGTATTATTGACCAGAGTTTCTTCCTCGGTGCCATCTAGGTTTGACCTGGCTATTCTTTGGCCGCCGGCGAGGCTCTGATGCATCTCCGTCCAATATATCTTTTCGGCGTCAGAGTCGATTGCTATTCCCCATGGCCTATTTAGGCCAGATACTGTATCCAGCTTCACGTTGAGTCCAGTATCTAAATCAGCAGATCCAATAAATCCATCCGGGGTATCGGCCTTGCCAGTCCAATATATTTTATTCCCAGAAACATCAAGAGCGGTATCTTCAATAACAGCTCCGTCGGGGCCGGCCATCCCAGTCGTCGTCAGATTTTCCACCACCGCGGGATCCCAGTCGAATGTTCCACTAATATAAGGATCGTAGGCAGTATAAAGTTCATCATATTTGCTATTTTCCATATCTAAAACTGGGCTCTCAAACCTTGTCGAAATAACCCAAGCTGACTTATTGAAAGAATCTTGCCCCACACTAATGGGATTTCCATCGCTGTCGTATGTAACTGATGGTTCTGAAAATTTTCCAAACATACTGATGGACGCGCTCACTGGCATTTTATATTTTTCTTGTAATGCCGTAATATAATTCGCCTCTGCATCGATGACCGCCATTCTATCGTCTTTTACACTCAAAATGTTCTCCACTTGGGCATTTGCGAATATATGATCAAGAGTCTTCATTCCTCCCAAAGTTGGAGAATAACTAATGCGAGCGATAGCGTCGCCGTAAAAGCAGGGGGGGGTGTAAGCGCAATAAGCTGGATCATAAGCATTTTCTAGTGCCATTCCAAACAGCTTCCCATGTTGTTTATAAGCGTACCCCACTTCAGTATAGGTCAGATCATAACTAAGATCTCCAACCAATGCGCCTCCATAGAGATAGCACGCACCTATATTGTCAATATTCAGATCTTCACGCGGTGCGCCGATTAGAGAATATAGGAAGTTCGAAGAACTAATAAGTGAGACGGCATTGCCCATGCCGGCGTATCCACTATTGTTGTTTGTATAGAGTATCTGCACGCCTGTCAGCGCGCCACTCGAACTGTGAAAGGCAGATCCCACACCCTCATCTGCGCGCGATTCATAGCTGCCGGAGGGTGAACCAACCAGCATATATATGCCAGAAGATCCTGAGCTGACAGACACTGAATGTCCAAACCAATAACTGGCGCCCGAGGAGCCGGTAAGATCAAGCCGGGTCAAGTCATGGCCAACCCCAAACGATGTATGATAAAGATATGCGGCGCCTATTTCTGCGCCGTAAACGGGGACAGAATCGTCGGCGCCAACAAAAGTATAAATTCCTTCTGTTCCGCCGGATCCAGAGACCATTGAAAGAGCAGCTCCAAAATTAAACATACCAGATGGAGAAGTATAAACCTCTCGCCTAGTAAACTGTCCGTCGCTCGCGGAATGAACCAAATATACATCCGAAGTATTAGAACTATTGTTTCGTTCACGACCTACTGTTGTATATATGCCATCGTTGCCAGAAACCATTGCGACGGCGCCGCCGTATCCGTCGTTCATGGTGTTTGAGCAAGTTAGAGTATCGCGATATAATGTTTGTATCCATGCGTTGTCCATGGCGGGGGCGATGGCCGAGCCAGTGGGGCGGTTCGGCGAGTTGATAATCTCAGCTCTTCCTTCACCAACCAAAACCTGATATCCTGGCTGTCCTACTAACATGTAAAGGCCATCGGAGCCACTCTTAATCGCCACCGAATATCCGAACATATCATCATTCTCGCTT
>Ga0098061_1001260_pt1 | contig 12292 bp, 18 predicted proteins | sample 22_taG_FD_92579 | JGI IMG/M metagenome (GOLD analysis project Ga0098061, IMG submission 92579) | Marine viral communities from the Subarctic Pacific Ocean - 22_ETSP_OMZ_AT15343 metaG | ecosystem: Environmental > Aquatic > Marine > Oceanic | place: Subarctic Pacific Ocean | collected 2015-01-20 | reverse complement strand
CCTTACCTTTAGCGGTATAAGGGTAATGTCTCTTTCCTACCTTGGGCATAGTAATCTCCTATTCGTTCTCTAGTACTTTCATTCCCAGAGCAATAATACCACCGATGGTGGCAGTTGCTAATTCGGGCATCTCATTCAATGCTCCCATCCCTGCCAGTACACCAAGGGTAACTATCGCTAAAAATATCTGAGGTCTTACTTTTCCTATCACTGTATATACTCCAAGTGTTGCAGTGTTGCACTGAAATCTGAGAGGTCTGACCCTCCCTCTATTATTAAACTATGCTTTTTTATTTAATATAAAAAAGCTCTAGTATATTTATATAATATATATATATATACAGCCCCCCCTTTAATATAAAAATTCTGTCATAGGTATCCCTACCGAATAAAGACAAAACCTAAGACATGCCCCCCTTCTCATTCAAGATATCCTGTACTTGTTCTAATGCAGATTGCTCCTCTACTGATTCTTCTTGTACAGGAGCCTGCTTAGCTAATTCCCTTAGTTCTGACAGTACAGACTTCGCTGTATCATCTGCCATAACTACCGTAGGACGATATTTCATTGGAAGATTAGCATTCAATAAGGTAATTAGAAGTACAGGATTACTCTTAGCATCTTGCATCTTTACTCTCTCAAGTGCTAATTGTTCCAGATTCTCACAGAATTCGAAGTCAGCCTCCTCCATCCGTTCAGTAAATCCGTATCTATTCTCCTGTTGCCATCTGTTTACAGTTCTAATAGATACTCCTGAATAGCTAGCCGCTACGCTCTTACTCCTAGTCTCTGAATAGCAGGTTAGATACTTAGCTTGATGTCTCCAACTACGTTTTTCAGTAGGATTTAGAGACTTATAAGTCTCTTCAGTCGTACTGTCTATCCTAGTCTGCTGATCAATATTAGGCTTTGCCATATAGTTTCTCCTAAGTACTTGTACTTAGCGTTAGTTTATAGTCCGATAGCCAACTTGTCCATAACTCTAGCTACGCTAGAACAGATGTCCTAACCCATTTCTTATGAATATTGACATCAATATTCATCTAATTTCGAATTGCCAAATCTTATTGAGACTCTAATGAGAGTCTCAACTGTTGGGATTTATGCTCCAGTCTCATTTGTTCCCCTTCTCTTAAAGAAAGAATCATTCAAAACTCTTCCCCTCCCTATCTATCGACCTAAGCCAGTATTCATTTTACCGTCTTCGGAGTGAGATACGGTGTGGAACACACCGATCTCTACTCGCTGTAAAGTCTTTGACTTGACAGCTCGCTCCTTGACGGTCTTTTAGAAAGAGCCGCCTCGATTTGAGGTGGCACAAATTGAGCCGTAGAACAAAGGAGTTCAAAATGGCAACAGCCTCCAAAGGCAAGAAGATGACAGCTAGACAGATGATTAGCTGGTGGTTAGATCCCAAGAACGGCAAGGTAGACATAGAGTACTTGGACAAAAAGACTATGACCTACAAGAAAACCAAAGGTTTTCATGCAGTTACTAGTGGTTTTAACGACCTAATAGAAGCTTACTACGGTAAAAGCGGTAAAGCTTTTATCGAAGATGCTGTAGCTAAGAAGCTAATAAGCATAAAGCCTCTAGGCAAAGGGAAAACTGGCAGAGGTATACCCGGAGTACTGGTATATCCATACAGTGAGTTTAGCCAAGGTAATAAAGCCGAAGGCTTAATGGCTGAGATGGGGATCAGCTAAGGTCTACGACCTGAGTAAGTCGTTAAACTGCTCACTAATATTTAAGTTTAAACTCAAGTAGGAGATAAGCAAGTGAGTAAACAATACAGACTACAAGCACAGATTCCAGAATGGAATGACAACATCAAAACGGCATGTTTTAACTGCCATAAACTAACTAACCTAAGTGTTAACAGTCCTAAAGGCAAGCTGTTCCTATGCTCTACTAGCTGTCAGGAAAACTTTAGCCTAAAAGCAGGTATCAGAGGCTACAACACAGTCAGAGATCACGACAAACCTAAGCTAACTACAGTAGGTAAACTACAGGACCTAACAGCTATAGAACTACAGCGAATGCTAGAGTTTAAACAAGGCTATAACAGATCGACTATGAACAAACTTAAAGGCGGTGATAGTTTAGACCATATACTCTACACAATAGACACTAGGCTAAAGAAAAAGAGCAAGGTTACTAAGGTAGGGTAGCTAATAATATTAATACCAATAACTACAAGAGAGATGTCAATTATTCATTGACATCTCCAGTAGTTATGGTATGATGGAGTTTCTCTCCGAAAGTCGGGGACTAATAAGTAATTGCCAAGGAGGCAACATGATAATCGGTAGGTATAAAGTAGGAATAGATTATAAAGGTCTATATTTAGACGGCTTAATTAGCTATGAGGAATACAAACAATACCAAATGGATATGCAGATACTAAAAGACAGTATCAACAAACGATACAGACTAGGTGTTACAAGGAGTAACTAGTGATAAGCAAGAAAGACTACGACATGATAGCTAAGGTATTTAATAGGAGGCTAACAGATACAGAAGATAACCTAAATGCCTATACTCAAGGTCGTAGAGATGGCATAGCAACAGTAGCCTTAGACCTAGGCTATGAGCTGCAAAATGCTAACCCTAGATTTAAGATAGAACAATGGGTAACAGCAACAACTAAGAGGGAGACTGACTAATGGGATACGATCTAGAAGAAGACACTTGGGATAGTGCTAACGATAAGGTCAAAGGTATGGGAGCTAATATAGGAGAGGCTACAGGTATAGCCAAGCTACCCAATGATCCTACCTTCAAGGAAGGAGACATACTAGTTGCAAACATGACAATTCCAGAGAACGTACCAGTTATGAGGAAAGCCTCAGCAATTGCTACAAACATAGGCTCTATCACTTGTCATGCTGCAATAGTAGCTAGAGAAATGGGTAAACCCTGTGTTGTTAGTGCTAAAGGAGTAACTGACACAGCAGGTAGAACAGTAACAGTATCAGTCAAGAGTATAAAGGAGGCTGAAGTAAGATGGTAAGCAAATATATATATTATCTAAGCGGTAAGGTAGACGTAGAGCTATCAATAAACTCTACTCATAAGCTAACAGAGGAAGAGCTAGACCTAATATTTACTGACAATCATATGAGTGTAAGCCTAGCTACTCACAAGGTAGTTAAGTCTGACTTCCCTACTGGTAGTAATGTACCACAGTATGTAGACATAAACTTAGAGCTAGCCTCTGCTGATGACTGGACAGTAGAAGACTACGGAGATACTACTGATGTACTAGGCAACAGTAAGTATAGAGATGTATGTCCTACTTGTGGTCATACAGGAGTCAACTAATGGTAGACCAAGTAGTAGGCGGTATCAACAAAGCTATTAAAGAAAATGCTAGGGCTAGTGCTGACTGGAAACACCAAGCTAAAGCAGACAAAGCATATGCTATGTATGAGGTTATCAACGAACAGCTATTCCAAGACAACCTACCTGAAGTAGTCATAGGCTTTGATGATAGGCTCAAGAAGTCAGGTGAGTATTACTTTGAGGGTGACACTATATCTCTCAAGCATCACTTCGATATAAGGACTGACCTAACAGACATAGAGTTATTCATAGCTATACTGCACAATGCAGTACATGCTAACCAAGATGTCTATAAACCTAAAGGTAAGTGGTATCACGGCAAAGACTTTACTGAATCCATGCAAGAGTATGGGATAACAGTCAATGATCTAGGTAATACCATTAGCTTAGAGCCTGACACTCTAGAACCTACCTTGGGCAGACTAGGGCAAAGCCATTTGGTTGCAGACTTACTAGACTTTGAAGCAAATGAGGCATCAGTAAGTACAACACCTGATACTGGAGAGAAGCCAACACCTAATGCTATTGCAAGCACGATAGTAATAGGACCAACCAAGCCTAAGAATACATCCAAGATGAAGAAGTGGTCATGTTCCTGTACTAATATCAGGGTAGCTACAAACCTAACAGCATACTGTACTACATGTAACCAAGATTTTGAGGAGGCTATCTAATGGAATGGGTAAAGATGGGTTACACCAAAGCAGAACCAGTAATGAACATGCTAACTGTAACAGTAGAGGAGAACTACAAGGTAGTACCTTCTGCTAAACCTTTACCCAAAGACAATAGTGTTTCTAACTTAGACACAAACCTTAAGTTTATTAAGAAGGGAGAAAACTTATGGGGTTTAAGGAATACTAGTTGGCAGTTATGGAAACAAGCTGCCGACTACTACCTACTGTCACTAGCTACGCTGATAGACAAAGAGAAGTACGACAAATATTTAATCAGACGTACTAACTCACTAACAGATCAGTTTGCTAGGTATACAGACATGGCTGTTGGTGGTGAGCTAAGACATGCTAAAGGCAGAATAGAGAACGGTATGTTTAGTGAAAAGGATATACCTAGACCACTACTTGAAGCGTTGTTTGGTCATGTCATAACTGGTAGTCGTAACTCAGCATGGGAAGGGTGGTATCACTTTAGGCAGAGGTATGGAACTCTAGCTATAAGGTGGGCTAAGGATGTCTTCTCTCTAAAGGGATGGGGTAGTGGCTACGGTGGTATGAGATGGGCAAACATAGCAGATACTCTGTACTCATATGAGAAGGGTATAACAACACAGCATACATTCGTAGATACATGCTTTGGTCTAGAGCATAACGGTGGTGCTTACTTTAATAAATGGTGGAGCACAGGGTATCTAAAGGACGCACTAGATGCTAACCAAGAAGGTAACTACTGTGCACTACTAATACACAGTAGTTCTATGGTAAAGAAACTAATAAATCAGATCGATACAAGTACATTCAAGGAGATGTGTACATGTCATGGTTGCAAAGCCTCGGTATAGGTAAGAAACAAACAATAAAAGGTAAGGATAAACAGATGACACCAGCATGGTTCTTTGAAGACGAACCAGTAAAGCTACCTAATGGTCACTACGGTACTGTTATAGCTATGGTTAATAAGAATACTCAAGTAAAGGTAAGGGATGACGAGACATCACAAGTACTCACATTCCCTACCAATAAGGTTATGTTACTAGATAGCTATGCAGATATAGATAGCTTAACTAGTGGTGCTGATACCTATAAGAGTGTCTATGGTACTAGTCCGTATAAAAAGTATACAGTTAAGACGTTTATTCCTAGCTGTAATCACTACATGACGGAGTTTAAACTCAAAGATGATAGGTCAGTATACCTAACAGCTAGGAGTCAGTACAACAGGAAGGATAACGAAGGAGTGCAAGCTACTATGGCTTGCTACCTAGACAGAGGTTGGCTAGACCACTCAGCATTCTGGTTTACTGGTGATGCAGTACGTGATGAAGACCTCTACGACAAGAGTACAGTACCTACTATGTATGTAGATTGGAGAGACATGGGTACTATCAACATAAGGGAGTTAAGTCAAACAGTTATATGGTGTCTAAGGAGAGTAGAAGAAGGGCACAACTTATCTATTGGATGCTATGGGGCACACGGTAGAACAGGTACATTACTAGCTAGTCTACTAGTACATGAAGGTAGTACCGCCAAGGATGCTATAGCTAGGGTACGTAAGGAGTACTGTAACAAAGCTATAGAGACAGCAGGACAAGAGAAACTAATAGAAGACTACGATGAAGCGTTAGAGAATAAAAGGAGAGAGGACAATGGAGACAACCCTACACCTACACCTAGCAGTTAACACTATGCGTGATGGTAACGGTAAGTTTGTGCAAGGATCGCCACAGTTTACCACTACATCAAGCAAAGACTTTGTTAAACACATAATAGATAAAGGATTAGAGATACCTACTGTGTCATGCAGTAGAAAAGAGGGTGGCTGTGTCTATCCGATAACAGAACTAGAGGCACACAACTACCATGTACCTACCTTTAGTGATGAAAATGACATGTTGGGATACTGCAATAGGATCATAACCTCTGTTGCAGACTCATGTAGAAAGGTAAAGGCTACGTTAAAGATGGATGACAACACAGAGAAAGACGGTAGTGTCACACTAGCACAAGAGAATATAGGAATTAATCTAGCTGGATTTTGTATGGGGTGTGGTCAATCAGAGAGTGAGACTAAGATCATAGGTGCTAACCAAGAAGGACAAGCACTCTGTGAAACATGCTATACAGATTATAAGGAGAGCGGTAATGACTTACCTTGGTAACAGTAGAGGGTTCATAGTAAAGAACCAAACCAAACATGCATACACCATAGGTGGTAAGGCTGAACAACTAAATAATATTTCGAGAAACCTAATGCCAAACTACGTAGTCATACCTACTGAGGTAGGTAACTACGAGTTAAGTGAAGCTATATCTGATGCAGTTAAAAGTTTAACCGCAGACTTCAAAGCATTCGCTAACCCTAAGCATAGGTATGCAGTACGGTCCTCTGCTGTAAGTGAAGACGGCGAAGGGCAAAGTTATGCAGGTATATTTGAGTCTAAACTCAATGTCCCTGTCACCGGGATAGAGGTAGCAGTTAGAGAAGTAAGAGCATCAGGTAATTCCGGTAAGGAACAAGCATATGCATCAGCACCAAACGGACATACTATCTGGACTGACATTACAGATGTAGCTGTAATCATTATGGATATGGTAGATGCTCGATACTCTGGTGTTCTCTTCTCTAAGGAGCCTGTAGAGGGTACAGATAGGATGCTAGTGGAGTGGGAAGAAGGAGTAGGTGGTGTCGTAGATGGAGAGAGCGATAGCACCATGTGTTTCTTAGATCAAAATCTTTTCGATCTAGGTAATGTGAACCTACTCGGTAGCCTTCCCTTCTTTTACCATAAGCCACTAAAGATTATATGGGAAGAGGCTAAGAGACTAGAGAATAACTACCGTAAGCCAGTAGATATAGAGTGGGCTATAGATAAAGAGGGTAGATCTTGGGTACTACAGGTCAGACCTATCACAGCTATGAAGGAGACAGCTTAATGCTGTGTAAGGTATGTGGGATGGCAGTACCCATGATCTACTGCACAGAACATAAGTTAGATCGTAGCTATTTATCTATATGCATTGACTGCATGATAAAGGCTATGAAAAGGGAGACAACATAATGAAAAATCCGTTTGGTAAAGAAAAAAAGCTACCCGACACAGACTTAGTAGGTAAGATGCAAGCTGGAGAATCGTTTAATACTCAGGACTTAGTTGAATTAAAGACACTATTGAATGGGGCTGGTCCGGCATACAACAAGTATATGTATGTGGATACTGATGAAGATGGTACAGCTAGTGTGTATTGTCATGTTGATAGGTTACGTGATGACCTTGAAGAAGCATGGCATGATCCTTTACTACGGCAAGCAGGTAGGCTAGACCGTCACCATATAAGCACAGCTAAGAAACTTAGTGGTAAAGATATACACATGCCTTTCAAAAAGATATGGCAAGCAATAGCTTTACAACGCTTGATACAGACTAGTGCTTTAACTCAGGCATACCGCACAGCAGAACGGTGGGCTGAAATGAGTAAAAACCATATAGAGTATGACAAAGATGACACCTTTCAAGCAGAAGTTGATGAACGATTTGCAGGGGCTATGGCTACACTAGATGATATGGTAAATACCAATGTGTTTAAATGGTCTGACCATACATATAACACAGCTATGAAAATGCCACTACCAGAACACACTATTAGTAGAGAGCTGATGCCAGTAGACAGTATGTTTGTAGTGTTTGAAAAGCCTGTCTATTTTAATGACCCTATGGCACAAGACTCTAGAAGGTATGGAACTTTCATGACGATAAACCTAAGAAGGCATACCCATAGTAAGCCATCCAATAGACCTGATACAGAACGTATAGAGTGGACTATGGATAGCAAGAACCTAAACAACTATCGCAATCTAGTTAGTGTCGGACCAGATTCTGCTAATGAAGCTGGATGTGTATGTGCTACAGATGACAGCCAAGGGTTACCGAAAGACATGACGAAAGTTGAGAAAGAGGATTATCTTAATCAACAAGGATTCTTAGCAGTACAAGATATTGAATGTAAGTTTCATGGTGATGAAAGGATTATTGGAGGGTCTATAGATATAGGTACTGAGTACCCTCTTGTAGTTCCCGACTATGTACCAGATATATTTAGAGAATGTCATAGTCTTATGTCTGACACAGCAATTAAACTACTGACATTCATAAACACCAAAGCTACAACAGTTGAATCGGAAGGCGTTGATAGGGCTACAAGAAAGAGGGCAAAGAGAGAGGGTAACAATACAGAGTACCCCAATGTAAATGTTGTAAACCTAAGACGCTATGAGTACCAAGGTAAAGAACTGTCTAGTGATATAACTCATGGTGATGGCAGTAGAAAGCAAGCGACTAGGGGTCATTGGGTTACAGGATTTTACAGAAGCCAAGCATACGGCATAGGTAACAGCCGTAGGAAAGTAATATTTATAGAGCCATTTCTTAGAGGTGACCCTGAGAATATGGTAGAAGAAAAAGTTTACAGCGTATCAAGATAGGAGTTTAAACTCAAATGATTAAAGATTATGACGAGCCGTTAACAGTACGACAAGCGTGTCTCATGCTAGGTATACATAAGACTACATGCTATGCCCTAATTAAAGAGGGTGAACTGAATGCCTTTACTATAGGCAAGAAGCGTGGTGGTATTAGAATACTTAGGTCTACTGTAGAAGAGTATAAGAGAAGCAACAGAATATTCTAGCTTATGCGTAGAGGGTAGGAATTTAAACCTACCCTCTATCTTAAGTGCTACACCTACTGTAACATCCACCACAAAAGTTCGTAGGAGTACTGGAGCATATAGGAGGTTTGCCAGACTATTGTCGTAGTCCCTCGATAGCAATTACAGGACAATAGATTACTCATTTATAGACCTTAGTCTTCCGAGTACCTGTGTGGTTTATAACTCCTCGTAGCACTATCTATTCATAATGCTTTAGTCCGTAGGTCTTCTCGTTACCTTCCTTACCTACAGATACTATCGCACTATTAGAGAACATAATCTTTAGCTGATCTGTTATCTCTTTCCTAGTTACATTCAACTTACTGGCTAATGCAGTAGCAGATAGAGCAGTAAAGTCATGCAACAAATCCTTGATGCCTTCATATAGATTAGGCTCAGTCTCTAGACTAGCTACCTCTTCCTTCTTAGCAAACCTAATTGAGTTTAAACCCAACTCATCAAACGAATAATGTAATCCCATTGGCTTGGGTACAGGCATATCATTAGCCTTAGTTACCTCTAGTAGTAGGGCTATACTTCCTACATCATCTATGACTGTGGATGTATGCCTTAGCATTACGTCAGCACCTGCCTCATACTGTGAGTTCCCATAGTAAATAGTCTCATCATACTTAGGGGTATGGGCTATAGCTAACCAAGACACACCTATATTATTCAGCATGTCTATAGTCTTAGTGGCTACCTTGTCCTCTTTCATATCACCTTGACCTGCTCTACTAATAGAGTCTATGACTACGAACTTAGTCTCATTGGTCTTAACGTATGCCTCTAAGATAGAGTGTACGTCTTTAAGTGATGACCCTCTGGCATCTAATACTGGTAGCTTTGCATTGTCTATACCTAAAGCCTTGCCAACAGCACCAATTCTAGGTGGCATGGTTCTATCAGGTCTTTCTAAGTTAACAAATAGTGCGTTGCCCTTATCTGTATTCCAGTAATGGTTAGTACCATACTGTACAGCTAGAGCCATCATCATCCCGGTAAAGCTTTTACCCTTACCCGGTTTACCGAACATGATAGTGCCACCACCAGTTAGGACATGTGGCTTTAATGTATACAGCACAGAGCCTACATCGGTAGTACCCTGTATATCAGTCGGTGCTGATACACGCATCTTAGTTGACCATATCTTTTTACAGAAATTATCAAATAGCTGTATCAATTTTATCTTAGGTAGTACATGCTCTGCTTCTTCAAGGCTACCACCAAATGTTTTATGAGCCTTGTTAATTAACCTACCCCTATCTGGGTCCCTCTTAACATTACACACAGTATAGGTATCAAACCCATCGAACTCTATACTTATTTCAGCATGTACCCCTGTATCTTCCTTGCGTATATCAGTAGCACTAAAGACTACTGGTATATTCTCAGGTGTTTCTACCTCTTGGAATACTTCTTGATCTCCATCCTCATTAATCCTTACGTCTATTAACATCTCGTCTCCTACCAATATACTCAGGGGTATAACTAACCTTAGCTGGGGTTGGTCTTGAGTTTAAACTCCAACTATCTCTCAGTTCTTCCATGAATCCAATCATATCTCTAGTGTTAACAAAGATTTGATTGGACTCTTCCAATGTCTTTTCAAGCATGAGTAATGTCTTCTTGTGTTCCTCATGCTCAAACTTATATGCGTCTTTCCATTCGCAACCATCACACTTCATAACTTTTCTACCTGAAACTTAGACTTCTTATTCATATCGTATAGTTTCTTAGCAGACATAAAGCCTACGTTGCCTATCATCTCATCATTAATATGGTGTATCTTTACTGTCTCTTTCTCTACATCCATATGTATAACTGCACCACCTACATTTAGAGAGGTTATGCGGTCACCAGTAGGTAACTCGTCAGGGAATGGTTCCCATAGGTGTAGCCCATCACCAAGCATATTAACTACCGCAGATAGATAAGCACCTACCTGCATACCATCCTTCTTATATATATTCTTACCTGTCTTTAAGTCACAGATATATACTGTGTCCTTGTTGTTACTAAGCAGCATGTCTATAGTTCCTGCTACCTGTAGGTTCTTGTCATATACAGGCAACTCTGTAGCTACTACCTTGTAGCCTAGCTTACCTATCCAAGTAAATATCTCACCTAAACAATTAAGGGCTTTGTCTATAGCTATAGTCTCAAACCCTTCTTTGTGTAGGTGTTCAACAATTTCTTGTGTCAAAATAGCTTCTTTACTAAAGTACATCTCCATAGCTTTATGTAAGGCTGTGCCTCTATCGCCTGCCTTCTTAAGTTCTACCATAGGTGCTTTCTTAGCCACCTCTAAATTTTTCTCAGTTATATATGGTTCTTCTTCCTCATGCATAACCCATTGCATAGAATCTAGTGCCTGTTTAACAGACCATCTAGATATAGGGTCTACCGCACTACCGTCTGACTGCCTCAGTATGGTAGTTACTGACGGTAGTTCTGCTGTATATATAGCTGGATTCTCTGGACCAACAGGGTCAACTGTTACCTTATAAGCATGACCTCTCCCTTTAGGTACTTGCTTTACTTCTATGTTTACTCCATCTTCTGATTGATACTTCAAATTACTATCTCCTGTATTAAGAATGCCCTCGCACCCTTACCTTGACCTGTATGTACTCTCACTACTCCACCTCTCCTCTTTTTAGATTCTTTAGATGCTAACTCTAGTTGTTTAAAAGCGTTATCCATCCATCTAGGTACAGACGCTTGTGTACTTTTAATCTCATAGACTGTATCGTCTGTCTCTACATCGGTATGGGGACGAGACTTATCTAAGTTACGCCACCCACCCAATGCATCACCTACTCTATTCTCGTAGTGCTTACCTCTAGCACGATTGTTTCTGTTACGCCTAACCACCACTTGATACATGCTCCACACAAAACCAATGCCCATTAACAATTTCGTCTGCCTTATCAGCACAAACTTCACACCACTCAGTATCTAAGTCAGCGTTTTCTAACCTAGCTAACCACCATAGGATGCCCTGTCCTTCAGAGTTTTGTACCACATCACTACCAACTTCCTCACCATGCTTGCTTATAATTTCTTTTAGCCAAGCATCTTTGTGGTCTTGAGATGGCTTGTCCATACTGTTATTACACCAACCGTTCTTATATTTATCCTGTTGGTGTGAGTAGTACTCACCATACTGACCCTCTCTTAGTGCTGAACTAACACCATGTATAGGACACATAAGGCTGTCAGATTTAGCTACAGTTTGAGGTGGCTTCTCTTGTTCTAAGACTGGCTCTTCTGCCTCTTGTTCCTGAACAATTTCTTTTACCGTAGCAGTTATAACTTTGGGTGGCTTTACTGTAGGTGTATCTTCTACTGCATTAACTAGGTCTACCTGTGGTATAGCCTGTTGCATTTCAGATGAGTCGTATAGTCCACCTAGCTTCTCAGGATATGCTTCCCTAAGTGAGTGTACTAATGCCACCTTACGTATCATAGTGTGTGGCATCTTCTTCCAAGTGGATTGATTACTAGAGTATTCCTCTAAAGTAACCTTAGCCCCAAATGGCATGGTCGCATCTTT
>Ga0098061_1001259_pt1 | contig 12294 bp, 15 predicted proteins | sample 22_taG_FD_92579 | JGI IMG/M metagenome (GOLD analysis project Ga0098061, IMG submission 92579) | Marine viral communities from the Subarctic Pacific Ocean - 22_ETSP_OMZ_AT15343 metaG | ecosystem: Environmental > Aquatic > Marine > Oceanic | place: Subarctic Pacific Ocean | collected 2015-01-20 | reverse complement strand
TCAGCATAGCATACCAGCGCTCTTCCAGCATACCAGCGCTCTTCCAGCATAATAGCATTCTCCCAGCATAATAGCGTTCTCCCAGCACGCTCTTTCTCTCGCAGCATTTCTCTTGCTCGCAGCATTCTCTCCCTGCCGCAGCAGACCCATTCACCCCGCAAACCCCGCAATTTTGCTGTCTTCAAAAATAGAGAGCAGTTTTTTTAGTCTTGCTCAGGACTGTTTGGTTTTGCCGCGTTAGGCAGTTTTTGCTCGGAGAACGCCAACCGAGCAGTTCATTGTCAGCTAGCGTTTTGTTGCTGTAATAGCAATGTCACCCATATGCTTATCTAAGATTCTCAATAGCTTGAACCTTGACAGCAAATTTTGACATTCGGAGCAGTCACAGCCAATCATAGCTGATACACATATTGCTTCATCCTCTCCGGAGCGCTTCCATAAGTAAGCACCACAGCGGTTTGAATAAATTATGCCTTTATCAGTATTACGGCTAATTCCTTCGCCTCTCATATTTTATCACCTCTTTATTTGAGTTTTGCTTTTGTTTTTCCTGTCCCTTAAAACGGTTATTATTACCCGTCAGAATAGTAAAAATACCCTGCTCGAAGGGTCCAGTGCGTCAAGATTAAACCTAACTACTGGCAAATTAAACTTCAATCAGTTCTATCAGGAATGAAGAGTAAAACCCCTTGCGTGTATGGGTGACCTTTGTGCCCGAAGGGGTGGAGGGTCACGACCATACAGAGACTTTTTTGCGTTTGATTTTCCACCTAACGCCAAAACCGACTAACCGAAGGATGCAATCAATTCTGCCTTTTCTTCACTCGAAAGTGTTTCAAAAGCTGCCTTGATTCGTTCCTTGCGTGTCTTAGGTCCTAAAACCGCCTTGGTTTTTCCACTCCAAAGAGTGAAAAATTCACGACAGATTTTAGACTCGTCGGATTTACTCTTAGACAGAGATAGTTGGGCAAGTTCCGCAAGGGTTTTTCCCGAACCAACTCTTAGTCCGCGAGGTCTATCCGCATCGTCATAACCTAAGGCAACTACGATTGCAGGGTATTCGTCCGTGGTCACACGGATATAGGCGTATGATTTGGTTTCCGAAGACATCAAATCAACTACGTAGGGTCACCACCCTAAGTGGGACCGAACTAATTAGACAGAATATGAGAAGTATATAAAGGTTGGCTGGGTTTTATTTCTCGCATTATGTGTCCGTTTATCGTCGACAAACCACTATAAAATCTTCTCACCCACCCTCTAAAATAAAATATGCAGAATCGCCATTTCTCCATCCACCCCTTTAAACAAATCGGGTAATATTTTGAAAGTACTATTACGTATTTCGGGGGGACCCAGTAGAGCCATCACAAGTACAGTTCTGGTGTCCGTATTTACAGTTACATATCCGCAACAGTTTCCAGTATTCGGGTTTAGTCATAAAAAAAATCGGGGACATTATTTTGAATCCAGTCCCCAATGGATTATAGAGATAAACTCTACCTCTTGTCGTTAAGTGCAGTTTTAATTTTGCCTTTAACTAAGGATTTTAGTTCATCGTCCTTTTCATCCCAAGTGGTTAGGATAACATTTCTAAGAAGGTCATCTTTTACTTGAGCCTGAAGTGTTTCATCCAGTTTTTCATAGGCTTTTTGTTGTGCTTTTGTTAGATTTTCTTCCAACAGTGCTTCAATTTGAGCATCGTATCTTTTCAAATACTTGTTCAAGATTGGTAGTATCGCAACTTTTATAGTAGGATTCGTGTAACACACAAAAGCTACTAAAGCTCCGACACAAACCAATAGTGCGAGCACCATAGGTTCTTCTAACAAACCACTTTCTTCTACTACGTTTAACAAATCAGCAGTTGTATTACCGTCATTTGCGGTATTATTGTCAGCTGTGTTATTAGTAGCAGTCTGATTACTTGTTTCGTTAGTCATTTTTTTTTCCTCGAGGTGGACTTACTAGGTCCGTATTATTACTTCTTTTTCTTGCTATATATACCTTTTGGTTCACAGGGCTTTTTGTAGAAGGCACACCACTTGCAAAGAGTCTGGGGTACCATTTCATACTGCTCAACGTCGTCCCCCCTTTTCTTTATTTCGTTATGTATGCCTTTGATAAGTTCCCGCGCTTCTTCGATTACACCGTCGTTAATTGCGACAAAATAGCAGTCGTCATACCGCAACCAATCAATACCCGCGAATTTTGGGGTTACACCGGTTTCTTCTTTGTATAATAGAGCATATATTATTAATTGCCTATAATAGTCATCAGGTAACCAGCTACCGTATCTTTTACTGGTTTTATAATCTACAATAGATATATTATCTTCGAAGTCTTTTACTACGACATCTACAATACCGCGTATCTTTAACTCTTTATTATTAAGTCGGACCTCACGAAAGTGCGGTTTGAGTTGTTTTAACGCCATATCCTTTGACCTAGCGACCTTCCAATCCATTAACTCGTGTAACTTCTTTTCTACCCGATGGCAAAAGTTTACCAACAAGTCTATAGTTTCTCGTTCCATTACTTCTGCGTCAATATTTGGGTCCTTGAACAAGTAAGGCATTTTTTCTTTCTTTATAGCCCAAAGTTTGCGAAATTCAAGGAGTGCCCATTCTTGGGGTTCCCCGTTTCGCCATCTACTAGGGTACTTGAAATCTTGTTCAAAAATCCTTTCCAATATATCGTGTACTATAGTACCTCGGAAAAGATGTAGCGTTAACTTATCTGGAAGTTTCGCAATATACCGATAATAAAAATTTCGGGGGCACTGAAGGAAGGTGTTGATTTTCGAGGGGGAGAGTGGTAAATCACTCGGTTCCCACGAATCAACCTCTACTTCAGAGTATTCGTTACCGACTGTTACGGTAAAAGATGCGCCATTTGGCGTGATTTCATTTTCTGTCATAAATTTTAATAGACATTGGAGCTATATAAAAGTAACTAAGTATTATACAGTAGCATATGTTTATAGCATTTAGGCTTAATAGAGCTATATTACTATTCTAACAAAGATTTTATATATATTCGCGAGCAAGTAAATAGTATGTCTCGAGAAGACTACGGAGCAATTAGTGTGATTTCAGATGACGAAAAGGCTGCTTTAGGCCTTATTGGGCCCAAGAAACCTGAAGAGGATGAAGAAAAATTATTTGAAACTATTGGTAAGGCTGCTGATAAAATTGGAGAAACTCAAGTAGGTAAAAAAATTGGGACTATTATAACCGTCGTATTACTAGCGATTTTGAGTGGAGGGGCCAATATATCTATTATTCACGATTATTTTAATGGTGATGAAGACATTGGTCCCGTCGGGGGTTGTTTACAAACCGACGCTACTAACTATAATCCACAAGCTACCTTTGATGATGGAAGTTGTAACTTTTTAGTTATTATATATGGATGTACTAATCCTGAAGCTGAAAATTATGATAACCAAGCTACGCACGATGATGGACGTTGTGTAGTTTTAAACGATGGTAATGGTAGTGCAAATGAAACATCCGTTTATGGTTGTATGGATATAGATGCTAATAATTATGATGATAAAGCCACTAAAGACGATGGTTCGTGTAATTATGAAGATGAGTATGAAGAACCTGAATGTAATTCTACATCAGTACTTTTTTACCCCGGTTGGTATGACCAAGAAACAGAAAATATGTCTGTTTACTGGGTAAACGAAACAGCTGGAGGTATATCCGTATTAACAGATATAGATGCTGAGTGTAGCGATTATAATGCGTCTGTGTTAGTTTATATAGATGTATGGCACGAAGAGTCTGGTGATTATAATTGGACAGATATATATTTAACAGTCAATGGTGATAATTGGGACAACCACTGGTTTAATTTTACTTTTGAAGAACTTAACGAAACAGAAGGTATATGGTCTATGTGGGTAGCATTACTCGTATGGAACGAGATAGATGAACAATATATATTCCAACAACAGTTTGAAATTTCAGAGATAAGAGTGGAGGCAGAGGTATGAACGCAGTTGATGTGCTGCATTTATCCAATAAGTTAGATATGATACTATCCGAAGTAGATGACGTTAAACAAATGCTAATTACACAACAAATGGAAAAATATAGAGAAGCAAAGGGTGAGGAGGAATGATTGAATGGGCGACAACAATGTTAGAAATATTAGCAATTGTTTCTGCTTTAGCGGGTATGATTTTTATACTGATGATGATATATGCAGTTGTAAAAAAAGTAGCACCGAAACAAAGGAACAAATCGAACAAAAAAGAAGAAGTAAGGAGGACTGACACAATGAGTAAAGAAGCAAAAGAAGGAGTAACATTCAACGACATATTTATGTTTATGATAGCCGTGCCTTTAGTTTTACTTTGGGTTGGGTTTGCAGGGTTCGTTATACATAGCGGACTTGGTAACGCAGCCGTTCTTGAGAACATCGAGGCATACACAACTTTGATAGCAATCCTAGGAGGGCCAGCCCTTTTAATTATCAAAGATGCGCTTGATGTTTGGAAACAAGAACAAGCAGAGAAAACAGCATTCTATAAAATTAAAGCTCAATCGGTTATCGATTATAACAATACTGTATTGAAACAAGCTCAAGAAATAGAATCTAAAGCACAAGACCAAGAACATAAGATGGAAAGTAAAAAGTGACCGAAACATTTATATGTTATGATGTAGTGTTTAAAGTAGGTGAATAAAATGGTCAAATGTGAATATTCAAGTTGTGGGGCAGAAGTCCCTGAAGATAGTTTTACTAGAGGAAGGCACTGGCCTTGTTGTGGTAAAGAACTCGTTTCGTACAAACCTGTGGTAGTAGAGAAACCTGTTCCAGTAGCAGAGAAGAAGGTTGAAGAAAAACCTAAAGAAAAAGCACCAGCTAAAAAGAAAGCTGCATCAAAAAAGAAGGATAAAAAATGAACGATAACGAATTATTAGAATTAAAAGAACAAGTAGCAGGATTACACGAAGTATTAGAAGCGTTACTTACTAAAGAATGTTGTAAAAAAGAATAAGACAATTATTCAGTGAAGTGTTAAATGGAAGATAAGGTCGAAGAATACGAGACTCGTTTAAGAGAACGAGTAGGCGAAGGAGAATATGAACGTCATAAAGAACTTGTTAGGCTTTTGGCACGAAATCTTGCTATTGAAGACGTGCTTTGGGAAGAAATTCTTGTATCTATTCGGGATATTAACATTAGAACAGAGTTATTGCGACAAAGGAACTCTATTATTAGGGATATTCACACTGAGTTCCGTGCTCTTAATATTGAAATACCTACTCTGGTAGAACAAAAGACTGAAAACTTTATGAACTTTTTAGGAGATTTAAAAGATGACACAAGTGAAAAACCAGAAGGAAATGAAAGCAGCCCTGATGGGTCAGAATAAGTTTGACTCTTTAAATCTAGAACGTTTTTTCGAGGAAATGCGTAAAGATGAAAAGAAAATGGAGAAACTTGTTCGTGCTTTCTGTGAAACTTACCTTTTAGATGGTAAACAGAGGCCTTTACGAGTTAGACCTCTACAAATGAAAATCATTGTTACTTCTTTAACTTATCCTAAGGGTGACGATAAGAATCAACGAAAACTCGCTATTCTTGCACCTAGAGGTAGTGGTAAATCTTGGGCTTTGTCTGTATCTGTAATAATTTATATGTTCTTTAAGAGATTTAGAGACCTTGTGTTTGTTTTAGCACCTACAGAAGACCAAGCTGCCTTGATTTTCAATTACGTATATCGCCATTTTAAAGATAATACATTTTTAGATTCATTAGTAGAAAATTATAAATTACACAATAAACCTCATATCAAAATGAAGGGCGGTACGATTTTGCGTCGGGCGCCGGTAGCGCCCTCCAATCAGGGTCAATCTATTCGCGGACAGCACCCAACATTTTTAATAGTTGACGAGTCACCTTTAATATCAGATGAGTTGTTCATCGACAATGTAGAGCCAGCGATAGTCGCAAACAAAGCACCTTTTGTCAATCTTGGGACTCCTAAAAGTAAGGAGAACCATATGCATAGATATCTATATGATGAAAGTTACGAAGATACATTTACACGTTTGCATTTCACTTGGAAAGACGCGATAGTCAAAGGAGAAGCGTATAGCCCTCCCTATGACGAACAAGAGATGTTGAATAAAATGTTAGAATGGGGAGAAGACTCCCTTCATTGGAAAACAGAATACGAGTGCGAATTTGTGGAAAGTATATCAAATGTATTTATACCTAAAACTATACGAGCGTGCTTTGATGACTACGAACTACTTACCCCTGAAAGAATTGACGAAGGTGGAGAAACAGGTAATAACAATACTGTGGCTGTTGACATTGGGAAATCTGTTAATTCTACTGTTATTAGTGTATGGCGGACTGAAAAAGGACCTGATAACAATATTTCACGATTATTATATTTGGAAGAAATCGGCCCTAAGTCAGGCGGACACGATATCCCTTATCAGCGAGAGCGTATTATGGCTGTCGCTAATACTTTTAATGCGGCTCGCGTTATTATCGACGCTACAGGTATTGGGGGTGCTTTCGAACAAGAAATAAGAATGGCGTGTATTCCATTAAGTATGCACTTCATTCCTTTCATATTTACTGGAGGCAGTAAAGGAAGTAAAACTTATGCTTATCGTGATTTTGTATCGTTTATGCAGCAAGGCTTTGTCAAAGTACCGGATGTGGAAAGACAAGAAGGAATAGCTAAAAAGTTAATGTGGAAATGGTATAGAGAACATATTGACTTAGAATACGTAATGGATATATCACAAAAAACTGAAAAGATATCCGCCCCATCTAACAAACACGATGATTATTGTGATAGTAGTGTTTTGGGCATTCACGCATCACTTTCTATGCTTCCAGCTAGTTCAGCATTATCAACTGTATCTGTTAAAAAACGAGGGAATAGAAACAGTGCATCAAGATACGGACAGAGTAGTTTAACAACCACCGGAAGGCGTAGAATGGGTGTAAATAAACGGTTTATACGCAATTTATAAGCAAAACTATTTATATCAGCCAAATAGATATATAAAGTGATAGCAATGGGTTTAGCCGACAGAATACGTCGCGTTTTTGCTACGACTGGTTCGAATCCTAATACTCCTGTGGATGAACCGCGTAGTTACGGCGCTGGTGTAATTAGAAGATTAAAACTTACCAATAATTATGGTAGTAGAAACTATGAACAACATATAGGTGATAACAGAACTTATATGAATGTGTATCTTTCGGACCCTATTGTACGTTCTTTAATTGACCTTCCTTGTTTATATGCAGTCAAGGATGGTTTTGACATTGTTACAGATGACACAGATTTGAGAGAAGAAATATCTAAGATGTTTATTGATATTAATATTGATACTACTATCTATGGTTGGCTACGTAATGCTCGAATCTTCGGTTCAGGTTATTTAGAATGGACTGGAGACAACCTAGTACTTCGTTCTTCTCAAAATATGTTCGTTAAAAGAAACGAACACGGACAATTAATGTATTATTACCAGAGTGTTGGTGATGATAAAGAAGATATTCGTTTTGACCCTGAAGAAATTATAGAATTACAAAACAATCCATTTGATGATTACGCGTATGGACTTTCAGATATACATACTATTTTATACTTAGTAGACCTAAAGGATTATGCAGAGCGTGACATTGGTGCCGCTCTAAATAAATATGCGGTCTCTCGTTTCGACATTTCCTGTGGGCTCCCTGATATGCCCTATGGCCCTGATAAGATTAACGAAATTGTTGATGCTTTTAATGCCTTAGAACCCGGTGAAGATATAATTCACGGTAATGATATAGAAATAAAAGAAATAGAAGGTGCAGATAGAGCATTTGAATATGGTAAGTATACTGATGATATACTTGATAAGATACATATAGCTTTAAAGGTACCAAGAACAATGTGGACTGCTCCAGAGCAAGCCCGCCCAATTTTTGAACCTTATGTTAAATATTTACAAAGAGCAGTTGAATCTGCTATTAATTCACAGTTAATGCCTCAGTTTGGCGATGATGTCAAATTTGCTTTCCGTCATATGAATGTTAACGATGCATTCACAAAGGCGAAAACAGATATGATTTATATGTCTGAGGGTGTCTTGGCACCCGGTGAAGTAAGAGCTGAAAGAGGTTTAGACGCTGATGGAATAGTAGAATTACAGTCTACAGAAGGTGAAGTAAACATATCTGGTGGAAAAGACCAAGACAAAATGGAAGAGTCTAGTAGAACAGAACAAAGACTATCCGGTAACCAGAAAGGTAAACGCACTGAAAAGACTGTGGAGGTAAAATCGTGAGTGCTTTAGAAAAATGTATATTAGAGTTAGGTCCCCGACTTAAGAAAAAAGGGGTAGGAGATGCTGAGTCTATGGCTCAGAATATGTGCTCAATGTGGGCATCAGAGAATGGTCAGGAAAAAGAATTCGGTAATTCCGTTGCGGAAGAAACCCAAAAAACATTTGCTATGAATTTCGAGTTCAATAAAGAAGCTTTAACCGTATCCAAAAAGGAGAAAGAGGATATGTGGGAGTTTCCAATCCGTGCCTTAACTTCAGGTCGTCACGATTACGAAGTTGAAGGCGATGACGAGACTGTCTTTATAGAACCTAATATACTAAAACAGAGTTTAGAGCTATTTAACGAATTACCGATATATTACACTCATCAAAGGACTCCCGAGGATTTACTCGGGAAAGCTATCAATCCTAAGATTGAAGAGATGGAAGATGGAAAGATTGCAATCTCTATGTTGGCCCAAATTTTTGAGCCTACTGCGAGAATGAAAGAAGTGATACAGAAAGTGGAAGACGGGGATATTACTAATGTTAGTGTTGATTGGTTTTCAAAAGACGTTAATGTTATGGGCGATTCGTACGCTACAAATATCCGACCAGTTGAGGTCTCGTTTATAGACAATGAGATAGCAACAGCCGTCTGTGGGGAATGTACGATTGACACGGAATGTGGCACACATACATCTGAGAAAGAATTTGCAACCAAAGGTGACTGCGGTTGTGGAGGACATTCAGAAGAGGAGTGCCAATGCACCCACGACGGTGAAGACAAAGAGGTCGATACTATGAGTGAGAAAGTTGTAAAAACAGAATCCGAAAGGATAACAGAGAGAGAGTTTGCTTCAGTAAAAAAGCAACTAGAAGAACTTACATCTAACCACTCCGAATTGGAGCAGAAGTATAGCGATGCTTTGAATTCTATCGAAGAGTTTAAGACCGCAGAAGACACCCGCAAGGCAGAGGAGACTAAAAAGCTAAAAACAGCTTTAGTCAAGAATGTCGTTAATAAGGAAGTCTTATTCGGAAAACTCAACGATGAATCAAAGGACGCCCGTACTGAAGAACTATTTGGATGGGAAGATAATAAACTAACTGGTTTCTTTGAAGCATTAGAATCAATGCCGGAACCTGCCGAGTCTGAAAAGACATTTGGTAAGGGAATTGCAAAAGATTCAGAAGAAAAGGCCGTAGAGGCCGAACCAGAGGTAAATAGACTTTTTGCTATGAAAGATGGCAAAGTCGTATACACTGGATAAAAAAAAGGTGATTAAATATGGCAACAGAAATAATTATAAATGATGGTGGTGCACCAGCCCGCATTATGCCTTTTTCAGCAGGTGGTACTGTAGCAGCCGGAGACTGTCTTCAACAGACAGCATACGGCGTTATCGCTAACGGTGTCAGCGGCTCAGCTGCTTTAGGAGTAGCTTTAACCGCAACAACCTCTGGAAATTTGTGTAATGTTGTAACGGGACGTGGAGTACAACTGAAAGCTAACTGCACTGGGACTATTGCTCTCGGTGGAGATTTGATGTGTGATGGAGCAGGTAAGCTGAAGGCAGATGCCGGAGCAGCAGGAGACCAAACCGTCGCTATAGCCCTAGAAGCGGGTAGTGGAGCAAGTACTATTAAGGTACTGTTCTTTTAAAGAGGTGAATAAATATGGTAACAGCACAAACTGGATTATTAACATCCAACAATGAGGGTTCATATGCAGCAACTGGTGGTACAGGAGAGAGAGTACTTATCGATTACAAAGATTCTTTGGTCGATTATAAAGTAACTGACCTTCCAGCACTATCATTGTTCACTGAACAAATGACTACCGATACAGGTGGTAACGTAGATATTTCCTTCAACCTTCCGTCAATGACGATGGAAGAGATTGATGAGGGAAGCACCCCTCAATACCAACATACTAAACTACGCTCCGAGAGAGTGTCAGTTAAGGAATGGGGTATTGCAGTCGGTGTAACCCGTAGGATGATTGAGGATTCCCGATTTAATGAAATTGAATTGGCCCTTAACGAAGCACGTAGAGCAGTCGAGAGACATATGACGAAACACGTTGTGTATGCGTTATTTGGTCTTGCAGATACTACACTCGGAACTGGAATTAGCGGTGGCGCAGCAGCCATTACTAAAGACACAGAAGAATTTGGTACTGGAACTGTAAGCGACTTTGCAGCAAACATATACGGTGGATTCATCGGAAGCGGTGGTACAGTCGGAACTGGTCGTTTATACGATTATGGTCTAACTGCAGCATCTGACTTACAAAGAAGTCACTATGTGGCAGCCGCATCTACGTCAGCAGGTATGTTGAATATGTCTGATTTAACCAACGCAATCGAAATGATTGGTCAACACGGTTATACCGCAGACACAGTTGTGATTTCACCAAAGCACTACAAATCATTATTGGATATTGCAGACTTTACTTCGGTATATGTCGCAAGCACTCCACGTGATTCTGGTGGTGAATTGGGTCCTTTAGAAAACACAGCCAAAAACGGACTTGTTGGTTCATTGTACGGATTGAACATCTATACAAATGCATACGTACCTTCTTCAAGGTTCGGAGTATTTGATATGTCAGTCAAACCAATGACTTACTTAGAAAGACGTGCACTAACTGTTGAAGAAGCAAATCCCGGATTCGGAATTGTCGGTTCATATATGTCTATGAGATACGGTCTCAAGATTATCCGACCTGAATCAGGTGTTATCTGCGTCAACGCTTAGATAGAATAAAATCAGCTCTTCGGAGTACGGTAAACAGTTGGAGGTCTGTATAAAAACCTCCACAATTTTTTTATACTTACGTAACGTAGTATTATTATAGATGCCACTTTCCAAAAGAATTTTACCACACGGTAGAAAAACTCTAAATGCCCAATCTCCTAATTATTATACTACTACTGGTACATTATCTGATAATATACTTACAGGAACAGTAGCAGGTGCTAATAATTGGACAGCTGACCTCTCAGCATTAGCTGGCGGGGGTGGTGGCACACCCGGTGGCTCAACTACACAACTACAATACAATAACACTGGTACTTTTGCAGGTACTAGCGCAATGACTTATGATTCTTCATCTGAACAATTAGTTTTAGCTACTAGTACAGTTGGCGGTGCTTCTTTAAGATTACAAAATACAGAGGCAACTTCTACAGTAAGCGGCCTTGAGGTATATAATGATAGTACTCAGCAAGTACTTCAAGTAGGTTATAATAATAATACGGATGAAAATTATATATGGGGAACTTTTGGTGTTCCTCTTAAATTTGCAACAAGTGGCACTGAGAGAATGCGTATCGCTGCTGATGGTAAAGTAGGCATAGGTGCAGCTCCAACATCTAATCTACTTTACGTAAATGGTAATATAAGAACAGAAGATTACCTACATATTGATAAAGATGCAAGTCCCGGTCTATTAGTAGGAGAAGGCGGAGATGCAGATATTTATTACGACGGCACTGATATGAAGATAAACTCTCAAAGAGTTGGTTCAGGAGATTTACATATTAACGCTACTGGTGGTAATGTAGGTATTGGCACTTCTACACCTACTGCTAATTTACAAGTTGCTCAAGTCACAGGAGGAATAGGTACTGTATCGGTTACAACAAACACTACCTGTACAGGAGTTGGTACACAATTCCTTAATACATTTAAGGTAGGCGACAGTATAATTCTTACGACAAACGCTGAAACACGAGCTATATCTGCTATTGCTTCTAATACGAGTATGACAATAGCGTCCGCAACTAATGTTGCTGGTGATACATATACTTTAGCTGGAGGAGATAGATTCTCCGTTTTAGGAAATGGTAACGTAGGCATAGGCATAGATTCACCGGGTCACAAACTAGACGTTAACGGAAACGTTAGGGTGGCAAGTGGTAGTAATTTATATTTAGGCGATGATGTATTTGTGGATAATAATGAAGATACATTCAGACTT
>Ga0098061_1001258_pt1 | contig 12297 bp, 4 predicted proteins | sample 22_taG_FD_92579 | JGI IMG/M metagenome (GOLD analysis project Ga0098061, IMG submission 92579) | Marine viral communities from the Subarctic Pacific Ocean - 22_ETSP_OMZ_AT15343 metaG | ecosystem: Environmental > Aquatic > Marine > Oceanic | place: Subarctic Pacific Ocean | collected 2015-01-20 | reverse complement strand
GCGGATGAAGTTGATAAGTTTACTGCGGATTTTCAAGGAACTGGTTTTCATGTCATAGAGATAACTCCAACTGGAAAAGAAGTTATGCCCAAAGATGCAGATGGTAATCCCATCAAACTTGCAATGGGGGCAGCCGGAATTGCAGCATCGTATACTGCAGCTGCAGCCGCAGGATTGACAGAAGAGTTTATTGCGTGGTCTACAGAATTTCTTGGGGAAAAAGATCCTGCAAACTTGAAGAAAACAACATATCTAGTTTCTCAAGGAAAATCGCTTCCGCCTGCAAAAAGAACAGAAAATGCAAATGATGATTCTGTTTCTGAAAAAGATCCCATTTTTGGAATGCATAAAATGAACCCAAGTCAGATAATTGCACAGATAATATCTGCAATGGATGATGAATTAGATGATCGTAGACCACAATTTTCTTCAAGTGCCGATGTTGGAGCAATTGTTATAATTGTTGGATTTTCTGATATGACAACCAATCTTCCTAGTTTGAAGGGTGCAATTGAAGCGTTAGTTCAGTTCTTTGGTGGAGACAATGGTTTACTTACAAAAGGAATGCAACAACTTGGAACTTTAGTTGAAGCTGCAGCAGGACAATTAGAAGATCCATCAAAACATAATGTTGTATTTAATGTAAAAGATATAACTGGTGTAAGGGGAACGATAACAGATAAAGAATCTTTAAAACCAATGGGAGTAGAGTATAATTTTAATAAAATGTTTGAAGAAGGAGATTTCGTAGTTGGCCCACGTGCAAAATTTGGTGCAAGAGCAATGGGGTATGTTTCTAAGGTTGAAAATGTTGCTGCAATGGAAGATGATCCAGAAACAGCACTTGATGAATCTGAAGTATATCAAACTGCACAAATTACAATTACTGGTGCATCTGAATTGGATCATATTGCATTTACTAATATAGGAGCAGGAGCATCTCTTCAAAAGGTTCATTATTTTCAAAATAAAAATACATATATTGATCAAAATTCTGGTGAATTTATAGAGGGGTCGCCTTACAATGATTACAAATATTATGAAGATTTAAGTATGGCGCCACTGGCACCACCTGCTGCAAAATCCGAAGCAGATGAAGGGGATACAAAAGTTGTAAGAGAGGAAGGAAAAGCATTACTTACTATAAAAAGTAAAAGTACTGTTTTAGAAACTCATAATGTTGGTGGAATTGATTATAGGGTAAAAACTTCTGTTATTGGAACAATATTTGAACCAAAGAAAAAGGATGCGCCACCACCAAATTTCAAAGCTGCAAAACTGACAGATCTTATTGGGGATTTTAAAACATTTTTTGCAGCAATTAATACATTCTCTGATACATTAAGGGGGATGGCAGGAGATTCGTCATCTGCACTTGATGGAGTAATTGATTTTCTTGATGGTAAAATTGCAGAATTGGATAAAATCAACGAAGCACTTCAAAAAGTTCTTTCTTTATTTTCTGTTGGACTTCCACAAGCAGGAGTTTACGTTTTACAGATTCCAGATGGAACAACTGGTGGTAATGATGCAGTTAAGGAAGCATTATCATCTGCTACTGGAAAACCACCCGATAGTCTTGATTTTTGTGTTGGAATGATGATGATGGGTGGAAGTGCAAGTATAAAACCATTAATGACCTTATTGGCCGCGGGTAAATAAATAAAGGTACTATGTCTATCGCATCACGAACATATAAAGATTTTGCATACAGTTTTTTCGCAAATCCCATGAGTGGGGATGTTGGAAAGAAAACAGGAGCATCTGCTGTTAAGTCGGCTATTGTTTCGATTTTGAAGACAAATCACAATGAACGAATGTTTCAACCAGAGTTTGGATCAAATATTCGAGCATTATTGTTTGAACAAATGAACCCAATTACGGAACAACGAATAAAAACTGAAGTTGAAAATGCGGTTAAAAATCATGAACCCAGAGCTGAAGTCTTGGGTATAACAGTAGATAGACAAGAAGAACAAAACAGATATTTAGTTAGTATTCTTTTTAGTATTGCTTCAGAAGCAGAACCACAAAAATTAGAAACTTATTTCGACAGAGTATAAGAGAACAAAATGGCAGAAATTTCTAAACTCAACATTTCAGAACTTGATTTTGATACTATCAAAGCCAATCTGAAAGATTACTTTAATTCTCAAACCGAATTTACAGATCATAATTTTGGAGGATCTGCAATTTCGGTTCTTTTAGATATACTTGCATATAATACACATTATAACGCATATTATCTTAATATGCTTGCGAGTGAGTCCTTTTTGGATTCTGCTCAATTGAGAGATTCGGTTGTCTCCAAAGCATCTATGTTAGGATATACTCCAAGTTCTACAACTGGAGCAAAAGCAAATGTAAGTATAACAATTGTGCCAGGAACTTCTCCTGCATCTATTACGATGGATAAGGATACCCAATTTATTTCTACTGTAAATGGAACAACTTATACTTTTTGTACATCTAATTCACATACAATTATTCCAAGTGATGGAGTGTATACTGCATCTGGCGTAGAATTGACACAGGGCATTCCTTTAACATTTAAATATTCTGTAGATACTGCAAATACAGACCAAAAGTTTTTGCTTCCAAATGCAAATACTGATATGGATACATTGGTTGTTACGCTTCAAGAATCAGCAGTCGATACAAATACTTCTGTATATGCTAAAGCGACTGACATAACAACTGTTAATTCTTCATCAAATGTATATTTCATAAGTGAATATACTGATGGACAATTTAGAGTCGAATTTGGAGATGGAGTTTTGGGGAGAAAGCCAATTACAGGAAATATTGTATTACTCAAAAGTTTGGTGACAGAAGGTTCAGATACAAATGGTGCAAATTCTTTTACTGCATCTGGATCGATTGGGGGATTTGCAGATATTTCGGTTGCAACTTCAAATGCAGCATTGGGTGGATCTGACAAAGAAACCATCGAAAGTATCAAGTTTAATGCACCAAAAACATTTGAAACGCAAAATCGTGCAGTAACTACTGATGATTATAAGAAAATTGTAGAAGCAGAAGTATCTGGATTAGATAGTGTTACAGTTTGGGGCGGACAAGACCATTCAACACCACAATTTGGAAAAGTTTTCATTTCAGCAAAACCAACAGGTGCAACTGCTCTATCAACTGGACAACAATCGCTTATCAAAGATGCAGTTGGAACATACAACATGGTTGCGATTACCCCCACTGTGGTTGATCCCGATATTATTGATTTGATTTTTTCTACAACTGTAAAATATGATTCTCGTTTAACAAGTCTATCTTCGGGCGCAATTGCAGAAAAAGTTATTGATACGATTCAATCTTATAAAACGAATTCTTTGCTTAAATTTGGTTCTATTTTTCGATATTCTACTCTTTCGACACAAATTGATAAAACAGATAGTTCAATCATAAATAATTTGACAACACTAACAGTAAAAAAAGGAATACTTCCTTCGATTACAACTGCTGATAGTTATACCATTTATTTTAACAATAAGATTTATAATGCATCTACAACATATGAAGGTGCAGTATCTTCTACTGCATTCTCTTATACAGGTGCAGATGGAACAGTATACACAACATGTTTTTTGGATGACTTGAATGGTGTAATGAGAATTTATTATCTTTCGGGTGGAGAAAAAGTTCTTGTAATTGCTGAAGCAGGAACGGTGGATTATGATACTGGAACAATTGTATTGACATCATTTTTGCCAAATTCGTATATTGGTTCTATTTTAGATTTTACTATTCAGCCCGCAGAAAATGATTTGATTCCTGTAAGAAATCAACTTTTTGAAATTGCAAATACTAATATTACTATAACCATGCAAGATGATTCTGGAACTGGAACAGTCTCGACTTCTACGAGTGCTACTGGAGCAACTTCATCTGTAACAATAGGAACCGCCACAGGTTCCACTACCACGTATTGATAAATGTCTGCTAAAGTAACTGCAAAAGCTATATCACAAGTTCAAAATCAGATTCCTCAGTTTATTACTGAAGAGTTTCCTCTTTATGAGAAATTCTTAAAACACTATTACGATTTTCTTGAAACTCTTTGTATATACTTTAATTCGATTGATGGATATACTTCTGAATTTACAGTAGGTGAAACTGTAACAGGAATAACAACAGGAGCAACTGCAACTGTTAAAGCTACTGGTGCATATACTGGATTTAATAAATTATTCCTTGAGCCCACGAATGATATAAATTTTATTCTAGATGAAAATATTGTAGGAAGTACGTCTGAGTCCAGAGTTTCTATCGAGAAACTTAATCGCAAACCACTCAATGCATCTAAGACATTTTCTGATTTAACCGATTCTGATAAGACCTCAGAAGGAATTCTTAAATCTTTCAAGAAAGAATTATATCCAAATATTAGGGATGATGCCAACGCAAATTTAAGATTCTTTTTAAAACATATTAAAAAATTCTATCGTGCAAAAGGAAGTGAAAAATCTTTTCGTACTATTTTCAGGGTTCTTTTTGGACAAGAAAACCTTGACTTTTATTATCCAAAGGAAGACTTATTTAAAATTTCCGATGGAAATTGGAATCAAGATGTTGTATTACAAATATCATATGATGCTGCTTATTTAAATTTTAATGGTCTAACAATTACTGGAGGAATCTCTACTGCAACAGCATTTGTATCCAATGTTACAACTCGAAAATTGGGAACTATTCCAATTATTGAATTGGTTTTGACACAAATTAATGGAACCTTTCAGGTTGGTGAAGAAATATCTGCTACTACTGGTGAGGGGGCTGATCTTCTTGCAACTCTTACTGGAATGTTATCAGATGTTACTATTACGAATGCCGGCAATGGATATGAAATAGGTGATGCTATTACTATAACAGATCCTACTTATGTTGGATTTGGTGCAACTGCTGAGGTTTCCGATACAACCAATGATCAAACTTCGACAATTAATATTACAAATGTAGGAAATGGATATCAAGTAGATGATATTATTGTATTTGATAATGCAGAAACAAATGTTGATGTAACAGCAGAAGCAAAAGTTGCAACACTTGCAAATACGTTTACACAAGATGTAATTACATCGCAAATATTTGAAGCTGTTACAACAAAATCGTTTAATATTTTAACTTCTTTTGGGGTGACTGTACTGGAAGGATATTTGGTTGGGAATGCGGCAATATATGCAAATGCAACGAAAAAAGGCGAAGTTGTTTTTCAAAAAACAAATTTTACTGTTAATGCTGCATTTTCATCAAATCCAGCATCTACGAATATTCTTACAAATAATTCTGCATTTGCATCTGCAACAAAAAAATTCACAGTATCGTATTATGATTCTACTCTAAAAACTGTAATAGGACAAACTACATTAGGCTCAGATTTAGAAAATACCGATAGAGTTTATCTATTTGATTCTGATGGAACTGCAATTGATATTTCTTCTACTGTACTAATAAATTCTTTATTATCAAATGAAATAAGAATATATGATGTTGCAAGCGAAACAGAATTTGTTCGATTGGAAGATTCAATTAGCGGTCTTATTACATTAGAAACCGGCACGCCTGGTCAGCCAGGAAATATAATAAACGAAGATGTTGCACCCGCTGAATTTGTTACTGGTGATGCAGTACATTTGTTTACTTCTGCTGAAGCAACAATTGCAGGAGCAACTTCAACACTAATAAGTGATACTTCTATTATTAATCCATCATCTGATATTAATTTCAATTCTACGAATTTTTATGCAGATAATATCCATTTTAACAAAACAATTGGGACATATGCTAGAGTAGATAATACGATTACAGCAACTGTTTCTACAGGACACAATCTTGCAGAACAGTTTACTATTAATAATGCATTTTCTACTGATCCAATAGCAACTGATATTCTTACTGATTCAGATGATACAACTTTAGGTGGACAAGTTGAATTGGAAACTGGAACTGGAGTAGGACTTCTTTTACAGGAAACAGGAACAGGAACAGGATATATTTTATCAGAAGATTCAGCGACTAAGGAATTTACCGTAACTCGTTACGAAAGTGCAACTAAAACAGTTTATGGATATTCGACTCTTGGAACATTTTCAAATGGAAATACAGTACATTTATATGACAGTACTGGAGCAACAGCAAGAGATGTAGATGGTGGAACAGCAATTAATTCTACATTGACTGTTGGCTCATTGACAATTGATATGACATCTGGACAATTATCTGGTGGGGGTGCAGATGATGGTGTCTCGCACACTATTGCAACAACCGCCAATTCTACTGTTTTTACGTTCCCTTCCTTATCTGGTACAGGTGCAGCTTCGGGTGCATTATCTTTATTACCAAATGCGAATAATACAATTAAAAATTCATTACAAGTTGCAATTCAAACTTTTGGTACAATCAATTCAATTTCTGTTACATCTTATGGAAGTGGATATGAATCTGCTCCATCATTGTCCGTAACAAATGATTTTTATAACAACTTATTTCAATCAGATGATGTTCATGGTGGTTATTATGGAAAGAATGCAGTTCTCACAGTTGCAACACCTCTAGGTGGACAGATTACAGAAGTTACAGTTACCGAGCCAGGATTCGGGTATGCTGATGCACCAACATTAACTTTAGCAGGATCTAGTGATGGAACGGCCACAGTAACAGGTGCTCTTGCTGTAACTAGAACCAAGCCAGGAAAATTTGTTGGTGAATCTGGATTCCCAAGTTCACAGAAAAAAGTTCAAGATAATGATTATTATCAAGACTTTTCTTATGTTCTTAAAACAACGGACTCTGTAGATATTTGGCGACAAGATGTATTGAAACTTCTTCATCCGGCTGGATTGAAATTGTTTGGCGAAGTATCTATTCAATCAGTTATTAATTCACAGATGTTTGATAGAGCATTGAATAATATCAATTCAGTTGATCCTGTTACTGGATTGCAACAATATCGTGCAGTAACATTTGAATTAGTCTCTATTAATCTTGGATTATCTACAATTTCTGCTGAAGTAGAAATGAACAAAGAAGTGGAGTATCAATTAGAAGCACTTTTGACCAATTACTTAGGGTGGAATTCAGTCCTTAGTTTAGGCACAACTTTCTATTCTGTGGATGCAACGTGTGATACAGTAATCAATTCAAAACCTATTACTATGGATGATACTTCTGCAATCAATGTTGGAATGAAAGTAACAGGAACGGGCATAGCAGCAGATACTATTGTAGCAACAGTTGATAATCCAACACGAATAACTCTTTCTATTAATGCAACGGCCAATGGAACAAATGTTACTTTGTCCTTTTCGACTGTCCCAGCAACTGGGAATTTTCTTACAAACTCTTCTACCTTTGCGAATGCATCTAAGAAATTTGTTGTTACTCGTTTTGATTCATTGGGAGATAAGGTGTATGGAAGAAATATACAGGGGTATGCAGAAACGTTTAGAAATGGTGATAAAGTATTTTTGTTCGATAGTGCCGGAACTGCAATTGATATTGCTACGGCAGTTTACATATCTAAGAATGATATAGTTCAAGAGGATTCTGGTAGTAATGATCGTTTCTTGATGGAAGGAAGTTTTTCTGGACAAGAAGGTCATATTTTGTATGAAGGCCAAGATCCTATGAATCATCATAATAGGGAATATGGAATTCAAATTGAAAAATCGATGGATTTATCAAATAGTAGTACAACTGATTTTACTATTATTGATCCAGATAATATTCAACGACCAGTTCTTGCTTCGGTTGAAGTAACAACTGCAGCTGCAGTAGAAGTCACATTTGATGATGATGAAATTAGATCTGCTCTTGTAACATTAGGAACTCCTGCTGACAATGTAGATTTGGATCTTGTTTCACTTTTCAATTCTTCAATGGGTATTCCTGCTGAGATGTTTGGTCTTATGTCAGTCAAGACAACTTCTGGTTTTACAGCAGGTTCTTCTACAGTATTCACAACTTCTGCAACTCACTTTTTTCAAGACAATGCAGAAGTGTATTTGGATGGGTATGAAGGAACAGCCGCATCTATGTTGAATAAGAAAAAATTCAGAGTATCAAATGTTGGCGCAGGAAATAGTACAAGTGTAACTCTTATTGATGAAGAATATACTGGAATGCAATTAGAAACTGCAAGTGGTGGTGGAGAAGTTTTGTTGGAAGATGGTGTTGCACCTACTTCAGTAATGCCTCTTTATGATGGAACCAATTCTACAGAAGGATCTATGTTGTCAGAATTTACAGCAAGTGCAATAGACACTACTGGTTTGACAATTACAACACATGGTAAAATATACAAACCAGGCAAACATATGACTTCTGGAATATTGATTAATCTTTTTGAGGATGAATATATTGGAGATTATTCTACACAAGTTATTGACAATTACGAACACAATAGTCCGGCAGATATGACCACATTTTCTGTGGGCAATGTGATTGATATTACACCAACACGATTAGATATAGAAAGTTCTGTCATATTAGAAACTACAATAGGAGAAGATTTATTGTTAGAGGATGGAACAACCAATTCTCCAACATCTTCTGCTATCGGAAAAGTTCTTGCAGATGAAGGAACATTGGATATAGATTCTACTTATGATGATTGGGAGTTAATGATTAATGCACCAGAACAAAAACAAATCGCAGGAATAGAAAATAATACCATCGAATTTAATCGAGTTTTTGATTATAGGGATATTCCATACGAAAATAATTTCGGATTTGCGTATTACAAACACAGAGTGGAAAAGAGAGTCGCTCATGTGGGCAATCCATAGTATAAACTTTATAAATATAATAAGTAAATAGAACATTTAAGGAGATTTAACCATGCCGTCTTTAGTAACTACAAAATTCAGAATACATAATGCGAAACAATTTCGTGAGATGTTTGATGAGGCTGCACTTTATGGCGGAGCAACCGCTACAGCTGCACTTTCCACAAACATGTATTTGTTTATTGGTAAGTCAGATGCTTGGTCTGGAGCATACACTACAGATGGCGGAACTGCCTATACTAATAGTGACACAAGTGTCCCAGATCCAAATAATTCAAATGCACCCTCTTCGGACACAACAGCTAATACATCTTACACACATTGGAAAGACATGATTGCGGCCAAAAAAGTCGCATCTTCCGATGTAAGTCATGTAATAGGAAGAAATAATTGGACTTCTGGTCGATACTATGCAATGTATGATGACACAGAAACATTTGGTGACTTGATCTCATCACGAGCAAGTCAAGATGTATATACTGGTTCAGCAAATGCAACTGCAACGTTGTATCCAATGTATGTCATGAATACAAACTATGGTGTTTACAAGTGTTTGTTTAATGATAAAACAGAAGGGGGAAGACCAACACCATCTACCGTTGAACCAACACACACAACTACAACTGCTGGAGCACCAGCCGCACTTGCAGACGGATATGTATGGAAATATATGTATACCATCTCTGCTGCGGAAGCACTCAAATTTGTGACAACTGGTTATATTCCAGTTAAACAAATTCGTGATGCAAATGCGTATGGAGAAGGAGCTTCTACTGGAGGAATGGCTGCTGCCGGAGCAAAGGACGATGGTTCAGACCAAGTAACAATTGAAAGAAATGCATTAAATGGTGCATTAGACGTTTTTGTTATCAGTAATGATGGTGCAAATTATCATTTTGAAAACAATATTGCAATTTATAATACTGGTAGTACAACTACTTCTCTCATTCTTACAAGTCCTGGCTTGACACAAAATGACAAGTACAACAATTGTTCTGTATATTTCACTTTTAGTGGAACATCATATGTAAGAAAAGTAACAGATAGTGCTTGGGATTCTGGTAATTCTAGAATGACACTAACTGTAACTCCAACATTGGGATCTATTACATTAACAGGTAGTTTAACTGCAAACATTGCTCCCCATGCAAGAATAGATGGAGATGGGCATGGACATGCAATACAATTAACTGCAAATGCAACTGCTGCAAATTCAGTAGGTGGAGTAACAGTTATTGCAACAGGAAACAGTTATACAACTGCAACATTGACAGTAGAACAACAAGGAACTGCTGCTGGTGCAGGAGCAGTTGTTACACCGATAATTGGCCCATATGGTGGACATGGATATGATGCGGCTGCAGAATTGGGAGGATATTTTGTTATGGTCAATTCAAAATTGACACAAGATGAATCTGGTGCATTTACTACAACCAACGATTTCCGTAAGATTGGATTGTTGAAAGATCCAAATAATGATAATACGTTTGTTCGTACAACTGCTGCTACTGCAACACAAGCGAAAACTTTTACTTATACTGCTAATAGTGTAGCAATTAGTGGAGATGTTACTATTTCTCAGACCGCTGCAGGAGGTGCTTCTGCGTATGTTGTTGATGTAAATGCATCTGCAAGTACAATGAGAGTTATTGATGTAACAAATGGATCAAGTGATACTGCTGGATATGATAGTAAGCCCGGATCGTGGCAAACGAGTACGGTTGCACAAATTGGTGGAGGAGGAACATTTACTCTTTCGGCAGTTGCAAATGGAGCAATGAGAATTGGATCTGGTGAAATAATATATGTCGAAAATCGTGCTCCTGTTGCTCGTGCGGCAGACCAAACTGAAGATATCAAACTTATCATAGAATTTTAGTAAAGATAAAATAAATGGCAAATGTTACTACGGATTTTAATGTTTCTCCTTATTATGATGATTATGATGAGGATAAGGGATATTTAAGAGTTCTTTTCCGCCCGGGCTACGCAGTTCAGGGAAGAGAACTCACCCAACTTCAGACAATACTTCAAAAACAATCATCTAGATTTGGTGAACACATCTTTAAAGATGGAAGTTCTGTTCTTGGAGGTGAACTTACTCTCGATACCGAAGTAAGTTATCTAAAATTAATTTCAACTGATACTGCTAGTGATTTTGAGGGTGCAATTATATCCGATACAAGTTCAGTTGCCGGAGCAGGGGTTACTAGAGCTCAGGTTCTATCTGCTGTAAATGCAATTGGATCAGATGCACCTACTTTAATCGTAAAATTTCTTTCTGGAACCACATTTGCTGCTGGTTCAACTATTTACGAAGAAGGAACTGCAACGGAAGGAACAGTTGCGGCTACAGGTCATTTTGGCGGAGCATCTGTCGTAAGTATCAATCGTGGTGTATTTTTTGTCAACGGATTTTTTGTTCTTTGTCTTGCACAAACATTAGTTCTTGAAAAATATAGTAATACTCCAACATATCGTATTGGTCTGACAACTACCGAAGCGATAACTACAAGTGATGCTGATTCAACTCTTCTTGATCCTTCAACTGGTACAACAAATGCTAATGCACCTGGCGCAACTCGTTTTAAAATCACACTAACTCTTGCGAAAAAGGTAACTTCTTCTTCTGATCCAGTTGCAGCCAATGCAGATTCAAACTTCATTGAAATAATGAGGATTGCAAGTGGAGTGCCCACAAAACATGTTAAATATCCGATTTATAGTGAGATAGACAGGACTCTTGCAAGACGGACTTATGATGAATCTGGTAATTATACAATTAAACCATTTCCAGTTCAAATTTTGAACCACCAAGGATCAAACGGAACAACGGCTGCATCTTCTGATACAACAATTACTGGTGTTCTTTCAGATTTTGAAAATGATTTTGCGGTGGGAGATTCTATTTACTTGTCTTCTGCAACGACTACTTATGCAACTGTTTCTTCAATTACAAATGCAACCTCAATGGTTGTTGGTACTGCATTGGGTGACGGAACAACACAAACTCTCTATAATCGAAATCGTATTTCGGCCGCACTTGATCCTGGCAAAGCATATGCTAAAGGATATGAATATGAAAGTATAGGAACAGAATATGTAGATGTCTTGAAAGGAAGAGAAGTTACTACAGAAACAACTTTTCCGATCAATCCGAATTTTGGAAATAGTGTAAAGGTTACAAACTTTTTTGGTGGAAGTACTGCTGGTTCCGTATTTGATCCAGAAGCAATATCTACTTCATATGATTTACATTGTGTTAAAAAAGCAAACTTGGGTGCATCTATAACGTTATATAATTCTACAAAAATTGGAACAACCAAACTTCGTCAGATAGATTATTCTTCTGGTGATTTTGCAAATGTTGCTGTAAGTAATACTGCTATTTTTGATATGTATATGTTCGATACACAATTCAATGCAATTACAGCAAATGCGATGTATGATACTGGAAGTACAACTGTTATTTTAGAAGGTTCTAAATCTTCAGCAG
>Ga0098061_1001257_pt1 | contig 12297 bp, 15 predicted proteins | sample 22_taG_FD_92579 | JGI IMG/M metagenome (GOLD analysis project Ga0098061, IMG submission 92579) | Marine viral communities from the Subarctic Pacific Ocean - 22_ETSP_OMZ_AT15343 metaG | ecosystem: Environmental > Aquatic > Marine > Oceanic | place: Subarctic Pacific Ocean | collected 2015-01-20 | reverse complement strand
GATTTCCTCTACCTTTTCGCCCCCTTCTTTATAAGCAATGACATATACCATCTTAGGGGTTTCATTCAAAGCGTTTACTAGATTTTTGTAACTCCCCTTAATGTTGGTGGTTTCTTTTAAAAGTTTGAGGCTCATCTTAACTTGTTTGTCGCCCGAATAAGTCGAGAATGCGACAATATCCTCAATAGGAAGAGTACCTCCTTTGACTTCGGACACCTGATGGCCGCCCAAGAGGGCCGCTAAAAAGCCCTCAAAAATGAAACCCGCAGTTGAGGCGCCAAAGGCGTTAACACAAGCCGAGAGGCTTTCCATCAAAATTAACGTTGATATGATTCGGCGGGGAGACGTGATCCGAGAGTCCGGATGTTGTAGTCGCTCCAGAAATTTAAGCTTTCCTTCGAGACTCGCGCCCCCGCCCTGCGTTTGAAACAAGGCGGTTAGTTGTTTACGTGCTTCACTGTTGGGATCTCCCCACGCTTCCGAGGGGCTGAACTTGGGAAGAGATAGAACAAACTTCTCGGCGGCGGATTGAGTTGCACCCTTTTCTTCCACCAACGAGGGGAGTTCGACATCTTCCAATGCCTCTTCATACAAAACATTCAAATTTGCCAGCGTGAACAACTCTTTGTCGTCTTGCGTGGCAAAATATGATTCTACTAGGTCATCTAACTTCATATTATAATTAGTCCTTTCTAGAGGATAACGTCTACAATTCCTAACTCAAGTGCCTCTTCTGCGCTAATGTAGCAATCGATTTGCTTGGCTATCATTTTTTGTATTTTCGCCTTGGTTAGTTTGGTTTCTGCGGCCAGCGCCTCAACCATCTTGGCTTGTAGCCAGCGAGTCTCCTCCATCTCGTTTTCTAAGGAGGGGAGGCCACCGTGTTGTGCGGCCTGAATTCCATGGATCATAATGCGTGTGTTTCGCCCCACGACACGCATTCCTTTGGTGCCTGCTGCGAGTAGTAAAACGCCGGCGGACATAACTTTCCCCAGACCGATGGTTTCAATCTCGACTTCTTCTCGCACCGACCGCATCAAATCGTAAAGCGCAAACATTCCGTGAACATCTCCACCCCAAGTGGAAATATAGAAGCGTAGTGATGGCTTTTCCACTTCTTCCGCACGTGCGCTTTCCTCTATGGCGGCTTCGTTTAAAGCCACGAGGGTATGCACAGCGTCAGCCAAACTCTCCTCTTCCAGGTTTCCAAACAGACTAACTGCTCGAAACTTTGGCCCTTTGCCGCCGGTGTCTATAATAAAAACGTTCTGAGGTGGGACCTCTTCTTCCACGAGTAAAATCTCTTCGTTCTCTTCAGGTGTTACTTCATCAGACATTTGGCGTATTCTCCTCTAGGCTACGCAAAGTGAGGAGTCCATTTCGCCAACTTAAGTCGATGCGCCCCTTGAGATACATCATAAGAATTTTACCAAAGTTGTCAATTTGTTTCTGAGAGAACTCGTTGCGCGCAATTTTGTCAATGCACCACTGCGCTGCTGAGTGGGCCATGAAGGCACGTTCGGCGTAGACGAACTTTTCGTCAAAGGTAATAAGCTCATGATCTATGAGCATCTTTTTGATCTTGTCGTTCTTCACCGATGGTTCTCCTCGTTTTCTCCTTATAGTAAGTATCCATCACGCGCATTAAATCCCTCCAATCTTCAACTTCAATGGCGTTTTGATAGATAAAAGGCACCGAGGAGTTCAGATTATGGATTGCACTTTTTTTCCAAGAATCTAAAAATGCCTTGTCGCTGTTCTTGTGGAGTTTGAGTTGTTCTTCGTCGTGGAGGGTGTGGGAGATTGCCTTGTATTTCAGCTCTTGAATAAAAAGAAACTCCTGGTAAGCTCTTCCAATTAACAAAAACGCTAAGTATTTGATTTTAGTGAGAAAAGTGCGCTTCTGGTTAAGGCCCAGGAGAGAGAGTAGGACCTTATACACCAAAGCACCCAAAAGAAACCAGAAGAATTCAGACATCTAATACCTCAAGAATATTATATCAAGAGTGGTTACGGTTTTAGTCTTTAGTGTTAAGAAGGCGCTCAACCACTCGACGAGTAATCTCTTCGGCGATGCGGTCATTATCTTCTTGCATATAAGCTTTACCGGGGCCTGTTTTCTTTTTCATACCCTTCTTGGTTGTATAGTCCTCTTCACCTTTATGGGTCTTGGACTTTTCACCTTTATTGCCACCCCATTTTACTTCGTAATCTTTATAGTGGTGATCAACGTCGCCAGCCTTGTGCTTTACGCCATCTTTTGAGCGGCGCTTATACTCGTGCTCGCCTTCGCCCCATTCGGGATCTTTCTCTTCGGTGACGGCCTCTTCTTCAGTGGCCTCTTCAAGCTCCACATCGTCAACGTCCACAACTTCGGTGTCGTCCATGTCGGCAATGTCCAATTCCATGTCTTGCTCGGCGTCAATGTCCATAGCTTCGACATCCTCCACCTCGCCAGCGTCCGTCTCAACCTCAGTTGCAACACCGAGATGTTTCGTGGCTGCCGCGGCCACGTCTTCCAAGAAGTCTCTAACCTTCTCTTCCATGCCGGCTTCCGTGCCTGCGTCTTCTAGTTCGTCTTCCAAGCCGAGATCTGCGTCTTCGGCGGCTTCTTCGCCTGCTTCTTCGCCTGCTTCAAAGCCCTCATCCTCATAAGCGGCATCGTATTCAGCCTCTTCAGGTGTGGGATCTTCCTCGTCTTCAGTTACCACCTCAACAACAGTTTCTTCCGTGGACTCTTGTAGAGTATCGGTGCTCTCAATGAAGGGGCTTGCGAGGGGTGCGAGTTCGGCCAGTTTCATAAAACGGCGAATTGTCGCTTCGTTCAAAAGGTTCTTCTTGCTGTCCATGTTTCTCTCCTTAAAGTATTAGATGTCATACATCTGGTATAATGGGTTGTAATAATTAGTTAAGCCTCAAGTTAAATTACCTTTTTTTGTAATTTATTAATGGCCTCGGTTTCTATCTGTTTAACGCGAACGTAGGATATCTTCAATCGCTTTCCGACTTCGTTTAAAGTTAGGTTGCCATGCTTTTCTACTGCAATGAGACAACAGTTTAAATCTTCCTCGTACTCCATCCACTGGCGGCACTCGGTTTTCTTGCAACATTTGTTATTTAACAGACACTCTCGTGAACATAATTTCATATTCCTTCCTCCTCTCCTATCATATCAAATATATCTTCTATATCTTGCACATCCAGTGCAAATTTGTTTTTAATCTCTTGTTCTTTTTTGCGCAACTGTCGCGCTTTCTTGGTGCGAAACTTTCGAGCTAGCATACTTTTTTCCTTCATTCTCTGCAAAAACGGCATAAAGTCTGGATCTTCTGTGATGTATGCTTTCATGCACTCATTAAAGAAGAAGTACTTTGTTATATCGTCGAACTTAAGCTTTAACAATAGATTAACATGAAGCTCCTCTAACGAGGGAAACTGGATGGTCTTCGCGTCCTCGGGCTTTGGTTTACGCTTAAACTTCATCGGGATAAAATATGAGTACCGCTTTCCTGCAAACCTGCGTTAGTCTGAAGGACGAACTCGGCCCGGGTCTGTAGCTCCAGAATATCGCGAGCACCAGAGTAAGAAAATCCTGAGCGTATGCCGTTTACAATGTCATCCAGGATGGGCTTAGCGGGGCCTTTATAGGGCACCTGGGTACTTACCCCTTCGTCTGAGCTATAGGATCCTCGCCAGGTAATCTGCGCATCCTTGCTGGCCATTCCGCGATACTTCTTAAACAAGCTGCCACTGCTCTCTTCATAGGTGGTGCCGGGGGTCTCTTCGGTGCCGGCAAGCATTGACCCCAACATTACAAAATCAGCGCCGGCGGCCAGAGCTTTAACCATATCGCCGCTAGTGCGGATACCTCCATCGGCAATAATTTTAACATCCCGGTCTGTTCTTGCGCAGTCAAAGATGGTTTGTAGTCCCGGCTTGCCATGGCCAGTTTGCACACGAGTGCTGCATATACTTCCCCCACCGATGTTGCACCTGATACTATCGGCTCCCCAATCGGCTAGATCATTGAATGCCCCCAGGGTCGCTACATTGCCAGCCATGATATGAATATTGCCGCCTAGCTCGGTCTTTAATTTTTTAATCGCCTCTTTGACGAAAATATGGTGCCCATGGGCAACATCGATACATAAGATACTAGCACCATTCTCATACAAAGCAATGGCACGGGTAAGAAATCGACCGGTCACTCCAATTGCAGCGGCGATGGGAGGATCCACCATTGGATTCACCTCCTTAAGCGTGTTGTAAAGTCCTCCGACGAGACCGGCTTGTTCCTCAATATCATTATAACGGTGAATAACTCCAAGCCCACCTGCGGTGGCCATCGCATGCGCCATCTCTACCTCTGTTACTGTGTCCATCGGAGAAGATATAATGGGGATATTAAGCCAAATATTCTCGTCAAGCGAATTGCCAATATTAATTTCTTGGCGGCTTCGAATCTCAGAGTAGCGGGGCGTTAGCAGGACATCATCGTATGTCAGCGCCTTTTCAAATCTCATTGATTTTCCCCTTTCGAGGCTCTTTTTGTTTCTTCTTCTCCGATTAGTTTGTCCAGGTACCAGCGTGCCTTCTTGAGATCCTCCACTGATTTTCCCTTGTAAGGGTAGCGAGAAACATATTTGATTACATTCCCTTGGGCATAATTCATCTCCCAGGATCTAATGTAGTCAAAAGTTTCAATGGCTTTTTCGCCTTTCCAATTTATGTTGTAATGCTTAGGGTGGTTAACGGGATCTTCGAAATTAAATACTTCAGCCTTCGGGTTGCTCATATTTCTCCTCTAAGTGTTTCTTAAAATCTTTAATTATTTCTTGGGCTTTTTCCCAGCAATTGGGGCAATAAAGACGGACTTCTTCTTTGTCTTGATTTACTACCACATTCCAGGATGTGACTTGTTCTTTATTCATTTTATCAAATGGTTCTTCACAAGTCAAGCAATAATCGGGTAATTTTCCAAATAAAGCAACTTTTGTGGCCATCTCTTGCTCGGCCTTCTTTTTATTCTTTGCGGCGCCTTTACGACGAAACTTTCGGGTCTCTGAACTCATAATACCTCCTTATGGTACAAGTAAACTGTGTAGTTGATTGCCGGCCATCCAGTTTAAATCAACATTTCCTTTAACTCCTGGGCATTCTCCCCAACCGGTATACTGCCACACGTCCCATCTTTTCCAATTTCGAAGCTGCCCCTCGGGACCCACTAAAGGTCGCTGGCGTATATAGTTTGCCCACCAGACGGGGTATTCGAGGAGCTTATCGCGTGACTCTTCGGAAGCGTTGCGCATATACAAATTCCAGGCCCAGCGTGCGGTATACACGATGCCCTTGACTCCCCATTCTTCTTCAGCTAGGCGCAACCACTCTAAATACCAATCGGCGTTGTATTGGTCATCCGTCTTCATTCCCGCTTCTAAGTCAATGGCGGGTGTTAGGTTGCCGGATTTGATGCTGCCCACCTCATCGAGAGTGTCGCGGAAGTGTTTAAACTCCGCTTGGGCGTCTGCTTCAGGGGTGTCATACTTATTAAAGTCGGGACGAGCAAAGTGGTACGCGCCGACCACGATCCCGCTATCCTCTGCATCTTCGTAGCGTTTTTTCCAGTTTCGGTTGACGTGTGTCTGTCCCTCGGTAATTTTCACCCAGGCAAATTTTACACCAGCACGAGCGACCTCGGGCCAATCGATTTTTCCATTATGCGAACTGACATCGATGCCAGCCAGTATGTTAATGCCCAGAGATGTCAGAGTCCGAGGACCCGCGAGGCCGTCTACTAGGAGATCGTTTCTCTGCTGATACTGCTTCACGGCGCCCAGAGTCATGGGTCCGAAATCGCCGTCACTTAAGATGCCTAGTGCGGCCTGCATTCTTTGTACTTCTTGACCTAGATCTCCAAAGCGTAAGGTATAGATAAAGCTCATTTTTTTCTCCTTCAGGTTGATATCTGTTTAATTAGTCTACCGGTAAATTAGCGATCTCCGGTCGACCCAAACCCGCCTATGCCGCGGCCACTGGGGAAGCTCAAGAACTCCTCTTCCCCCACCTCTTCCACGCCACAATGCAATATGGGAACCAAGACTGCCTGCGCAATCTTATCGCCTTCTTGGAGGTACTGAGGCTGCAGCCCTACGTTGTGGAGGTTCACATATAACTCTCCCTTGTACCCGGGATCCACCACGCATGCGCCCACAAGCAATTGACGCTTAAAGGCAATCCCCGACTTGTTCTTGACCTCTAGCATGTGGCCGTAGGGCACCTCCACCCTTATCCCCGTTGCTATTAGTAGGCTTTGACGCGGTTCGATGACCAGACCCTCATCTTCCATTATACGCGCACGTTCTCCGTTCGGGCAATAATATAAATCTAAGCCAGCGTCAAACGCGTGAGCGCGTGTCGGAAGGCGCGCCTCCTCCCTCACTTTACATACTCGTAACATCATCCTAATAACCTCCAACTCTGCAGTCCGGACTTCGTAGAGAAGCCCCACTGCTCTTCATATTTAAGTTTGGCCATATATGGCCGGTTTAGAAACACTTTGTCGCGCATCGGGTTAACCCCCCAGCACTTAATGTCCACCATGGCAGAATTACTGTCAATGGTCTTCACAATATAATAGGGGCGGCCTTTGACAGTCTTACGTTTAATCACTTCACGCGGAATGAACCAGGCGACGCTCAAATCCAGGTCAAACTCTGAAATGGGTGGTACTTTGTGAAAATCTAAACGTTGGCGTGTGTGTTCGTCGAGCACTAAATTAAAGGGATACAGGCCAGACAGTTGGACGGTATTTTCAATATACTCGTCTCGGGTGAAGTCCTCCACGGCTTTGTGATCGACGATCAACTCTTTTAATTTTTTGCGACTCTTGGGTCGGTTCTCGGCGACAACTGTCCAAAAATGCTTAGGGTGTTCGAACCTTTCGTCCATAAGGACCTTGAGAGCCCCTGCGCGGCTCAAGACATCAATTGCTTTCTTATTCAATTTAGAATAGACAATCTCCTCATTGAATAAGAACTCTTCAACAGTGTGAAAGGGTCGATGATCCATAACCTGCTCAATAGCCTTCTCTCCGAGCCCCTTCAAGGAAGCCAGCGGTTGGATAAGAGTTTTCCCGTCCTCGGTGATTCCCCATACCAAGCCCGACTGATTAATGTCAAGTGGTCGAATCTTGAACCCGTACTTCTTAGCTATGTTGATAGCCTTCTCCTTCCGACTCTCAGGCTCTTTGTCTAGAAAGCTGGCCATCCACTCGGATGGATAATAGTTCAGGAGCCAAGCACACTGATAAGAAATGGTAGAATAAGATACAGCATGAGACTTATTAAAACCATAGCCGCTGAAATACTCAAACCTTTGCCAAATCTTTTGTCCCTCTTCGCGAGATAAGCCCCTATCGAGACAACCTTCGATGAACTTTTGGTGGAGCTTTCTTTTCTTTTCATCGCCTTTTCCTGTTCCCTTCTTTGTTAAAAGCTTACGGAGTGTGTTACCTTCGTCCAAGGACAACCCCTTCCCCAACTTATGAGCAAGTAGTGCAATCTGCTCCTGAAAGATCAGGAACCCGTGCGTCTCTGTGGTAACTTCCTTGAATAAATCATTAACATAGTTGATCTTCCCGGGGTTTTGCTTTGCGTCCACGTAAAGTTCATGAACGTTCGCAGAAAGGGGTCCTGGTCGATAAATAGCTGTGATAGCTGCAATGTCCACGATACTCTTCGGTTTGGCGCGCTTGCAGAATGCCTGGGCGCCCTTCTCTGTAAACTGAAACACTCCAGCCCATTTCCCCTTGTGAAAGATGTTTTGATAGACCTTCTGATCATTTAAGTTGAGTACGTCTGGGTGGAGCTTTTCATCGTAAAACTTCTTAATTTCCTCAAAGGTGGGGTTTTCGATACCATGGTGGCGTCGAAGAATATGATATATGGCTCCCTCAATCATTTTAAGAGTAGACAGCCCGAGGATGTCAAACTTAATGAACCCCATGGGTTCGAGGTGGCGAACGTTCTGCCCTTCGGACCAAGGGGTTTGAGTTATGCCGCCGCTATTAATGAGGGGCATATGCTTATCTAGGTCCTCCCCGATCACAACTCCCCCTGCGTGGCGGGAAACTGCGCGGACTTGCCCGTAAAGTACGTTGACGTGCTTCGCGACCTTGGGGTACTTCATAAGAAAGCTCTTGAGAGAGTCGGAGAATTCCATAACCTCCTCAAATGTCGGAGTATAAACACCGGCCTTGATCCCGTGTTTACGTTTCGCCAGAGGGGTCGCTTCCGATAACATCTTGGAAGTGGCAGCATTCGCCTCGACAAAAGGAATGCCGTAAAACTTAGAAATGTCTTTGATGAGAGAGCGAAGCTGCAGCGTGTTAAAGTTCGAAATAGGCACCACCGTAGTGTTTCCCCATTTGTCGATAAGAATCTCCTTAAGCCCCATTGGATCGGACACATCATAATCGATATCTGGATAGTCAGTGGCGTCAGCGCGTAGAAAGCGGGAGAAGAGAAGATTATATTTAATAGGGTCAATCTGCGTAATCCCTAGAGCGTAAGCGACTAGAGAGCCTGCTGCGGAGCCGCGGCCCGGGCCAGTAAGTTGAACCTCATTGGCCGAGTCTGCGACCGCGTGCATCGTTAGAAAGTACTTGCTGAAGCCTCGGTCGCTAATGACCTTTAGCTCTCCCTTGAGTCTCTCCACATAAGCTTGATCCTTGTCCAGCTTTAGGTTGCGCAACCCCTCAACACAAGCAGCGATCAGAGCGTTGTCCGCGGTGTCGCCCGGCGGGACGACAAACCCCGGGAGGCGCACGGTATTATCCGGCATGAAGTCTTCAATCAAGGTGTGGGCAATCTGATGGGTTTCCTCTATGCTCTTGAGCACCAAATCATCGTCGTAAGTATACTGGCACTTTTGGGAATATTTTTTATATGATGCCCACATCTGATCCCCGTTTTTGGGGTAGAGTTCGTATCCAATCTCTTCCACATCTATTGGAAGCTCATTCGAGAGCCATTCGGGAGTGCTTCCCTTGCCGAGCCACCCTAGTCGTTTATAAAGCTCGCGGTCTTTCCAGGCACCTGGGGAGGGATAATGACTGTCAGCCGTGGAGATCAGATTGAAGCCCCACTCCTCAGAAGTTTGGATGATGTACCGATTCAACTCATGCTGCTGTGGGATACTGTTCCACTGCAACTCTCCGTACCATCGATCCCCAAATATATCCATCATCTTCTGGCTGGTGGTTCCCATCGCTTTGCGAACTGCTTCCTCGCCGCTATCTCGATTTTCCCAATAATCCCCAGCATATACGCCACCCAAACAAGCACTGGCCGCAATGACACCTTCGCTGTGTTGCGCGAGCATCTCGTAGTCCATACGAGGAAAGCGATAGAAGTTCTCTGAACGAAAGGACTTGGAGACGAGAGAGAAAATGTTATTAAGGCCGGTTTGGTTCTGAGCCAGTAGAATAAGGTGGCGGCGGCGATTAAGGATCGCCTTGTTCCCCCCTTTGGAAGAGCCTTCGTCCTCGATGGTGGTACCCGCTTTGCTCTTGTCGATGGCTTTTTGGGCTTTTTTATCTTCTTTGGCGCGCTCCAACTCTTCTTTCCATTCTGCGATACTCGGGAGGAAGTAAGCCTCGACGCCAAAGATAGGCTTGAAGTTTTTATTCTCTTTCTTCATTTGGCGAGCGTGTTGAACTTGATACGCGAAACCATTCATATTTCCGTGATCTGTAAGAGCCAGCGCGTCGCTTCCATTCTTAAAGGCAAAGTTCATGTGTTCCTGCGGATACCCTAGTCCATCGAAAGGACTGCCCATCCCGCTATGTGCGTGCAGCCCTACAAAGGGTATTTTACTTCTGTTCATTGTCTACTCCTATAGGATTCCATTCATGATATGATAATATACTTTGGGGTGGTTTGTCAAGATAATAATTCGATCCTAGCCATTTTTTTAAACCACTCCAGCTTGAAACATCAAAGTACCAAGGGATTTCAAGAGCTTGGGCGATATTAGTCTCGACCTCTGCGAAAACAAAATCATGGGCAAAGTAGCGCCCTGTGTATTGCTCTTCCACTGGTAGCTTATTGCGAGAGGCATCAAACCCTCTCTTCTCCGCTTTCCGCACTCGATTGCGTGCAACTAGAAACTCCTCTGGTGTGAAGGTGAAGGGCAAGAAGAGGCCGTCCTTGAAAGTCTTGCCCTCATAGGAAAGACAAAAGGGGGTAGGTTTCCTGGCTAGCTTGCGACTATCCTGCAGGGATCGGTCGCTGAACAATCCGTACGGAAAGGACACAAAGTAACGATCAGGGGTGGCCCATTTCGTAATCTTTTTAGCAGTACGGTAGGCAGCATATGCCCCAGTTATAACACTCCACGCTAGGCTATCACGACGATCAACGTCTTTAGGATGGACGGGAACATAGTAAATGGGTATTTCCTTGTAATCAGGATACCGAGCAAATTTGGTTGTCTTTCCTAGCTCATACGGGTCTATTATATAATCCCCCAGACGGTGACGAATCAAAGGCTGCATATCTTTGGGGCAGGCGATCCAAACTGTTTTGCATCCAGCCAGCGCGCAGTTAAAAACGGCTTTCTCCACAGCTAAGTAATTGTGACCAATTGGCTGAAGAGAGTCGTGCCAAGGGAAATCAAAGTCGAGTTTTTGCCCAGCAACAGGCACGATGCCTACTAAGTGAAAGGGCTGTTTCGCCGGGGGTTTAGTTTTCATTAAAAAATGTAATCTTTTCTGTATTCTCGTATCGATGCATAGGTGCCTGTACCTGCCGCTCGACCGTTGTTAGTTTAAGCGCTCTTTTGGTTTTCCCATTAGCAGCGCCTTCGAAGCCATTCTGTTTGAGCAAGTCTTCGCACTTGAACCTCACTATTGTATCGGAAAAATCAAAATCATGCAACTCTTTTTCTGTGAGAAGGGATATCGCATAAAGTTTTGTTTTGGCAGCGGCATTGGTCTTGTGCAGGTGAATCCTGCGAACCAGGTGATCATCTGTTTCTATAGAGTGAAGGTGTGGTTGACTTAGGGAAAGGGGCTCTAGGTGGTCCACAACCGTATGGAGTGGGCTAAGAGTGTGGGGCGCAGGAAGGCCGAAGATATTTTTATCGCTAAAAACGTAAAGACTCGTGTAGGGTATGGTATTAACGACGCCGCCTTTGCAAACCACTTTTAACACATCGTCACCGACGTGCGTTCCCGTTACCGAGTCGCCCCCAATGGCCGCGCCTGTCAAGAGAAGGTTAAAGTACAAGGACGCCCACTCTTTCTGGAGTTGGGCGTCCTCATAAACAGGGGGGAATACCGGATCATCTAAAATGATCTTGGTTCCTGTCTCGGTTGCAAAGCGAAGCGCCTCCAAGGAGGAGCCATATGCTACCTTAGCAACCATCGGCATCTGCTCGCTGCCGTTGTCTTTTAATATTGCGCCGCCACTTTTTAAGGGTCTTGTAGTGTGAGGGCACTTCATAACAACGATAGCTGTTAGAGCGGTTGACACGCCCACCACGAGCCACCTGGACCCACGCTGCTACCCACTGGCGCTCTTCCGAAAAATTGGCTGGGCATCGGCGATAGCGCTTGTTTTTATTGTACTGGCGTACAACATGACTAAGCCACGCGTGTGCTGCTTGGATATGGTCATCGCGATCCACGCCGTAGTGGCGCACCCACCATGGCCAAAGCTGCACCACGCCGTGAGCCATAGCCACACGCTTACCCCGCCGTAGACGCCAATCGCCACGAGCCGTTGAAGTAAAACGACTTTCGCGGCAGGCTGCTGATAGGATCATTCCCCGCAAGCTTTGGGGGATCTGTGGATTTTGGTTAAAGAATTCCTTCTCAACCTTAATCAGATCCTCCATAACCTTTATTTGGGTTTCCCCTAGTTGGGCACCGCCGCAACTAAAATAGGCTTCTCCATATAATTCAGCGTAAGACGCAGGTGGATTAATCGCTGCCGCGAGCAGCGTTAAACTTACCAAGAATTGCATATATCTCTCCTAGCTTTTAAAAACACCGTAGACGTGGTTTTCCAAGATCAACAAGAGATTACTATCATCTACACTGATCTCTTCGACCATGGCGTTATTTACCAGAACTTTTGTTTTGGCGTTCAAGTCACCCACTTTGGTGCAGTCATCAGCGGTTGCAACCACCTCATAAACACCATAGGGGCTAACCTTGACATTATAATCATCGGGCACCAGGATGGTGCTTTGCTCCTTTTCTTTGGGTGCTGCCACCTCTCGAAGCACTAGATG